>VFSW01013527.1_pt1 | contig 11340 bp, 9 predicted proteins | sample 5358111 | NCBI WGS metagenome assembly VFSW01 (sample SAMN11554181, study PRJNA540505) | mine drainage metagenome | isolation source: sediment from site ElyBrook_90M | place: USA: Ely Copper Mine, Vershire, VT | collected 2017 | reverse complement strand
GAGTACTCCGACGACGCCGGGTCGGTCGACCGCATGGGGAGCGTCGGGAAGTTCCATCGCGCGGACATGGCCCCGGCCTTCAGCGCAGCCGCCTTTGCCCTCGAGCCGGGCGGCGTCAGCGACGTCGTCGAGACCCCCTTCGGGTTCCACGTGATCAAACGGACGCAGTGACGGCAGGCACCCTCTACGAGCAGTTCCGCGAAGCGATCGCGGGGCAGCCCTTGCCCTGCGCATTCGTCGACCTCGCCGCTCTCGAGCGCAACGTCGACGCCGTCCTGCGATCCCTCGACGAATCCTCGAAGTCGCTGCGCTTGGCGACCAAATCCCTCCGCTGCCCCGACCTGGTCCATCGTGTTCGCGCCCGCGCCGGAGGCCTCGCCCGTGGGCTGATGACGTACACAGCCCAGGAGACGGCGTTCTGGGCGGAGCGCGGCGAGCGAGATCTCCTCCTCGCCTATCCCACGGCATGCGCCGCGGACGCGTCTCGACTCGCGTCCGCCAACGCGGTCGGCGCGACGGCGGCGGTAGTCGTCGATTGCGTCGAGCATCTCGATCTGCTCGCCGCGCAAGGCAGGGCGCACGGCGTGCGGATCCCCGTCGTGGTCGAGGTCGACATGGCGTGGAGGCCGCTCGGCGCTGCCGCCCACATCGGCGTCCGTCGCAGCCCGCTGAGGGACGCCGCCGACGTCGTCGCGCTCGCTCTGCGCGCCGCGAAGGTCGACGGACTGCGGTTTCACGGCGTCATGGCTTACGAAGCGCAGGTGGCCGGCGTGCCCGATACGACGATCGCGGCGAGGGCGATGAAGCGGGCGTCGATGGTGGACGTGGTGAGGCGGCGCGGGGAAATCGTCAAGGGGCTCGAAGCCGCGGGGCTGCGCCCGGAGGTCTTCAACGGGGGAGGGACGGGCAGTCTCGCCGAGAGCGCCCGCGACGCCGCGCTGACGGAGGTCACCGCCGGCTCGGGGATTCTCGACAGCCATCTCTTCGACGGGTTCCGCCGACTGGGCCTCTCGCCGGCCGCGTACTTCGCGCTCGAGGTCGTTCGCCGGCCGGGTCCGCGGATGGTGACGTGCCTTGGCGGAGGCTACGTCGCCTCGGGGAGCGCGGGACGCGACCGCCTTCCGGTCCCGGCGCTTCCTGCGGGGCTGAGGCTGCTCCCTCTGGAGGGGGCGGGGGAGGTGCAGACGCCGCTCGAAGTGCCGCGGGGATGCACGTTGCGGCTGGGCGATCCCGTCTTCTTCCGTCACGCGAAGGCGGGCGAGCTCGCCGAGCACTTCTCCGAGTACGTTCTTGTTCGCGGCGCCGCGATCGAAGGGCGCGCGCTCACCTATCGGGGGATGGGCAAATGCTTTCTCGGCTGAAGCGTGGAGCCTTTTATTCACGCCTGAACGAGCGGTGAACTCTCGGTGACGAGCTTGCGCCGCGCGCGCGTCCGTACGACGATCTTCGGATCATGAGTGCGATGCTCGCTCACGCCGCCCATCCCCGCATTGCGATCCGTCCCGCGACAGCCCTCGACGTGCCTCGCCTCGTCGTGATAAATCACGCGGCCTATCCGGAGCTCGTGGCCGAGAACGTGGTCTGGAGCGCGTCCCAGCTCCACGAGCACCTGGCTCGCTTCGCCCGAGGCCAGCTCGTGGCGGAGCTCGACGGGAACGTCATGGGGCGATCTCCACGTTCATCGTCCCCCGGTCGCGCGACGAGCTCGCCCAGCACACATGGCTCGACATCACCGACCACGGCACCTTCGCGAGCCATGACCCGGCAGGCGATACGCTGTACCTTGCGGATGTGTACGTCGACCCGGCGGCCTGGGGCAAGGGCGTCGGACACGCGCTTTATGGCGCGCTCTGGAGCCTCTCCAGCTCGCTCGGCCTTCGCCGCGTCGTCGCGCGCGGCCGCCTCTGGGGCTACCACGAGCACGCGCAGTCATCGTCGCCCGAGGAGTATGTCGGGCGCGTCGTGCGGGGCGAGATCCGCGACCGCGTGCTCGACTCGCAGCTCAGGCAGGCTTCGCCGTTCGGGGCATCCTCGTCGGCTACCTGCCCGACCCGAGGAGCCGCGACTACGCGACGTTGCTCGAGTGGGTGCGTTGAAAGAGCCTTCGGCAACTCTCGTTTTCCGCCGGCTGCCTGCTCGGCGCCGGCCGCGGTACTAGTCTGTCAGGCCACTTGACCGTTGCGACAGCGCATCTGAGAGGCGAGAGATGTCTTTGAAGTCGAGACTCGGTGCGGTCGTCGTGACAGCTGTGGTGGGTGCTCTCACCTTTGCGGCAGGGTGCGGCAGCCCGTCGCGCAGCAGCGAGTTCGACGGCGGCGCCGGCGGGGGCGGCAGCAGCGGCGGCGGCAGCAACGGTGGAAGCGGCGGCGGCTTCACCAGCAGCGGAAGCAGCGGCGGAGGTTTCGGGACGGGCGGCACCGCCAGCGGCGCCAGCAGCGGGGGGGACTCGGGCGTGACCTGCCCCGCGGGGCTGCAGTGCAACGTCGTGTGTGGCAGCTCGACGACGAGCATCTCGGGCACGGTCTACGACCCGGCGATGCTGAACCCGCTCTACAACGTCACCGTCTACGTCCCCCAAACGCCCTTGCAGCCTCTGCCCTCGGGCGTTCTCACGGGAACCGACGCGTGCTCGTGCGCGGCGCTCTTCAAGAGCGGCATGGTCGTGGGAACGACGACGGACACGAAAGGGCAGTTCACGCTGAAGAACGTCCCCGTCGGCTCGAATGTCCCGCTCGTCTTGCAGGTGGGCAAGTGGCGTCACGTCGTCACCATACCGACGGTCACGCAGTGCATGGACAATCCGCAGCCCGACAAGAGCCTGGCGCTCAACGGGACGGTGGCGGCGGGGTCGGACGACAACATGCCCGACATCGCCGTCTCCACGGGTCACTCCGACACGCTGGAGTGCTTGATGAAGCGGGTGGGCGTTGCCGACACCGAGTTCGTCCCCGGAACGGCGACGACGGGTCACGTGCACCTCTACGACGGCGGGGATCCCAAGTCCCCGTACCATGGCACCAACACGAACGGGCACCCCACCCCCGAGCTCGTCCCGATGCCCGGCGCCCCCGAGAGCGACACGAACCTCTGGGATTCCCAGGCGCACATGATGCCCTACGACATCACGTTGCTCTCGTGCGAGGGCGGGGAAACCTACAACGCGAATCCGCCGGTCCTCGAGCAGTACCTGAACGCGGGAGGCCGCGTTTTCCTTTCGCACTACCACTACAAGTGGTTCGTCCAGACGACGCCCGTCGCTACTCCGGCGGACTGGAGCAGCCTGGCAACGTGGACCCCGGGGGCCATGGGGAGCGGCCCGGGGATGCCCCCGGCGTGGGGCAACGTCGTACAGACACTCAACGTCGGCACCGGGCCTTTCCCGAAAGGGGTCGCGCTGGCCGCGTGGCTCCAAACCGTAGGAGCGCTCGGGGTGGGTGGAGTACCGTCGACGGACGTGCCCCTCTACCAGCAGAAGTTCAATGCGGTCGTGGGCCCGGCGGACACCGCATCGCAGAACTGGATCACGACACCGGGCCCCTTGAGCGAGTCGTGGTCCGAGTTCTTCTCGTTCGACACTCCCGTCACGGCGATGCCGGGACCGGACGGGGGTGCGCCGAACTACTGCGGGCGCGCCGTCTTCAGCGGCATGCACGTCACCGGAGACCCGACCGCCGCGGCGTCGATGGACAGCCCGAACGGCGCAACGACGTCGGCGACCCTGCCCGGGGACATGCCGCCGCCGGCAGGCTGCGCTTCCGGGGCGCTCTCTCCGCAAGAGAAGGTGCTCGAGTTCATGCTCTTCGATCTCTCCTCGTGCGTGGTTTCCGACAAGGTACCGCCGACGACGACCGTGTACTGACGCTATGCCTCCTACCCCCGCCGGACGAGCGCCGCCGGGGGCACGAGCGACGCCGCCGCCTGCGCCGCGAGCTCGCTCCCGCTCGCGGCGTGCGCGTCCCTCACGCGCTCGCGCAAGAGCGCATCCGCAGCTTCGGGATCGCCCGGCACGAGGACGCTCTTGACGAACACCTCGGCGGCTTTGTACGAGCTCCGGACGAGCGGCCCCGACGCGACGAACGCGAAGCCCATCGCCCGCCCTTCCTCGGCGAAGGCCTCGAACCGGGCGGGGTCGACGTAGCGGTCCACCTCGGCGTGCTTCGGGGTCGGGCGCAGGTACTGTCCCACTGTGACGATGTCCACCCCCGCGCTTCGTAGGTCGCGCATCGTGTCGAGCACTTCGTCGTCCGTCTCTCCGATGCCGACCATGATGGAGCTCTTCGCGATCGCGCCGGGCCGGCGCTCCTTGGCGCGCGCCAGGACCCTGAGCGACTGCTCGTAGCTGCACCGGACGTCGCGGATCGTCCTCTGGAGGCGGCGGACGACCTCGATGTTGTGCGCCCACACGTCGGGCGCCGCATCGACGGTCGTGTCGACCGCGTCGAGATGGCCGCCGAAGTCGCCGACGAGCGTCTCGACGAGCATCTCGGGACGCAGCTCTTTGAGGCGCCGCACGGTCCTCGCCACGTGCTCGGCTCCGCCGTCGATCAGGTCGTCGCGATCGACCATCGTCATGACGACGTACTGGAGGGGCATGCGCGACAGGGCGCGCGCGACGTGCTCGGGCTCGCGCACGTCGACCGCGCCGCGGGGCTGCCCGGTCGTCACGGCGCAGAACCGGCACCCTCGCGTGCAGGTATCGCCGAGGAGCATGACCGTCGCCGTGCCCGGGCTCCAGCACTCGCCGACGTTGGGGCACCGGGCCTCTTCGCAGACGGGGTGGAGATCGAGGCTGCGGAACGTCGTCCGGAGCTCGGCATAACGATCCCCCCCCGGCGCGCGGCCCTTGAGCCACGGAGGCTTGGGCGCGAAGCGCGGTGCGGGGACGCTCATGACGGGAATGTAGCTTCTTCCAAGAGTCCGGTCCTCGGGCGCGGCGGCTCGAGCGACGCCAGCGAGGCTTCGCCGGGGGGGCTCGCCTCTCCACGCTCGGTGAAGAGGGCGCGCACGAGTCGCGCAGGCGTGACGTCGAAGGCCGGGTTCTCGGCGCGGACGCCCTCGGGGGCGACGCGCGTTTCGCCGAGGAAAAGGACCTCGCGCTCGCTCCGGCGCTCGATCGGGATGGCGTCGCCGTTCGGGCACGCGAGGTCGACCGTGCTCCAGGGGGCGGCGACGTAGAAGGGGACGTCGTGGGCCTGGGCAAGGCACGCGACGCCGTAGGTGCCGATTTTGTTCGCGACGTCGCCCGAGCGGGCGATGCGATCGGCCCCCACGACGGCGGCATCGACTCTCTTGGCCCGCATGAGCGAAGCCACCATCGAGTCGGTCGCGAGGGTGACGTCGAAGCCGTCGCGGGCGAGCTCCCACGCGGTGAGGCGCGCCCCCTGGAGGACGGGCCGCGTCTCGCACGCAATGACGCGAACATGCTTGCCCGACTCCCGCGCCGCGCGGATAACTCCGAGCGCCGTCCCGTAGCCGCCCGTGGCGAGCGCCCCGGCATTGCAGTGGGTGAGCACGGTCGCGCCGTCTGGGATGCGGGCGGCGCCGACCGCCCCCATGGCGCGGCAAGCGGCGACGTCCTCACGGTGGATCGCCCGCGCTTCGGCCGCCAGCCGCTCGACGCGAGCGGCCCCCCGCAGCCCCTCCGCGTCGGCGCGTGCCATCCGGTCGAGCGCCCACGCCAGGTTCACCGCGGTGGGCCGCGTGCGCCGCAGCCTCTCCTCCGCCTCGACGGCGTCGCGGCCTTCCACCGCCGCGAGCACTACACCGTACGCCGCCGCGATCCCGATGGCCGGCGCCCCTCGAACGACGAGCCGCTCGATCGCTTCGGCAATCTCCTCGACCCTGTGCATCGAGAGGTAGCGCTCCTCGCGCGGCAGGGCGCGCTGATCGAGCATGACGACCTCGCGGTCGCCGGGCAGGAGCTCCACGGTGGAATACGACGCGCCGGACAGCGGGTCGGGGTGCGGGACGCTCATGACGTCTTGCCCATGCTGGGGAGGGCTTCGCGCTCGTCGCGCGACGCTTGCACCCTCGCGAAGATCGCCTCGGCTCGCTCTCCCAGGCGTTTCGCTTCGGACTGGGCGGCGGCGTCGTCCGCGTAGCCGGGGGCCTTCGAGAGGAGCGCGGCGTACGCGCGGCAGCTCCGCGCAAGCTCCACTTCGTTCCCGACGTCTTCGAAGATCGCCATCGACTTCTTCAAATGCTCCTCCGCCTCGCGGAGTTCTTCTCCGCCGGCGCTCGCGGCCGCCGTCACTTCGCCGAGCGACCGCAGTGCCACGCCGATCTGCACCTTGCTCCCCGTCGCCGTAAAGAGCTCGAGGGCCCGCTGCGTGCACTCCCGCGCCTTCGTGTGCTCGCGGCGCGCCAGGTACGCTTTGCCGAGGCCGCGCACCGCCTCGGCGAGGCCGAGCTTGTCTCCGAGCTCGTCGGCGATCTCCTCGGCCTGTTTGAGCAGCGTCACGGCCTTCTCCGGGTCGCCCAGCCGGGTGTGCGTCTCGCCGAGGTTCGTCAGAAAAAGCGCGATCCGGTAGCGATCGCCCGTGTCCTTCGCGATCTCGTAGGCCTCCTCGAAGAGCGCGAGCGCCCGCCGGTCGTCCCGCGACTCCTGCGCCACAGTGCCGAGGTTGTTGAGCGTCGCGCTGACCCCCACGAGGTCTCCGATCTCGCGCCGGATGCGGAGCGACTGGTCGAACGAGTCGAGCGCGCCCTTGTAGTCTCCGGAGTCCTGCTGCACGAGGCCGAGGTTGTTCAGGCTCAGCGCGATGTTGCGCCGATCCCCCAGCTTGCGCCGCATCGCCAGGCTCCGCAGCGTGTACTCGAGGGCCAGCGGATAATCCCCCTTCAGCCAATGGAGCTTGCCGATGTCGTCGAGGGTGCTCGCGATCCCGCGTTCGTCCTGGGACTGGCCGAAGAGCGCGAGCGCCGCCGTCAGGTGCCGGCTCGCCTCGTCGAGCCTCGCCGTCTCGCGATAGAGGCGCCCGATGCGCGCGTGCGCCGCACCCCCCTTGCTTCGAAGGTCGAGCCGCCACGCACCCGCGAGCATCTCGGTGAACGCCTTGAGCGCCTGCTCGTTTCTTCCGAGCAGGTGGAGCATCTCCCCGCTGTGGTGCAGCGCCTTGAGGCGGAGGTCCTCGCTAACGTGGTCGCTCTCGGCGAGGAGCGCGAGCCCCTTCGCATAGAGCTCCGCGGCCTTCGCGTTCGCGTACCGAGAGCGCGCCACCTCCCCGGCCTGCACGTAAGCGACGGCCGCCGGCACCGGGGCGCCGCCCCTCTCCCGGTGGCGCGCGAGCATCTCGAGGTACTCCTCGCGCGCGTCGGTGCTCTCGCGAAAGGAGAGCCACTCGGCGAGCACGCGGTGGTGGCGGCGCGCGCTCGCGGGGGGGGTCAGGCGCACGAGGGCCTCGCGCTCGAGGTTGTGCTTGAAGACGAACTCCTCGTCGTCCGGGAAGGTGCTGTCGGGCAGGCGCAGCACGTAGTCGCGCTCGATGAGGTCGTCGAGGAGCTGACGGACGCTCCCGACGTCCTCGGCCTCGCCCCCCTACCACACCGACGGCGGAGCCCGCGACTGGCGCTGGATGGCCACGAGCCCGCCGAGCCAGAACACGCTGCCCATCGCCGCGGCACGTTCGAGGAGCTCGCGCGCTTCGGGCGCAAGCGCCGAGATCCGTGCCTGCACCGCGTCGCGGACGCTCATGGGGAGCTTGACCTGCGCGAGCTTCGCGGGGTGCACGCTCCAGTGCTCGTCGCCGAAGTCGTCGGTCACTTCGAGGACGCCGGCGTCGTGGTAGATGCGGACGATCTGCTCGAGCAGCGCCGGGTTGCCCCCCGCGAGGACGACGGCCTCCTCGACGAGATCTTCCACCCCTTCGGCGTCGCCGCACGGCGCCAAGAGATCTCTTACGACGGCCGCCGAGTCCGCGTCGGAGAGGGGGGGCAGTTGGAGAACGACGTGGCTCTGCCCGCCGTGCTTCTGCCACCCGTCGCGCCGCCCGAGCATCTCCGGTCGTGCGATGCAGACCAGGACGATCGGCCCGCGCAGGCTCTCGAGCAGGTAGGCGAGCAGGTCGAGCGAGTCCTCGTGCGCCCACTGGAGGTCGTCGAAGACGAGGACGAGCGGCTCCCCCTCGCGGTTCGCGTCGGCCTCGAAAAAGCTCTTGATGACGGCGCGGCGCATCGACCGGAGCTGCTGCGAGTCCCCCTCGAGGGCCTTGATGAGCGGCGAGTCCTGGAACTGGAGGTCGAGGAGCTGGCCGAGAAAGTACGCGACGTCGCCGACCTTCCGGTCCTCGAGGACGGAGGCCACCTGCTCGCGCACCTCGGCCTTGGCCGTCTCCGCGTCCATCCCCTCGGCGAGGTGAAACCTGGCTCGCAGCGCCCGGCCGAACACGTCGTACGCCGGTCCGCCTTCGCGCGCGTTCCCGCGGAGCACCCGCGGCGGCGCGCCATCGCGGGATTTCACGAGGAAGTCCCGCACGAGGCGCGTCTTGCCGATGCCGGTCGCGCCCAGAATCGTGAGCGACCGCGTCTGTCGCTTGTCCCGCGCGAGCGAGTACGCGCGCTCGAGCTCCATCATTTCTCCGGCGCGGCCCGCGAGGACCGCGCGCCGTTCGTTCACGGAGTAGCGCGAGCCTGCGAAGAGGTTGTCTGCCAGCACGAGTAGGAGGTGGACAATACCGCACACCGGGCCTCGAGGCACTCGTCGCCTCATGCGACGCGCGGCTTCGGAGTCTGCCGCACCCGTGATAGGCGCGCAGCGCTGCCCGCGAACTTGGCCCTGGCGCCCGCCTCATGCTTTCCCTCACCCTCGTGCGCACGATCGTCCTCGCCCTCGCAAGCGCTCTCGCGACGCTCACGACCGTAGCGTCCCCCGGGGCTGTCCCGCGGCATCGCACGACCGCGCGCGTGACCTCCTTCGGCTCGGGTCTCGGCCCCGCCGCGCTGCGCTTCGGCCGCAGCATCGGGTCTCCGACCGAGGGGCATCTCGTCGGGGGAGCACACATCGAGGCATCTCCCTATCTCCGCATCGTGCCCGTCTACCAGGGTTCAGGCGCACGGGACGCGCGCTGGGGCCTCGAGCCGCTCGTCGCGATGATCGATCGCGCCGCCCGGCAGGTGAGAAGGCAATTCCCCCAGACGATCACGTCGGTCGGGCACCTGTCGCGCGAGGGGGGCGGGGAGATCGAGCGCCACCGGTCGCACGAAAGCGGCCGCGACGCCGACATCGCCTTCTTCGTGCGGAGCGCCCGCGGAAGGCAGCTCCTCGCTTCGCATTTCGTGCAGTTCCGCGGAGACGGCACGGCGCCGACCTGGCCGGGGGCGCTCTTCGACGACGCAAAGAACTGGGCGCTCGTCGCGGCGATGGTGACCGACCCGGAGGCGCGCGTCACCCACCTCTTCGTGGCCTCACCCCTGCGCGCGCGCTTGCTTGCCTTCGCCGAGGGGGCCGGCGCCCCGGCGAGCGTCCGGATGCGCGCGGCCGAAGTCCTCCAGCAGCCCCACGGTACGCTGCCGCACGACGATCACTTTCACGTCCGCATCGGCTGCCCGCCGCACATGACCGGCTGCGTCGAGAACCCTGCCCCGCGTTCGGTCCGTTCGCCCGGCCTGCTCGCGACGCACCGCCGGCATGTCTCGCCCTCGCGAGGGTTGGTCACGCCCGCTCCAACTCACGCCTCGGTCCCCGCTCGCGTTCCCCTCGCTCCCGAAGTCGAAGAGCCTTCGAACGAGCTCGACGCTCCGCCGGCGGTGATGCCTGCGCCGGTCGACGACGTCGACGGGTGAGGGTCCGCCCCATCCGTGGGGCTGCCGGCGCCTGTGCCAGTTTGAGATCCGCCCCGACGCTCGTGACCTCGCGGTCATCCAGCCATGGCGCTGGATCCGTGCGACGCCTGCCTTTTGGCGCGAGTCTCCGCCGGCACCTGACTTGCTTGGCGGGCCGGGATGCGGAGCTCTCGGGTGACCCCTTCTCTCTTCGTCCTGGTCGCCTTGGCGGGCACCGGCCATTTCGCGTGTGGCGGACAACTCGAAAATCCAGGCGGCGCCTCTTCGGGCAACGGCTCCAACGGCGGTCCCACCGGTCAGGACGACGCCGGCGTCACCTGCAGCACTCTCGGCTCCAAGGCGACGACGGGACCTAGCTGCGACGTCCAGGCTTCCGAGCAATGCACCGACGGGACGACCTACACGATCGATTGTTCGTGCGTTACGGCTACGTGCGCGTGCTCCGAGAGCGCCGCGAACGGGGGGGGCTCCTCGGGAGGCCAGCCCTTTTTCTGTCCCTCCGGCGGAGACTGCGCTGCCTACGGGTACGCCGCCTGCGCGTTCCCGAGCACGCTCGACGCGGGAGGAGGCGTTCAAGGGACGGCGCCCGCCAGCTCCTGTCCGATCGCCCCGGGGGACTGCCCTCCCGGGAGCTACGCGTCATGGTTCGGAGACGGCATGGGCAACGGCGGCGGCGGATGCGCGGTTCTGCCCGCGGCCTGCCAGTCGAACGCGACGTGCGGATGTCTGGCCGACGCGGGCGTGACGGGGGGATGCCCGTGCACGGAGAGCGACGGGTCGGTCGCCATTTGCTGCAATTGAGGTGCTCGCCGAGGGCAAGGCGATAGCCCGAAGGGCACTCGCTCTTTAGGCGCCCGGCACGATAGGCGCCCTGCACGATCCCGGGCTGCGGGCGCCGTGACGAGAAGGCTGGTTGAGGGAAACCGCCGCAAGCCGCGCAAGAACCTCGCCCGCCGGCGCGCGGCGCGCCTGCGGACAAAACCTCACCAACCTCACGCCTCCAGCGCCGAGGTGGGGGTGAGGTTCTTCGCTGCCCTTCGCTGTCCCGGCTTTCGAGGAGGCAGGAACGGCGTACACGCCGGCCAGGCCGTGCCCCCGCATCTTGCCTCGGCCGAGGGCCTCTCCTATTTTTGGCCCGATGGTCTCGCCGCTCACCCGATCCGCGTGCGTCGCGGTAGCCGCCCCCGCCAGGGTGGCTCGGGCGGTCGGCGCATAGCCAGCGACCATGCAACCCGGGCCGATCGGCCGCGGGTTCGCCTTCGATGGATCCTCGGTCGACGGCCCTCTCGAAAGAAAGGACAGTCCCATGGAACCGATCGCCTACTTCAATGGCCAATTTCGTCCGGAGAGCGAGGCCACGCTGTCGGTGCGCTCGCGTGCGCTTAACTACGGGCTCGGCTGCTTTGCCGGCATACGCGGGTACCGGACGGACGACGGCCGCCAGGTAAACGTCTTCCGCCTCGACCGCCACGTGCGGCGTCTCGAGCTCTCGGCCCATATCCTGCGGCTGCGCCTTCCCGGGACCCGCGAGGAGTTCTCCGCGCTCATCGTCGAGCTGTT
>VFSW01013526.1_pt1 | contig 11340 bp, 10 predicted proteins | sample 5358111 | NCBI WGS metagenome assembly VFSW01 (sample SAMN11554181, study PRJNA540505) | mine drainage metagenome | isolation source: sediment from site ElyBrook_90M | place: USA: Ely Copper Mine, Vershire, VT | collected 2017 | reverse complement strand
CTCCAATAGAATCAATAAAGCAAAAAGTCCATCCCTTTGGAATCAACTATTTCCGAAAGTCATAACCACATAACCAACGGATGGTCTCCAACTCACGGGTCCTCGACTCGATCTTTCGTAACTTCGGCCCAACCAACTGTGGGAGTTAGCATTGAACTGGACGTTCTTGCCTCTATGAGATTTTTCGCAACGTCGATGTTGTTAGCTGCCCTGGCCTTCCCCGCCATTGCTCAGCAGACGAAACTCGGTGACGACAAAGTTAAGCCACAGAACGGCGGAGCCGCGATCGTCTATTCCGACGGTGGCGCATTCCTAATCGAAGGGCCAAAAGGGTGGACCACGGATCGCGAGGCGGGACAGCGCCTCGGCACTTGCTGCGTCTACTACCCGGCAGGCGCGACGTGGGACAATGCAGAAACCGTGATGTACCCGAACATTGCTACGAAAGGTCCAGGGCAGAAGCCGCTGAGGGAGTTCATGGCTTACGACTTGGCGGACTTTCGTGAGCACAATCCGGAGATGAGCTACGAAGACGCAGAGGACATTCCGCTTAAGAACAAGCGGACCGCAAATTTGCGGTACTTCCACAATGTTAACGGCGGTTCCTCAGAGGCCGTGGCCTACGTCGAGGAGGAAAAGATTATCGCTCTGGTAGTGGTGAGTTCGAAGACGGCCAAGGGCCTTAACGAGACGATCCCGCTGTTGCGGTCGGTCTTACAGACCTACGCCTACATGGACGTAAAGGTTATCAATGACTCGAAACCTGGGAAGGGGCAGTCGTTCCAGCTTCCCAAAGAAAAGCTCCAGTGAGCAAGAAGCTGCTGTTTTCGTCGTGCCCCTGTTCACCGTAATGAAGGGACTTTGTCCTACAGCCCGGCGCTCTTCTCCGCGATCAGCTTCTTAATCTTCTCCACGAACTCCGCCGCCGGCATGTCTTCGGTTTTTTCTTTCCCGCGGGTGCGGACGTTCACCTTGCCCGCCTCGGACTCTTTATCTCCGACGACGAGTAAGAACGGAACTTTCTGCATGGCGTGCTCGCGAATTTTGGCGTTCATCTTTTCGTTGCGCGCATCTACTTCCACGCGCACGCCGATCGCCTTCAGTTGAGCCGCCACTTTGTTCGCGTACTCCGCGTGGCGCTCGCTGATGGGGATCATCACGGCCTGCACTGGCGACAGCCATACCGGTAACGCGCCCGCGTAGTGCTCGATCAGCACGCCGAAGAAACGCTCCACCGAACCGAAGAGCGCGCGATGCACCATCACCGGCTGCTTGCGTGAACCGTCCTCGGCGACGTATTCAAGGCCGAAGCGTTGCGGCAGGTTGAAGTCGACCTGCACGGTCGAGAGTTGCCACAGGCGCCCGATGGCATCCACCAGCTTGATGTCAATCTTCGGGCCGTAAAACGCAGCTTCGCCAGGGATGGTCTTGTACTCGACATTCTTGCGCTTCAGCACATTCTCCAGCGATTGGATGGCGTTGACCCATTGCTCTTCGCTGCCCACAAAATTCTTGCGGTCGTCGGGATTCCAGGTGGAAAGCTCGACTTGGTACTGATCGAAGCCAAAATCCTTGAGCACGTCTAAAGCAAAAACCAGGCAATTGCCGACCTCGTCTTCGACTTGCTCCGGAGTGCAGAAGATGTGCGAGTCGTCCTGCGTGAAACCGCGCACGCGCAGCAAGCCGTGCATCACTCCCGAACGCTCGTAACGGTAAACCGTTCCCAGCTCTCCCAGCCGCACCGGCAAGTCGCGATACGACTTCAGAGAATCTTTGTAAATCAAAATATGGCCGGGACAATTCATGGGCTTCAGGCGGTATTCGGCGTCGTCGAGCTCCATGGCGTCGAACATGTTCTGCGAGTAGTAGCCCTCGTGCCCGGAAGTAAAGAACAACTGCCGCCGCGCCACGTGCGGGGTGTAGACCAGCGAGTAGCCGCGCTTCAGATACTCCTCGCGCATCCAGTCTTCCATCTGCTTGCGTATGATGCCGCCCTTGGGATGCCAGAAAATCAGCCCCGGCCCGGCCAACTCCTGAATGGAAAATAAATCCAGCTGCTGGCCGAGCACGCGGTGGTCGCGCTTTTTGGCTTCTTCCACTTGCTGCAAATGCTTGTCGAGATCTTTTTGCGAGAAGAATGAGGTTCCGTAGATGCGCTGCAACTGCGGATTCTTCTCGTCGCCCAGCCAGTAGGCGCCGGCAATGTTGAGCAGCTTGAACGCCTTGATCTTGCCGGTCGAGGGAATGTGCGGGCCGCGGCAGAAGTCCGTGAACTTGCCGGTGCGGTAAAGGGAAATCTTTTCGTCGGGCTTGGTGAACTGCTCGACGAAATGGCACTTCATGAAGTCGCCGTCTTTTTTGAACTCGGCGAGACCCTGGTCGCGGGGAACGAATTCGCGCGCGTAAGGAATGTCCTGCTTGACGAGTTCCTGCATCTTCTTCTCGATTTTTTCGAGGTCCTCGGGAGTGAACGCCGTGGGGCGGTAAAAATCGTAGAAAAATCCGGTCTCGGTTGCGGGACCGTGGCCGAGCTTGGTTTCGGGGAAGAGTTCGAGCACCGCCGCCGCCAGCAAATGCGCGGACGAATGCCGGTAAACTTCGAGCGCCTCGGGGTCGCGGTCGGTGAGGATGCGCAGGTCGGTGTCTTTTTCGAGCGGACGCGTGAGGTCGATCAGGTCGCCATTGGTTTTGGCCGCCAAAGCCGCATCCGCCAGCCGCGGGCTGATGGACTTGGCGACATCGAGCGCAGTCGTGCCCTTGGGAAATTCCTTGCTGCTCCCGTCGGGGAGCTTCACATGAATGTTGTCTGCCATAAGTTTGGAAACCTGCAGGTGGTTTGAATCTTTCAGTTTATTGGAGGGATGGAGGAGGGTCAAACGGGGTCGGGAGTAATCATCCCGTCGCCGCAAAGCTACGCAGAGCAAGGGTCGAGAAGGCGGGCCGGTTCCGGGTTAGTCCCCACCGGCTAACTGAACTCGAAGGATGACTTGCGATCCGGTCTCCAGCTTTACAGTTCTTCCATTTGATTTGAACACACCATCGGGCCCGAGTTGCAAGTTCTTGATCCCCTGAACTCCCACTGACTCCCCAGTCAGGATTGGTACTACCGACGAACTGCCGCCTGCCGACGGTGTTGAATGCGCGATTGTTTGGGCAATATCGGCATAGGTAACGCCTCCGCCGGAGTCGGGCTGATCCGGGTTGGGGGCTACCGCCCGGACAACGCCCGTGATCGACAGGGTTTTCCCGTCTGGCAGGCTGATTTTGTCAAACACAATCCCTAACGAGGACTCCGTATCGCCGCCGGATCGGGCCTTCGCTTCGGTCACGTGACCGACGACCTTGGCTCCTCGCGGAATGACTGTTCCGTCAGCCCAGCGCACGGGGCCGGCCGTCTTGACCACCACTTCTTCGCTCGGCTTCCGATTCTTGGACTCCAGGGACTCGGTGAGAAATCCTGGAATGAGAATCTGCGTTACCTTCTGACTATTAGCTTCTGGACTCTGCGGCGGCGTTGCAGCCTGTTGGGCATCGGCGTTCCTGGCCAGGCACATGGAAATGCCCAGCAACAAGGCGGCTGCGGGTAGCGCGATTCGGTAAGAGACGCGAGCCCCGCGCAACGACAAGACATTGCTACTTGTTGCAGGCTGGAACTCGAGGGCATCTGCGTGTTTGTCGGCAGGCTCCGTTTTCACGGTTCCTCCATCGCTCATCGGCGTGCCTTCTTCGCCCCCTGCTCTGCGGGAAGGAGGCTGCTCGCTCGCCGGCAGTTCCGAGAAACGGGCGTGAAGCTCAGGCTAAGGATGCACACGCTCGCTGCTCTCGGAGTGAACGGCTCTTCCCCTCCTTGCCAGTCCTTGTTACTTCCCGCTGGCTAACTGAGCGTGAAGCACGACTTGCGATCCGTAGTCCAGCTTGACTGCTTTTTGGTCCGATTTGAATACGCCATCGGATCCGAGCTCCAAGTTCTTGATCCCCTGGACGCCAACAGACTGCTCCGTCAGTATCGGTGCTACCGGCGTCGTACCCCCGGCCGATGGGGTTGAATGCTGGAGTGTTTGGTTCATACCGGGATAGTCAATGCCTGAGCTGGAGTCGGGATTCGGGTTCGCGGCCACGGCCTGGATAATGCCCGTGCTCGCCAGGGTCTTCCCTTCGGGCAGTTCGATCTTGTCAAACACAATCCCCAGCGACGACTGGGAATCGCTCCCGGATCGAGACTTCGCCTCGGTCACGTGGCCGATGACCTTTGTCCCTCGGGGAATGACCGTTCCGTCGGCCAGGTGCACGGCTCCGGCGGTCTTGACCACCACCTCTTCGCCTGTCTTCTTCTTCTTGGAATCCAGCGATGCGGTGAGAAACCCCGGAATGAGAATCTGGGTTACCTTCTGACCACCGGCAAGCGCGCTCTGGGCATCCGCGTTGCTGGCGATGCCCATGGAAATGGCCAGCAGCAAGATGGCAGGGAGCACGGTCCAAGCGGCGCGAGGCCGGCGGCACAAGAAAACATTACTCTTGGTTGCGGGCTGGAGTTCGATCGCATCAGCGTATTTTTCGACAGGCTGGGTTTTCATACTATTCTCCATCGGTCGCCGGTGTCGGTTTTTCGTCCTCCAGCGGGACCTTCCTTCGAACTTCGGACACTGCAATTGTAGTCCATCTCGGCGGTTCGCGATTTCGGGGATGGCGGGCGCGGCCCAACCTCACACTATTCCGATGTGATGAGTGGTGGCCTAACTTGGGATGTCCCGATACCTCGGTAAAAACGCAGTTGGGGAAGAGCAGGCGCCAGAAAAAGGCGCAGAAGGGCGGACTCTCGCCCGCCCCCTGTTCCAGCTACTTATCGGCCACGTCCTTCACGTGGGTTGCGATGTACCACTTGTTGCCGAACGGATCCTGCACTCCGGCATTGCGGTCGCCGTAGGGCTGGTCGGTGGGTTCCTGGAACGAAGTGGCGCCCGCCGTCAGGGCCCGCCGGTAGGCCGCATCCATGTCGGGGACGTAGATATAGAACATGGCTTCCAGGGTCGGATACTTGTCGTGAGCCTCGCCCATCTCGAGCACCGCATCGCCAACGCGAAGCACGGCGTGGTGCACAACTCCATCCGGCGACGCGAACTTCGCCACTTCGAGCGCCCCGAACGCACGCTTCAGGAAGCTGATCAGCGGCTCCGCCCGCCGCGGATGCAGGTACGGATTCACGTTGTGCAGCCCCTTGGGCACATAGCTCTCGCCCTTCGCCGTGGCGATGTACCAGTAGTTGCCCGCGGGATCTTTCACGCTGGCCGAGCGCTCACCGTATTCCTGATCGCGGAGTTCGTCGATCAGCGTCGCTCCCGCCGCCAGAGCTTTTGCGCACACGGCGTCGCAGTCTTCGACATAAAGATGCAGCGCGTTGGGCTGCAGCGTTCCGGGAAACTTCTTGCCGGGAATCCCTCCGCCCATCATCAGGGACGAATCGCCCATCCGCACCTCAGCGTGCACGCCCGTCGGCATCACCGCGCGCAGCGTCTCCTCCGCTCCGAACGCCTGCTTGACAAACTCCAGCAGCGCCAGCCCATCCGCGGCAACCAGATACGGCGTGACCGTCCGGAAGCCGCGCGGAATGGGATTCACTTTGCCTACCTGCGTGTCCTCTTGCGGAAGCGTTCCACCTTCGGGGCCAGTCGTCATCCCCTGCATGCGGCGGTGCATTTCTTCGACCGACATTTCTTCCGTCACGGTGGAAATGTTCCAGGTATAGCCGAAGGGATCGACGAAGCTGCCCTCGCGGCGGCCATAGAACTGATCGCGAATCGGCCGGAGGGTTTTCATCCCCGCAGCCATAGCCCGCGCCGCGAAAGAGTCGACATCTGCCACGATGAGGCTCAGTTGCACGGGCGAGGAGCCCAGCGTTTCCGCGCTGAATCTTGCTCCCTCCGGCCATTCTTCGGAGAGCATGATCGACGAGTCGCCGATCATGATCTCGGCGTGAGGGATGGACCCTCCGGCTTCGAAGCGCATGGTTTCCTTCGCGCCAAAGGCTTGCTTGTAGAATTCGATCGCCTTGGCCGCATCTATGAAGGTCAATCTTGGAGTTGCGACGGTGCGTACGGCGGTTACGGGTTCGGCAACGCTAGCCATAATTGTTTTCCCTTCCAGTAGTTCAGTTTTCAGTCTTGGCTTGAATGCTTCGCGCGGCAGATCGCGCAAATCGGCGGCGAGGCGCAGCAGAGGCTCTACGCCGGCGTCTGCTTTGCCGAGCTTGCCGTGGGCGTGGGACAGCATTATGTCCACAGCTTTGTTCAGCCGATCAATGTTCAGCTGTTCGACCTTCTTCGAGTCGCCATTCCCCGGATGCAGAGAGCGCTTAGGCATCGGCACCCTCCATGCGCGTCCGCAAAGTGGTCAGGGCACGGAACTGAAGTTGTTTGACCGCGCCTTCCGTCTTGCGAATCTCCCGCGCCACTTCCTTGATGCTTTTTTCTTCCACGAAGCGGAGCACCACCACGCGCCGCTGCTCTGCCGGTAGAGTGTCGACCAGCCGGAACAGCGTGGCCCGGCGTTCGACGTCTTTGATCTCGGCGGTTTTGCCGGGCAGCGAGTCTATTTCAACCGCGTCGTCCGCCTCCGGCTCCCGTCCCGCGCGCTGCCAGCGGTCGGAAATCAGATTCGTCGCGATGCGAAACAGCCACGCTGCAAACGGAATTCCGCGCCACTCGAATCGTTTCAAATTCGCCAGCGCGTGATGGAACACCTCCGCGGTCAGGTCTTCCGTCTCGGCGCGGTTTCCCACCCGCCGTACTACATAGGCATACACGCGCTCGAAGTGGTTTTCGTAAAGCTCGGCGAAGCGCGCAGGATCCTTCTGCGCTGCTTCGATGAGAAGCCGCTCATCCGCTTCTTGCCTCAGAGCCTTCAACCAGTTCTCCGTGCGGAGTAGTCTTACATCAAGGGTAACGGCTGGGAAGGGAAAAGGTTACGATGAGATCTTGCGATTGCGGCGCGCCTTGGGAAGGTCGAGCCGGAAAGGCTGCGGCTCAGTCTAATCAGGAAGCTGACATTTTCGGGCACGGTTGTGATCTTGTCTGCCATTTCGGAGTACCCGTTGGGCCTCCATTCATGGTACTTATCTCATATGGCCGCTTCGGCTTCTCTTGAGGAACTTCATATCACGTCCCGTATCGGCCGCACGCGCTATAGCCTCTACTTGACCGACTGCCTGAGGTGGATGGACTCTCGCCCGGCGGATTCCGTCCACGCCATCGTGACTGACCCTCCGTACGGCCTAAAGGAGTATACGCACGTGGAAAGAGAGAAGCTCAGAAAGGGGCGAGGCGGAGTGTGGCGGATTCCTCCTTCGTTTGATGGCTGCACGCGAAGCCCCCTACCGCGATTCACGGTTCTATCTGACGAGGATCGCGGCAACCTTAGGCGATTTTTTTCTGAGTTTGGCCGTCGGGCTTTGCGGGTCTTGGTTCCAGGTGGGCATTTGCTCATCGCCACGAACCCGCTCCTTTCCCACCTCGTGTACCTTCCACTCATGGAGAAGGGATTTGAGAAGCGCGGGGAGATCATTCGCCTTGTGCAGACCCTTCGTGGTGGCGATCGGCCCAAGAACGCGCATGAGGAGTTTCCGGAAGTAACCGTCATGCCACGTTCCGCATGGGAACCGTGGGGTCTTTTTCGGAAACCCTGCGAAGGAAGGGTGCAGGATAACCTGCGCAAGTGGAAGACGGGAGGCTTGCGCCGGGTTTCCGGCGACATGCCATTTTGCGATGTGATTCGATCGTCTCCGACCCGACCCGAAGAACGCGTATTCTCCCCACATCCTTCCTTGAAACCACAATCCTTCATGAGGCAAATTGTTCGAGCCTCCCTCCCGTTGGGAACGGGCACGGTACTCGACCCCTTCATGGGTGGTGGCTCGACGATAGCTGCTGCCGTCTCGCTTGGCTATGAGAGCATTGGGCTGGAGCATGACCCGGCGTTTTTCCAAATGGCTGTTGAGGGGATTCCCCGACTTGCAGGTCTGAACGGAAACGGAAAAGGTACTATCCAAAAAGGTGCCTCGCACCGAGATAGCCGCCAACAGCCGCTTGCGCTAGCTGACGAACCGTGAGATTTTTCTTGCGTGATGTCTTTCGATTCGGATGGTTTTGCCCGCTCGGTCCTTCTGCCTCCCGAGCTGAAGATCAGTCACATTCGCGAGAGTATCGAGCATGTCGAGGATCGCACCGCAGAGCTCATCGACATCTACTTCGAGCAAGCCAATGTCTTTAGTGGCATAGTCGGAATCATCGGCGTCCAAGCCCTTCACGCCCTCAGCCCCTACAAGAAACACAAACACCCCGACATCGCTCAGCAACGCTTTCCGGATCTTTCGCTGCGGGGAAGACTTGGCCCACCTCCGGAGCAGGCACTGGAGTCGAAAGGGTCCACACGGCCTTGGGCATTGCAGTCCCACTACAACCACTCCGGCTGGTACATCGTCTGGCGCTACGCTGTTGACCAAACGCGGCGTCTGAAGCCGCACAAGCTAGTTGCGATTTGGAGAGTTGACATACCGTTCCTTAGCGAAGAGGACTGGAAGTATGAGGGCAGCAAGGCCCGCGAAGGGCACGGCGGACGTACACATACCTTTGGTGTAAAGAACCCGGCAAAGAGGTTCAAGGATTCGATCATTTACCAGAGCCCGAGGATCACCATAAGTCAGGGAGGGCCCGTGCTAATGGGCAGGGACGACTAGGCCTCACGGTAGTACAAATCCTCAAGGGCCTTCCGCACCTTCCCCGACACCGCTTCCAGATCGCGCATGGTCATCCCGGCGGTTGAGATGGGCTCGCCGACGCGCATTTCCAGCGGACGGCATTTGATGTGGTAGGTGTTCATGGGCAACAGTTCGTAGGTTCCGACCAAGGCCACCGGGACGATATCCACTTGCGCTTTGATGGCCAGAAAAAATGCGCCGGGCAGAAACGGCTTGATTTCGCCATCGGGCGTGCGCCCGCCTTCGGGAAAAATCACCAGCGGCATGCCCGTTTTTAGACTCTTCACCGCCGAGCGAATCGCCGCAATCGAGTTCGTCGGCTTCTGCTGGTCGATGCACACCTGCCCCGACCGCCGCAGCTGCCAGCCCACAATCGGATACGCCAGCAGTTCTTTCTTGAACACGATGCGGAACTGAAACGGGAGGTTCACATACAACACGGGAATGTCGAGCGCCGAAGCGTGGTTCACGGCATAAACATAAGGCTTCGAAATGTCGATCTTATCCAGGCCGACCACCTTCACGGGCGACAGGATCGTCTTCATGATGAGCCGCGACCACGTCCGTGAAAACCAGTGGAGCCGCCGCCCGCTGCGGTCGAACAGGCCGCCGGGCAGGGCAATCACGCCCATGGCCAGGGTATAAAACCAGATGAGAAGATCCAGAATCAGGTACGAGCGCAGCGCGCTCAGCCTGCCGTGAGTCATCCCGGGAATCTCATGCGGGCTGGAACGCGCCGGCGCAGTGTCCGCCATCACGGACGCTCCGCGTTCCGCCTCTTGCGGCTCAAGCTGCTGCTGTTCCACCTGGTCAACCGATGAATTCACTTCGCGCACACTCTCATTCTAGGGGAAAACCGCCAACTCCACGAACCTTCACACTCTCGCTTCCAGCACCCGCATCGCTTCGCCCACGAGATAAATCGAACCCGTGACTACAACAACCGCCCCAAGCCTCGCCCCGGCCCAGTTCCGCGCCTGCTCCAAAGCCGTCGCAGCGTCAGTGGCCAGTTCGATCTCCGTTCCTGTTCGCGCTCCCGGCTGCTGAATTTCTTCCGGCGACGCCGACCGCGGATTCTCTGCCCGCGTGGCAATCACCCGCTCCGCCAGAGGGAACAGGATCCCGGTCATCTCTGAGATTGCCTTGTCGCGCATCGCTCCGAAAACAAAAAGCAGCGGACGGTCCCCATAGCGCTCCGAGAGGGCAGAACGCAGTGCCCACGCTCCCGCCGGATTATGCGCCACATCGAGCACGATCTCTGGCCATCCCGGCCGCGCCGCTATCCCCTGAAATCGTCCCGGCCCGCGCGACTGTCGGAGTCCGCGCTCAATCGTCGAAGCCGTGATGCCAGCAAAGCCCTGCTTGCTCAACTCCTCGGCCGTGGCAATCGCCAGCGCCACGTTCCGCAGCTGATGCCGCCCCACCAGCAAGGTCTGCACAACAATCTGATGCCCCATCACGAAAAGTGGATACCGGTAAACATACGTCTTCGCGTCCTTCGCGTCTTCCTTGGCGCCCTTAGCGGTTAAAACCTTTTCGTCGCCGCCAGCGTGCAATGTTTCCTCGCGACTCGGCACCAGATACTCCGCACTCCCCGGCGAAACCGACGGCACATAAGGCACTGCACTCACCCCGCGCGCTCCAAGTTCCAGAATCGTGTTGCCGATCACGTCATTGGCCTCAGGCTGCTGCGGCAGTGTGACCACCACCCCGTCCGCCCGGATGATCCCAACCTTCTCTCGTGCGATCTCCCCCACCGTGTCTCCGAGAAATTTCTGGTGATCGAGCGAAATATCGGTAATCACGCTGACTCGCGGCTCGACCACGTTGGTCGCATCCAGCCGCCCGCCCATGCCCACTTCAAGAACCGCGATCTCCACCTGCTCGCGCACAAAATGTTCGAAGGCAATCGCGGTCATCATCTCGAAAAAACTGGGGTGCCACGGCAACTCTCCCCGCTCCACCAGCTTCTCTGCGGTGGCATCCACTTCGCTGTGCAGCCGGGCAAAATCATCGTCGCTGATCTCCTGCCCGTTCACGCGAATGCGCTCGTTGATGCGCATCAGATGCGGCGAAGTGTAAAGCCCGGTCTTTAGTCCGGAAGCGCGCAGGATCGAAGCCAGCGTCGCCGCCGTGGAGCCTTTGCCGTTCGTCCCCGCAATCAACACGCTGGGAAACCGCCGCTCAGGATGGCTCAGCGCCGCCAGCAGCACGCGCATGTGCGCCAAATCAAACTTATGCGCAGGCGTCTGCGCCAGCTCGTGGCCCAGTGCGAACATGCGGGAGACGGCGGTGTCGTAGGACATGAGGCGGCTCTTGGCTCTTGGCCCTTGGCCTTTGGCCCTTGGCCCTTGGCTCAGGCTTCTAGCTTACCAAGTCCAACTTGAAGGATTCGAGTTCTTCGGGAACAGGAGAGGGATCCGGATGCGAGCCGCAGGTGATCCAAGCTAAAGACCAAGAGCCAAGAGCTTCTACGCCACCATAAATTCCAGCGCCCGCGCAATATAAGGTTTGAGCTGCTTGCGCGGAACCACCGCGTCGAGCATGCCGTGTTCCAGGAGAAATTCGCTGCGCTGAATTCCGGCGGGCAG
>VFSW01013525.1_pt1 | contig 11340 bp, 9 predicted proteins | sample 5358111 | NCBI WGS metagenome assembly VFSW01 (sample SAMN11554181, study PRJNA540505) | mine drainage metagenome | isolation source: sediment from site ElyBrook_90M | place: USA: Ely Copper Mine, Vershire, VT | collected 2017 | reverse complement strand
GCGTCGCCGAGCCGGGCGAGCACCTCCCCGTGCTCCATCGCCTCACGTCGCACCGCGCACGCCCCCCGTCGACTCGTCCAGAGTGTCGCCGAGCGCCTGCCGCAGCCGCAGCAGGCCGCGTCGCGTGCGGGTCTTGACTGTGCCGAGCGGCCACCCGGTCCGGGCGGCGATCTCGGCCTGGCTCAGGCCGTCGTCGTAGGCAAGCTCGAGCGCCCTTCGCTCCGCGTCGGGGAGCGTGGTCAGCACCGACCGCACCACGGCACGCGTCCAGCGACGCGTGGCCGCGGCCTCGGGATCGATGTCGGTATCGGGCGTCCCGATCGGCTCGCCGGCCGCCAGCGCGCGCTCCAGCGCGGCATCGTCGGGCTCGTCGCCGGTGCTGCCGATGGGGACGAGGGCCGGCTGTCGCCGTGCCGCGCGGAAGCGGTCCATGCTCCGGTTCCGGGCGATCGCCAGCAGCCACGCGACCAGGGAGCCACGCGCGGCGTCGTACCGGTCCGCCCGGTTCCAGAGGGTGAGCCAGGTCTCCTGCACGACCTCCTCCGCCGCACCACGATCGCCCAGCAGGCGGGCCGCCGAGCCGAACACCGCCTGCGCATACCGGTCGTAGACCTCCCCGAACGCGGACTCGTCGCCCGCGGCGACCCGGGCAACGAGCTCGGCGTCCGAGGCCGGCCCCGGGCTCGGGTCCATCTCCACACCAGTACGCGGACGGCCGGGGGACGGTTTCGAGCTCAGTCCGCGCCGAGGGCCCAGCCGGGCCGGTGCAGCACGCGACGGGGCAGGGTTCCGGGCGGAAGGTGGGCCTCGAGGCAGCACACGCCGTCCCGACCCGCCGTCGCCTCGTGGAGCGTGTTCGAGGGCAGCTCCAGGCGGTCACCGGGCTCGAGCCTGGCGGTGCGAGCGAGCTCGCGGAGCCAGAAGTCGATCCGGCCCTCCACGCAGACGAGCACCTTGTCGTAGTCGTGGCGGTGCGCGAGGTACAGCTCGCCGGGTCCGCTTGTCCACTCGGCGGCTTCGAGCCCTTCGGCGGCGAGCCGTTCGACGGCGCGAGGGCGAAGCCCCGGCTCGGGATCCACCGGGTAGCCTGCCGCTCCGCCGGCGCGCAGGTCGTTCGTGTCGTTCACCGTTCGCCCACTCCCTCGATCATCGGTGCTTCCGGCCGGCCAGGGATGGCGGCGATCCCGCCTCTGCCTCCGCCTCCACCCCGGCAGGCGCGGCGTCCGGGACCCCCGCGCCGCGGTCCCGGTCCGGCTCGGCCAGATCGGGTGCCGCGCGGCGCCACGCCACCAGCTCGTCCTCCGCCTGGTCGTACACCGAGCGCGTGACCATCAGGCTGGCGATGCCGAACGCCAGGCCGATCCCGGCCGCGAGCAGCACCGGGAAACCGAGCCAGCGCCAGAAGATGCCGGCCACGACGACGGCCGGGATCGAGGCGGCGACGAACGCGCGCCGGGTGGGCATCCGCACCTCCTCTGTGGGACCGTTGCCGTGTCGGCCTTTCCCGGGGCGGTCACCGGCATCCTACCCCGGGCGCGTCGCGGTCACCCGAGACCGGCGCGCGCGGACGGGATCGGGCCGATCGAACCCGTGCCCCGGCAGCCGCCGCGCGCGGCCAGCCTGTCCGGATCGGGTCGGCCGTTCGGTGGACCCGCCCGCCCCACCACCTTGTCGCCGCGCCGTCGTCGCCGCATGATGCCGTTGGCTGGCCCCGGGGCCCGCGCGAGGAGGAGGAGATCGTGCGCTGGATCAGGCGTGTGCTCACGGCCATCGTGGTCCTGCTCATCGTGGCCCTGGTCGCCACCACGGCGGGCCTCGCCGTGATCGTCCAGCGGGGCTTCCCGCAGCGCTCCGGCAGCGCCACCCTCCCGGGCCTGTCCGCCGACGTGCAGGTGGTCTACGACGCGTCCGGCATCCCGCAGGTCTATGCCTCGACCCCGTCCGACCTGTTCGCGGCCGAGGGCTGGCTCCACGCGTCGGAGCGCATGTGGCAGATGGAGATCTGGCGGCGCCTGGGCTCCGGCCGGCTCGCGGAGCTCTTCGGGCAGAGCGAGGTCAAGAGCGACGAGTTCGTGCGGACGCTGGGCTGGCGGCTGTCGGCCGAGCGCGACCTCGCGGCCATGGACCCGGCCACCCGGCAGGCGCTCGACGCGTACGCCAGCGGCGTGAACGCGTGGCTGAACACCCATCGCGACGGATCCCTGCCCTTCGTGATCACCGGGCTGCTGGGCGCGGGCGGCGGCCTGGCCGGGTTCCACCCCGAGCCGTGGACGGCCGTCGACTCGCTGACGTGGGCCAAGGTGCAGGCCTGGAGCCTCGGCGGCAACATCGACACGGAGATCTTCAACGCACTGCTGGCGGGGCGGGTCGACCAGCAGGCGGTCGCGGAGCTCACCGCGCCCTACGAATCGGGCTGGCCGGTGACGGTGCCGACCGGAGCGCCGGGGTCGGGCGGCGCGGGCGCACCGAAGACGGGCGGGGCCGCAGTGCCCGCGACCGGGTCGTCCGGCACGTCGGGCAGCGTCGGAGCCAGCGGCACGACCGCCGCCCGTGCCTCGACCGGGGTCACCGGGGCGCAGAGTGCCGGCACCTCCGGCTCGCCGGCCACGACGGGACTCCTCGACCTCGCCTCGATCGGCGACCGGATCTCCCAGCTGGCCGGCTTCACGGCTCCCGGCCAGGCCGGCCCGGCCGGACTTGGGTCGAACGACTGGGTGGTGTCGGGCGCGCACACCGCCAGCGGTCATCCGATCCTCGCGAACGACCCCCACCTGGGCGTCTCGATGCCATCGGTCTGGTACATGATCGGGCTCCACTGCCGGCCCGTGACAACGGCCTGCCCCTACGACGTGGCCGGCGTCAGCTTCCCGGGCGCTCCCGGCGTGGTCCTCGGCCATAACGCGCAGATCGCGTGGGGCTTCACCAACGTGAACCCCGACGTCGAGGACCTCTTCATGGAGAAGCCCGATCCGTCCGATCCCACCCGCTACCTGTACAAGGGCCAGTACCTCCCGTTCACCACCCGCACCGAGACCGTCAAGGTGGCAGGCGGCCCGGACGTCTCGCTCACCGTGCGGTCCACGGTCCACGGGCCCGTCATCAGCGACGTGGAGGACGTCCTGCGGCCGACCGCGCAGGGAGGCGGGGGGCTGGGCCAGCCCGGCGTGGTCTACTCGCTCGAATGGACCGCCACCGCGCAGGTCCAGCGCACCTTCGAGTCGATCCTCGCGCTCGATCGGGCCACCGACTTCACCTCGTTCCGAAACGCGCTGCGAACCTTCGACGCGCCGTCGCAGAACGTCGTCTACGCCGACGTGCACGGGCACATCGGCTACCAGATGCCCGGCCTCGTGCCGATCCGGAAGTCGGGCGACGGGAGCATGCCGGTCCCCGGGTGGGACGGTTCCCACGACTGGACCGGGTACATCCCCTTCGACCAGCTTCCGTACCTGTACGACCCGCCGTCGGGGATCATCGCCACGGCGAACAACGCCGCGGTCGACGCGAAGTTCCCCTACTTCATCGGCAAGGACTGGTCGGCGGGGTATCGCGCCGAGCGCATCCTCCAGCTCCTGAACGCAACGCCGAAGCTGACCACCGCGGACATGCGGAACATCCAGGGCGACACGCTCGTGCTGCAGGCGAAGCCGTTCCAGGCGGCGCTGGCGTCGCCGTCGATCGCGCCGTCCACCGCGGACGGGCGGACGGTCCTGGACCGGATCCGCGCCTGGGACGACTTCTGCGACACGGCCTCCACCGGCTGCGCGCCGTACAGCGTCTTCGTGTACCACCTCCTGCGCGACGTGTTCGATCCGAGGCTGGGCGCGACCGGAAAGGACGGCATCGCCCGGCTGTTCGTGGGCAGCGAGCGTTCGGCCGAGGTGCTCGTCGACCTGCTCGGCCAGCCGGACAGCCGGTGGTGGGACGACCCGTCGACGCCGGCGGTGGAAACCCGCGACCAGGTGATCTCGAGGGCGCTCGACCAGGCCGGAACGGACCTGCGGACGGCGTTCGGCGATCCCGCCGACTGGACGTGGGGAACGCTGCACACGGTGACGTTCCGGGAACCGAGCCTCGGCTCGTCCGGCATCGGTCCGCTCGAGGCGATCTTCGACCGGGGCGCGTACCCGGTACCGGGGGCCCCCGAGGCGATCAACCAGTCCTACGTCGACCTGTCCACGGCCTATCCCGATCCATACGCCACGCCGCCCCAGCCCGCGCCCGGCAACGACGCGGCGGGCATGCGGGCGCTGTTCCAGATGGTCGCCGGGCCGTCGTACCGGCTGGTGGTCGACATGGGGGATCTGGACGGCGCGTCGATCGTGCAGACCACCGGCCAGTCGGGCGTCCCGTTCGATGCGCACTACGGTGACCTGATCGGCGACTGGCTGAGCGACACGGACGTGCCGCTGCCGTTCACGCAGGCGGCGGTGGATCGCGCCGGGACCCAGCGCCTGACGCTGACGCCGTAGACCGCGCGACGCGGCGTCACCTCATCGGCACGCGCGGGGCAGACCGCGGTGCGGACGGTGCGTCCAGGAGACGCGGCCTACTCGTTGACCGGGACCTGGCCCTCGGGCAGCTCGAGCACGATCCGGCCGTCGACGACCGTGACCGGGTAGGTCCGCAGCGGCATCTCGGCGGGCGGGTCCAGCGCCTCGCCGCTCGCCACGTCGAAGCGCGACAGGTGCAGCGCGCAGGTGATCGAGTCGCCGGTGATGAAGCCCTTGTCCAGCTCGAAGTACTCGTGCGAGCAGGTGCCCTGCATGGCGCGGACGACCCCGTCCAGGTTCACCAGCAGGATGTTCGTGCCGTCGACCTGGACCATCAGCATGGTTCCCGGCGGGACCTCCGCGGCGCCCGCCACGGGCACGTGCCGTGTCGCCGGGCCGGGGCCGGCCGTCACCGCCCGGGGATCCACTTCCGATCCAGCAGCTCGCGCAGCCGGTCCTGGGCGGCCGGCAGCGGGATCCGCGCCACCACCGGCTCGAGGAACCCGAGCACGATGAACTTGCGCGCCAGGTCCCGCGAGATCCCCCGGCTCATCAGGTAGAAGATCTGCGCCTCGTCGACGGGCCCGACCGAGCTGGAGTGGCTGGCGCGCCGCACGTCGGGCTGGTCGATCTCGAGCGACGGGATCGTCACCGAGCGGGCCTTCCGGTCCAGCAGCATGGAGAACTCGCCGAGGAAGCTGTCGGTGCCCCTGGCGGAACGCTCGATCTGGATGAGCCCCTTGAAGAAGCCGCGGCTGGTGCCCTGGAAGATGCCCTTGCTGAGCAGGTCGCCGGTGGTGTCCATGCCCTGGTGGCGCGTGTAGCTGGTCAGGTCGAAGCGCTGGTCGCCGCCGCCGAACGCGATCTCGGCCTGGTGCACGCCGCCGCCGCGCCCGACGAGCACGTTGTCGATCCGGCTCTTCACGTACGCGCCGCCGACCACGGCCAGCGCCCACGTGAGCGCGGCGGATTCGCCGACGCTGGCGTGGCGATTCACGAACGCGACGGTGTTCGGCCCGAAGTTCTCCTGCCCCGCGACGTCCAGCGTGGCGCCGCGGTCGAGCACCACCTCCGTGGTGCCCATCCAGAGCGCCTGGCCGGCGCCATCCTCCGTACCCCCGGACGCAACCTGCTCCTCCAGGAACGTGGCGTGGGCATCCCGCCCCAGCGACACGACGGTTCGGGCGAGCAGTGCCCGTCCCGGCTCGCCCTGCACCCACCGGAGCACGATCGGACCGGCCAGCTCGACGCCATCGGGGACGTGGACGAGCACGCCCAGCGTGAACGCCGCGCGGGCGGCCTGTGCGAAGCGGTCGTTGTCGGGGAGCGTGGCGCCACCCTCGATCAGGCGGCGGAGCAGTCCGGGATCGCGATGCAGGACGTGCTCGAAGGTGTCGACGATCACTCCCCTCGCGGCGGCCTCGGGGCTCAGCCCGCGGGCGACCACCGTGTCGTCACGCACCTCGAGCAGCGCCGACGCGCCTTCCGGCACGGCCGAGGACACTTCGCGCGCGTCCCCGGTCCGGGCGTACGCGGCCATCTCGCCGAACCGCACGGGCCGCAGGTCGACGTACGTGGTGAACAGCGCGTTGCTCTCGACGGGGAGCTCGAGCGCGAGCGCGGCCGCGGCAACCCGGTCCGCGACCAGCCAGTCGGGCTCGCCCATCTCCCGGGCGAGGTCGCGCGGCGACGGCTCGGCCGCCAGGCCGAGCAGGGCGCCGGCGGGAGCGCCGGCGGGCATCGTGAGCGTCATCCGAGGGCGCCGTCCATCTCCAGCCGGACCAGGCGGTTGAACTCGATCGCGTATTCCATCGGCAGCTCCTTGGTGAACACCTCGAGGAACCCCTGCACGATGAGATTCTGCGCCTCGTTCTCGGTCAGGCCGCGGCTCATCAGGTAGAAGACCTGGTCCTGGCTGATCTTCCCGACGGTGGCCTCGTGGGTCATCGTGGTGTCGTCTTCCTGGATGTCGATGTACGGGTACGTGTCGCTGCGGCTCGAGTCGTCCAGCATCAGGGCGTCGCAGCGCACGCTCGCCACCACGTTCGTGGCACCCGGCGCGACCCTCAGGGTGCCCCGGTAGGTCGCGCGGCCGCCGTCCTTCGACACCGACTTGCTCACGATCCGGCTGCGGGTGTCGGGCGCCAGGTGGACGGCCTTGGCGCCGGTGTCCTGGTGCTGGCCCTTGCCGGCCACGGCCACCGAGATGATGTCGGCGGTCGCGCCGCGCCCGCGCAGGTAGATGGCCGGGTACTTCATGCTCAGCTGGGACCCCGTGTTCGCGTCGATCCACTCCACGGTGGAGTACTCGTGCGCGTGGGCCCGCTTGGTGACCAGGTTGTAGACGTCGTTGGACCAGTTCTGGATGGTGGTGTAGCGGACCTTGGAGCCGGGCAGCGCGATGACCTCGACGACCGCCGCGTGGAGCGAGTCCGTGGCATAGATGGGGGCCGTGCATCCCTCGATGTAGTGGACCCGCGCGCCCTCGTCGACCACGATCAGGGTGCGCTCGAACTGCCCGGTGTTCTCCCCGTTGATGCGGAAGTAGGCCTGGAGCGGGAGCGGCACCTCCACGCCCTTCGGCACGTACACGAACGACCCCCCCGACCAGACCGCGCTGTTCAGGGCGGCGAACTTGTTGTCCTCCGGTGGCACGACCGTCCCGAAGTACTTGCGGAAGATCTCGGGGTACTCCTGCAGGGCCTGGTCGGTGCCCATGAAGACCACGCCGATCTTCGAGAGCTCCTCGCGGACGGAGTGGTAGACCACCTCCGAGTCGTACTGGGCGCCGACGCCTGCCAGGAACTTGCGCTCGGCCTCGGGGATGCCCAGCTTCTCGAAAGTCGCCTTGATCTGGTCCGGGACGTCGTCCCAGGACTTCTCCTCGCGCTCGGAGGGCTTGCGGTAGTAGTAGATCTTGTCGAAGTCGATGCGGGAAAGGTCGCCGCCCCAGGTGGGCATGGGCCGCTTGAGGAAATGCTCGTAGGCGCGCAGCCGGAACTGCAGCATCCAGTCCGGCTCGCCCTTGAAGCGGCTGATGTCCTCGACGGTCTCCCGCGAGAGGCCCCGCTTGGTCTCCTTGAGGTAGACGATCTCGTCCTTGAAGTCGAACTTCGAGCGGTCGTTCGAGACCTGCTCGCGCAAGACGGTCATGCGGTCTCCCTGGCGCTGTGCCGGCGCCCATGGGTCACGGGCTCATAGTCGTGCGTCGCCGCGCGATGGGGCTGCGGGCCGGGGACGCGCCGGCGACCGAGGCCGCCGGTTGACCCGCAATCCCGACCGATATTATCGGAATTCCCGGGCCCGCCGTCAACGGTGGCGCGTGCCGATGTCAGAACCAGGTCGAGCACCACGGCGTGACGCTCGAGCGGAACATCGCGTCGGCCCCGTCCAGGGTTCCCGGCCGCTCCTCCTCGACCAGGCCGGCCGCGGCGAGCGTCCGGAACGAGGCGCCGCCCAGGTACGCCGCACCCAGCGCCTGCACGTCGAGCGCCAGGTCCGGCGAGCGGCGCGTCCGACGGCACACCGCGGCCCCGTCCGCATCCGCCTCGAGCGCGTACCGTCCGCCGGCATACCCGGCCTCGTCGCGGACGTGGATGACCACGCGTCCCGGCGCGAGGTACCGGCGGGCCTGGAGCACCGCGACCGGGTCGAGGACGCGCACCCACAGGAAGTCGCTGCGATGGTGCTGCTGCACGGCGCGTCCGTCCTCGAGCAGCCAGGGGAGCGCCTCGTCCGGCGAGCGATCCTCGGCCCTGACGGTGGCGACCAGGTCCACCTCGCACGCGAATCGCCAGAGGCGTGCGTACGCGTCGTCGGTGCAGCTCAGCAGCTCGTCCACCACGAGCGTGCTGTCCGGCTGCCGGTCGTTCCACTTCTCCTCGACGTGGTACCACAGGTAACCCTGCGGCTCGCCCTGTTCGTCCCGGTGCAGCACGTACCGCAGGCCCTTCGGGAGCGGCCAGGCCCGCTCGACGATCCCCAGCGACTGGTCCCACCAGTAGTCGGGCCGCAGGATCGAGCCGGCCCGGGCCATCCGGAACCGCTCGTACAGGCGCGGCCCGACCGCGCGGATGGCGTCCCGGTCGACCAGCTCCACGGACCCGCCGCCCGGTCTCCGGAAGCGTGCCGACCGGACATCGACGGCGAGCCCGACGTGGTCGGCGGCGCGGCCGAACCCGTATCGCCCGTAGATGGGGTACTCCGATGCGATGAGGATCGCCAGCGGCTCCCCGCGCCCGGCGGAGGCATCGAGATCGACGGCCATCATGCGGCGCAGCAGGCCCCGGCGCCGGTGGGTGGGCAGGACCGAGACGGCCGTGACGGCCGATGCCGGGGTGGTGGTCCCGCCCGGCAGCGTCAGCTCGGTGGCCAGCGAGCGGAAGGTCCCGCAGATCCGGCCGTCGTCGAACGCGGCCAGGCACCGCCGGAAGTCGTAGTAGGCGCGACGGATCGCCGCCTGCCGCTCGGGATCGGCATCGACGAAGAACGGCACGTGGAAGGCGGCGAGCCAGGCAGGCAGCTCGGCTTCGTCGATGGTCCGGATCGTGATGGCCACGCCGCGATGGTACGGCGTGGCGAGGAGGCGGGAGCAGCACCGGAGACCGACTCCACCTCTCCGGACCCCGGGCGCGGCCCGTGGCACAGTATGGGTACATCGCGACGTCGGCCTCCCGACGGCCGCATCGTCCAGGCCATACCGTCCGGGAGTGCCGGACCGCACGAGATCGCCGAGCAGCCGACATGACCAACCCGCGTCCCACCCCGCCTCCGCATCCCGCTCAGTCGCCCGCGCCGGATGCGGCCCGACTCCCTGCCCTGTACCTCGGACACGGCGCTCCGCCGCTTCTCGACGATGCGCTGTGGATGGCCGAGCTCGCCCGGTGGGCTGGCCGGCTGCCCCGGCCGTCCTCGATCCTGATGGTCAGCGCCCACTGGCAGACCGCGCCCATGGCCCTCGGCGCGACCACGCGCACTCCGCTCGTCTACGACTTCTACGGGTTCCCGCAGCGGTACTACGAGATGACCTACGACGCGCCGGGGGCGCCCGACCTGGCGGCGAAGGTCAGGGGGCTCATGCCGGCGAGCGAACCGGTGCTGGACCGGCCCACGCGCGGGCTGGACCACGGCGCGTGGGTCCCGCTCCTGGCCATGTACCCGGAGGCCGACATCCCGGTCCTCCAGGTCTCGATGCCCGACCTCGATCCGGCGCACCTGTTCGAGGTCGGACGGCGCCTCGCGCCGCTCCGGGACGAGGGCGTGCTGATCGTGGGAAGCGGGTTCATGACACACGGCCTCCCGTACGTGCACGACTACTTCATGGGAAAGCCCGGCGCCCCCGCATGGTCCGTCGAGTTCGACCGCTGGGCCGCCGAGGGGCTGGAGCGCGGAGACCTCGACGCGCTCTTCGATTTCCGGAACCGCGCCCCGGGCATGCCGTACGCCCATCCGACGGTGGAGCACTTCGCCCCGCTGTTCGTGACGCTCGGCGCCTCGTCAACCCCGGGCGAGGCCCCCACCTTCACCATCGAGGGCTACTGGTACGGGCTCGCCAAGCGCTCCTTCGAGGCGCGCTGAGCCCGGTCAGTCGCCGGGAAGGAGATCGACCAGCGCGACGCCCAGCGCCTCGTACTGCTCGAGGCGGTTGTAGCGCTGGGCAGAGACGCGGACGGCGAGGCCCCCCGCGGTCGAGGCGGGCAGGTCGCCCGAGTCGATCAGCCCGGGCGACGGCCAGGGGATGACCGGCACCTCGAAGCCACGCTCGCGCAGCGCCGACTCGAGCGCCAGCGCCCGGTACCCCCCCGCGCCCGCGGGCCCATCGGCGACCGGCAGCGGCACCGTCGCCATGGAACCGAGCATGCCGTCGGGCACGGGCGGCTCCACGGCCAGCGCGTCGCACAGGACGTCGCGGGCCTCGAGTGCGAGCGCGTGGTTGGCCGCCATGATGCCGGGCCAGCCGTCCGGCGCCATGGCTCCCACCTGGTCGATCGCGTCGGGCACGGAGAGCCAGGCGGTCGGGTCCGCCGTCCCCGTCCAGTCGAACTCCAGCCGAAAGCGCGACAGGTCACTCCGCCGTGAGTTCGCGCCGTGCGAGATCGCGAGCGGGCGGATGGCGCCCTGGCGATCGCGGCGGACACGCAGGAAGGCGGAGCCCTTCGGCGCGCAGAGCCACTTGTGGCAGTTGCCCGTGTAGTACGCCGCGCCCATGGCGTCGAGGTCGAGCGGCAGCATGCCGGGACCGTGCGCGCCGTCCACGAGCGTGTCCACCCCCCGGCCGGCGAGCTCGCCCACCAGCTCGCCGATCGGCAGGACCAGCGCGGTCGGGGACGTGACGTGGTCCAGCAGCGCCAGCCTGGTCCGGGGCGTCACCGCGGCCAGGATCGCCTCGGCCGCCTGGCCCGGGTCCGCAACCGGGAACGGGACGTGCGCCATCACCACGCGGGCGCCGTCGCGCGCGGCCGCGAACCGGAGCGCGTTCAGGCTCGCGTTGTACTCGTGATCGGTGGTCAGCAGCTCGTCGCCGGGCGCGAACCGGAGCGATCGCAGGACCGTGCTGACACCCGCGGTCGCGTTCGGCACGAACGCCAGGTCGTCTGTAGCAGCGCCCACGAACGACGCCAGCCGTTCCCGGGTGTCCGCCAGGAGTTCCTCCAGGTCGAGGGCGAGGAACCGGACGGGCTCGGCCTCCATCCGCTCGCGCCACCGCCGCTGGGCCTCGAGCACGGCGCGGGGGCAGGCGCCGAACGAGCCGTGGTTGAGGAACGTGACGGCCGGATCCAGTGCCCAGGCGGATGCGGCGATCGACGCCACGGGCCGTGGGTCGGGGGCGACGGCGGGGCCATCGGGG
>VFSW01013524.1_pt1 | contig 11341 bp, 9 predicted proteins | sample 5358111 | NCBI WGS metagenome assembly VFSW01 (sample SAMN11554181, study PRJNA540505) | mine drainage metagenome | isolation source: sediment from site ElyBrook_90M | place: USA: Ely Copper Mine, Vershire, VT | collected 2017 | reverse complement strand
CCCAACACCCCGCCCGGGCCGGCGCCCCCCGCGTGGCAAGCGTGCGCGCCGCGCGCGACCGCGAACTCGGCATGCATCCCCAAATCACGCGCCGGGATTTTCTTAACGGCGTGGCGATCACCGCAGGTGCCGCGATGATGCCGTGGCATCTCGTGGCGCAGCAGGCGCCTGGCGATCAAAATACGCCGGGTTATTATCCGCCAGCGGCAACGGGACTCCGCGGCAGCCATCCCGGGGCATTTGAAACAGCGCACAGCCTGCGCGACGGCACCTTCTGGGATTCTGCTCCCAAGCCCGAAGACACGGGCGAAAGCTACGACTTGATCGTTGTGGGCGGCGGTATCAGCGGACTTGCCACCGCGCATTTCTACCGAAAATCCGCAGGGAACAACGCGCGGATTCTCATTCTCGAAAATCACGACGACTTCGGCGGACACGCCAAACGGAACGAACTGCGTGCGGGCAGCCGCTCTTCTGATCGAAACATGATCGGGTACGGAGGAACGTATTCGATCGAGAGTCCCGAGCCTTACAGCGAAGTTTCGCGAGGAGTGATCGACGAACTTGGAATTCGGGTCGCCGATTTCTCCAAGCATCTGGAGAGAAGGGTCTACAGTTCGGGCGGGAGCACACCGAAGATTTTCTTCGACAAAGAAAATTTCGGCGTCGACCGGCTGGTGGACGATCCTTACCCATTTCCGGGCGGCGAGACTTACGATCTCACGGTCGCGGGGCCGGAAGCGCTAAAGAAGTTCATGGCAGATGCGCCCATCGCGGAGCCGGCGCGCAAAGACATTCTGCGGCTGTGCCACGAAAAAAGCGATTACCTTCCAGGCGTGAACGCTGAGCAGAAAGAAGCCCGCTTGGCGCGCACCAGCTACAAAAGTTTTCTAACCGAACTTGCAGGCGTGCACCCCGATGTAATCCGTCTATATCAGACTGTTTCGCAGCCGTTGTTTGGTGTGGGGATTGATGCGATCAGCGCGCTGGATGCCGCCGAAACGGCCTATCTCGGCTTCAGCGGCATGGGCATAGAGGACGAAGGCCTGGAGAACGAGCGCAAATATTTTTTCCATTTCCCCGATGGCAATGCGTCAATTGCGCGATTGCTGGTGCGGAAACTGATTCCGGCTGCTATGCCGGGCCACTCGGCCGATGATGTCGTCATGGCGAAAGCCGATTATTCGAAACTGGACGACTCCGCCTCGCCGGTGCGCATTCGACTGAGCAGCACAGCAGTCCGCGTGAAGCACGTCGGTGATACGAAAAGTGCGAAGGAAGTCGAGGTTGCCTACGCTCTCGGCGAAAAGGTTTATAGCGCGCGCGCGAAGAATGTTGTACTGGCCTGTTGGCACGTTATCATTCCGTTTTTGTGCGACGAGCTTCCCGAGAAACAGAAAGACGCACTCAACTCGGCGCAGAAAGTTCCGCTGCTTTACACCAATGTGTTGCTGCGAAACTGGACGTCGTTTCAGAAGCTAAGCGCGAATTCGATTTACGCGCCGTATGGCTACCATACGCACGTCGACATGGATTTGCCGGTCAGTATCGGCGGCTATCAATGCTCGCGCACGCCTGATGAGCCGGTCGTGCTGCATCTGAGCAAGGCGCCTTGCAAGGCGGGCTTGCCGGCGCGCGATCAACATGCCGCTGGACGCATCGAGCTTTACACCACGACGTTTGAGACGATCGAACACAGTGTGCGAGAGCAGTTGGCGCGCACGTTGGGGCCCGGCGGGTTCGATCCGGCACGCGACATCCTTGCAATTACGGCGAACCGCTGGCCGCACGGCTACGCCTACGAATACAACAGCCTGTTCGACAAGTTCGTTCTCGAAGGTGGCGAGACGCCGTGCGAAGTCGCGCGCAAGCCCTTCGGCAGAATCGCCATTGCCAACTCCGACGCGGGGGCACGCGCTTACACCGATGAAGCCATCAATCAGGCATACCGCGCGGTGCAAGAGCTCTCGAAGCGCTAAGGCACTTGCAAGTCGAGCGCGTAGATTTCCTGGTTGCTGGTGTCGCGCGTCAGAAGGCGGGATCGTCGGTAAGCTGAGTAGATCTTCCCGCTTCTGGGTGACGTGGTCGAAGAGCAGCAGTTTCAGCGAGTCGTTGGTGACGGCTAGCGCCCAGGGCCCTTCAGATGCGCTGCCTGATTGCGGGCATCCTGCGCCTGCTGCGTCTGGCCTTTTGCCTGATACGCGTCGGCTAAGGCATTCTCTACTTCAGGATCGTCGCCGTCTTTTTCTTTTTCCTGCAAATACGCGGAAATGGCATTGTCATACTTCTTCAGCTTCGCGTAGCTCTGTCCCATTTCGTAGTACACGCCTGAGGCGCGTGGGCCAAGGCGAATAGCGGTCTGGAATTCTTTGATTGCATCTTCGTGCTTCTCTTGATCAGCGAGCGCCATGCCCATCCCGTAGTGTCCGTTGGAATCGTTGGCGTCCTGCTTGATGATTTCGGCAAAACTTGCCTGCGCATCGGGGGATTTCTTCTCGCTGAGATAGGAGAGTCCCAGGTCGAAGCGGGCGTCGTTGTCGTCGGGCTGTAGCGCGATGACGCGCTTGAATTCTTCTTCCGCTTGCGGGTAGCGCTGGATGTTGAAGAACTCCTGCGCCAGCGCGAAGTGGGCCTGCACAGAGTTGGGATCTTTGCGCAGGATGGCCTGCAGTTGCGCGATGGCGCGGTCAGGAGTCACAGCGATCGAATCGAGCGATCGGGGCATCCGCAAGGGAGTGCCGCGCCAGCGGAAGATCCCGAATCCGGCCAGCAGCACGGCGAGCGCCACAACGGCGAGAACACTGACGCGGCGAACGGCATCGCGTTGCGGCGCGAGAGTGGCGATGAGTGCGCCGAGGATGAGCCCGCTGACCAGGCCGCCGATGTGGGCGGAGTTATCGACATGGATTCCGAACAGTGCGCCGATCGGGGAAATTCCGAACAGAATATTAAATCCGGCGAAAAAAAGCAGACTCTTCAAGTTGGCCTGGATTACGGCACTGGGAAGGCTGAACTCTCCCAGGTAAAAAGAGGCGATCAATGCGCCCGCCAGACCGAAGATCGCGCCCGAGGCGCCTACGCTCCACACTCCCGGATTCCAGGCAACGCTGGCCAGCCCGCCGCTGACGCCGGTAATGAGATAGATGCCGGCGTACGTTCCGCTGCCATAGAGTGACTCGCAAAGTGTGCCGAGACTCCACAGGCACCACATATTGAAAGCGATGTGCCAGATATCGCCGTGCAAAAACATGTAGGTGACGAGTCGCCACCACTGGCCGGTCAGAGTGAGTGGGCCATAGTTGGCGCCGAAGTGCACGCTGAGCGGGAAAGAGAAATTCGTGGTAGGCGTGCCGCCATTCATGACGGTGGCGACCATCATGGCCAGAAATACGGCGACGTTCGCACCAAATAGTACATGGGTCAGCGTGATATTCGATTGTCCTTGCCGCACCCAGGGCGCGGCCATGACGGGTTGCACGGCATTGTCGCCGTCCTCGCCGCGCTGGGCGCGCTCATGCTGCACGCACCACTGGCAGATATTCCTGAAGGAAAATGCAGGAAGCTGCCTGCCGCACTGAACACACTTTGCCATAGGGTTCTTTAAAAGATTATCAGCAGTTCGTCGCCGGAGAAAAGATCGGTGAGATGTAGGAGTGACTGGTAGGGATTCGTCCCTAACCGGTGGTATGCTTTGGCGCAGGCATTCGTGCGTTCGTGAATACCGAAGATTCGTGTGGACCTTCCGATGTTTATACTGCGACGCTGGCAAACCTGGGCGCTCAGTTTCTTATTCTGGACAATCTACGCGGTTGTCGATTCCGCCGGGTCCTACGCCATCCTTGTTTTGACCAAGCAATCACCAGAGCACGTAATCATTTGGAACTTTGCCGAGGCTTACGTATGGGTGGTGTTTACGCCCATTATTTATGTGATCATTCTGCGATACAACTTCACACGCGATTCGTGGATGAAATCGCTGGCTGTGCAGGTTTGCATGGGCACCGCGGTCGTGACTGCGGCGGAGTGGCTCTTGCTTCGCATCACCGATTGGTTGGCATGGGGCAACACTTCGGCTCCCTTTTATCTCCGGCTCATGAGCCTGGCCCTGCAGGACCTGCCGCGATATTTCATGACCGCCGCGGTGGTTCAGATATTCGCGTACTACGGTACGCTGCGGGAAAGGGAGGTCGAGTCCGCCTCCCTTGAGGCCAAACTTGCGCAGGCGCAACTCGAGATTCTCAGAGCGCAGATGAAACCTCACTTTCTGTTCAACGCTCTGAATTCCATTGCCGCGCTTACGAAAAAAAACCCCGCATCGGCGGAGCGGATGACATTGCAACTGGCGGCGCTGCTTAGAACATCCATAGACTGTGCGGGGTCGCAAGAGGTTCCACTGAGACAGGAACTCGAATTCCTGAAGCCGTATCTGGAAATTCAGCAGACCCGCTTTCAAGAGCGGTTGAACATTCGACTGAATGTGGATGACGATACTCTCTCGACCCATGTTCCAAGCCTGATCCTGCAGCCGCTGGTGGAAAATGCAATCCGGCACGGGATCGCGCAATCCGCTGCACCGGGGTACATCGCAATCAGTGCGAGGCGAGAAAATGGCTGTATCCGAATCGAGGTCTCGGACAATGGGGTTGGAATGAAGACTCCTCCGGAGCAGGAACGTGAGGGCCTTGGCTTGCGGAATACGCGCTCGAGGTTGCGACAGCTCTACGGCGATCGGCAGCATTTGCGCATCGAAAGCGGCCCGGAGGGCGGTTGTCGCGTAACCATCGCTGTCCCATTGACGGTTGTCCCAAACGGCGCGGTGCATTGAAATGGCGATCAAAACCTTGATTGTGGATGACGAACCGCTGGCGCGCGAACGAATTGCGCGCATGCTCGAGAGCGAGCCCGACGTTGAGATCGTGGGCGAATGCGGGGATGGCAAGAGTGCCGCGCGTTCCATCAGGAATGAACTTCTCGACCTGGTTTTTCTGGACATTCAACTTCCAGAAATGGACGGATTTGAGCTGATTGGCTCGTTGCCTGAAGATCGCACGCCTTCGATTATTTTCGTCACCGCATACGATCAGTTCGCCCTGCGGGCATTCAAAGTCCACGCCGTGGACTATCTGCTGAAACCAGTGGATGGCGTCCGCTTGAGAGATGCTCTCGAGCATTTTCGCCGACAACGCAGCCAGGGGGGCAAGGATGCTAAAGCCATGCTTACGGAGTTGATTTCCGAGTTGGAGAGGCAATCGGGCCGCACCGGCCGGATCGTCCTTCGATCTGAGGGAGAAGTGATCGTGCTGAGGCTCTCAGAAATCGACTGGGTGGAATCGGCGGGCAATTACGTGTGCTTCCACGTCGGGGCCGGGACCCATATTTTCCGGGAGACGATGACGGAAATTGAGAAACGGCTCGGAGACCACAATTTTGCCAGAATTCACCGCTCGACCATCGTGAACCTCGATCGAATCAAGCGGCTCAAACCGGCGTTGTTCGGAGATTACTGGCTGGAACTTCGCAATGGAACGAAGTTGAAGATGAGCCGCGGGTATACCAGCGCCGTCCTCAAAAAAGTGGAAACGATTTAGCGCTACTCACTCAACAGCCAAGCCGGCCGAGTTTAGTGCACCGTGAAAGACGTGATCGTGCAATCATACTGGGGCCAGTTGTGGTCCTGCTCCATGACCCCTTTGCCCACTTCGTACCCGTAGGCTGGCAACCCGCCTTCGTTGTACACCGCAACTGGAAGAACGCCAAGACTTGTGGGGTTGGTCACGGTGAATCCCCAAAAAATCCGGTCAACGGTCCCACCCCCGAGCGCCGCATAGGGGAACGGCTGGTTTTTCATAGGATTCGCGGACACGTATGGGGCCGGAGTCGCCGCCATCACCGTACGGTTCACCAGATACCCGTAGAAGGTTGTGTTTCCCTGGGTGTCATTGGCTAACAACAAGGTCTGATCCGGTCCGTTGGGAAATTGCATCTGCAGCGCAAAAGTTTGTTGGCCATTGACCGTAACCGTTTGCGTGACCGAGTCGGTGATGTTTCCGCCGTTGTTGCTACAGGTGTAATTCCAGATATTGCCTACGGCTAGCGGAAGGTATGGCTGGGTCGGCGGCGGCGGGGTTGTCGTTCCATGCGATGCGCCTCCACAACTGACTAGAAGAACAGCGGTCAAAATGAGAAGACTGTTTGCGATGCGGATCATCATGCCCTCCAGAAGACCCGCAAGTGCGGAGCGGTTCCAATGACATTAACCGATGCGGGCTACTGCGGGAGTATGGACTTCGGCGGACCGGAAGGGAATGCTGGATTGACGGATCGCAGTGATTGCGGGACGAAGTGCTTGTGCGAGTGACGAGGCGCTAAGGGGTTAGTGAATCGTCTTGGTCTTGCGCGACATGTAGTCCATCAGAAGATATTGGCCGAGCGTGTAGGGCGTGGTGAAGTATGCTTTGCCGCGGCACATTTCGGTGACTTTCTGCACGAACTGCACTAAGCCGTAGTCGGAGGCGAGCATGAAGGTGTTGATCAGCACTCCGGCGCGCTTGCACTTCGAAACTTCTTCCAGCGTCTGGCTCACGACGAGCGGGTCGAGCCCAAAGGCGTTCTTGTAGATGCGTCCGTCTTCGAGCGTGAGCGCCGAAGGCTTGCCATCGGTGATCATGACGATTTGTTTCATGTCCTTGCGCTGGCGTTGCAGGATGCGCTGTGCCAGGCGCAGGCCTTCGCGTGTGTTGGTGTAGTACGGGCCGACCTTCACGCGTGCAAGCTGGGAGAGCGGAATTTCTTCTGCGGAATCATGGAACAGGACGAGTGATAGCGAGTCACCGGGATATTGCGTGCGGATCAGGTGCGAGAGTGCCATCGCAACTTTTTTCGCAGGAGTAAACCTGTCCTCCCCGTAGAGAATCATGGAGTGCGAGCAGTCCAGCATGAGCACCGTCGCGCACGACGACTGATATTCGCATTGATGCACCTGCAAGTCGGAGTACTCGATGTTGAGCGGCAGCGTGAGGCCTTCGCGCTGGATGGCGCTGGAAAGCGTTGCGGTGATGTCGAGGTTGAGCGTATCGCCGAACTCATAAGTTTTGGCCGAGCCGCTGGTTTCGATGCCGGTGGCGAGGTCGCGCGTGTCGTGGCGTCCGAAGCTCGATTTGCCGAGTGAACCGAGCAGGTTGCGCAGCGATTTGAAGCCGAGAAAGTCGAGACTCTTGTCGGTGATTTCGAATCGCGCCTGTTGCGCTTCGCCGCTCTTGCCGCCGACGCTGGACCGGCGCGCCGGGTCGTGCGGATCGTCGATCGAAATGTAATCTTCCAGCTGCATGCGCTCGATCAGTTGCTGGATCAGTTGATCGAACTGGCCGTCCATATACATCTGCTCGATCTGCTGCCGCAGGTTCTCATCGAAATTCTCGCCATTGAGCAGCGCGTTCTCGATGGCGCGCTTGAGTTCGTCGAGCGTCTGCTCGCCCTCCGGCATTTCGTACCACATGTTGTCCTGAAAGCCGCTCTGCAGCAGATAGTCGGAGAGCGCGCCGAGCAAGTCTTCCAGGCTCATTTCGCTGGCCGGGTCGGGCACGTATTTGGAGTAACGGATTCTCTTCATGACCGTAGAGACGTAGCTCGCTACGTCTTTTGCTCCGTAGTGAAAAGACGTTGCAAGCAACGTCTCTACCTCTAGTTAAATTGTCTTCTCTGTCGGAATGGTCTCTCGTCTTGATCGAACGATTTTTCACGCACCGGTTCCGGCTTCTTTTCTCCGGCCTTGAACACGCGCTCCTCGCTGCGGCCGATGCGCCTGTGCGCGTGCAGGCCCTCGAGAATGAACTCAGCAGCGGAAACCTGCTTTTCCGCGCTGTCTTTTGGGCCGACGCCCAAGGGCGTCAGCTTGTCGGTCAGTCCCTGGATGCCGCGTAGATTCTCCAATGCTTCATCTGCCGGGATCGAATCCGCCAGCTGAATTTCGCCGCCCAGGTCGAACCACTGTACGACCTGCTGCATGTTGGCGCCGGTGAAATATTCGTCGTAGGTCTTAGCGATGGCGAGGCGAATGAGTTCGCGCCCCACGTGGTCGGCCCCTTTCATTTCGCCTTCGTATTCGAGTTCGAGCTTACCCGTGATGGCGGGCAACGCGGCGTAGACATCACTGATGCGGGGCACGACCGAGTTTTCGTCGTTGCGAATGGCGCGGCGCTCGGCGTTAGAAATTACGTTCTCTATCGCGCTGATAGGAAGCCGCTGGCTCACACCCGACCGCTTGTCGATCTTCTTGTCCTCGCGCGCCGCGAAGGCGATGCGCTCAATAACTTCCTGAACATAATTCGGCAAATGCAACGGATGGCCGTTGCGCTTCGTCCATGCTTCCTGCGCGGTGATGGCGATGCCTTCTTCCACGGTCGCGGGGTAATGCGTGCGGATCTCGGAGCCGATACGGTCTTTGAGCGGAGTGATGATTTTGCCGCGGGCGGTGTAGTCTTCCGGATTCGCGCTGACCACGCGGGCAACATCAAGCGGCAGGCGGATGGGGTATCCCTTAATCTGCACGTCGCCTTCCTGCATGATGTTGAACAGTCCGACTTGAATTTTCCCGGCGAGGTCGGGCAGTTCGTTGATGGCGAAGATGCCGCGATTGGCGCGAGGCAGCAAGCCATAGTGAACCGTGAGTTCGCTGGAGAGTTCGTGACCGCCGCGCGCGGCTTTGATGGGATCGATGTCACCGATCAAATCGGCGATTGTCACGTCGGGAGTGGCGAGTTTTTCGATGTAGCGTTCTTCGGGGCTGAGATACGCGATCGGCGAAGCATCGCCCATGCGCGCGACTTCTTCGCGGCAGCGCCGGCAGATGGGCGCGTAGGGATTGTCATGAATTTCGCAGCCGGCAAGATAAGGCATGTGCTGGTCGAGCAGGCCCGTAAGCGCCCGCAGGATGCGGCTTTTAGCTTGTCCGCGCAGCCCGAGCAGGATGAAATTGTGGCGCGAAAGAATCGCATTGACGATTTGCGGCACGACCGTGTCGTCGTAGCCAACGATGCCGGGGAACACGGCATCGCCCTGTTTGCGAATGCGAGCAGTCAGATTCTCGCGCAATTCATCTTTGACTCGCCGCGTGCGCAGACGCTCTTCAGAAAAACTGCTGCGGCGCAGATCGCCGAGTGTGCGCGGAAGACTCATGAAAAGAACCCCCAAAACAACTTTCCCAGATTATACGCGCCGGTGTGATGCAGCGTTTTGCATCGGTGAGAGGTCTCAGGTGTTGGGTCATAGGTGTTAGGAACTTCTTAAGATCTAACACCTAACACCTGACACCTGCCGCTCAGTGCGCGTGTCCGTTGCCGCCGGCCTTTTCACGGGCGCGTGCAGCGCGACGAAGGCCGGGGAGGATCGTTTCAAGATAATCCGCCAGGGCGGTGATCCGCTCGGCTTCGGTGGAAGTGGCCAATAACTTTTGCTTGAAATCGAGATCGAGCGGAAGCGAGCCACCGAGGTAGAACGAGAGCAATCCCTGGTCGGCGCCGCTAAGATCTTGCGTGGCTCCGGCGAGCATCATAACTTGACGATGGGCTTCAATCGCTCGTGCCGCATCGGGGCCTGACGATGAGGCAGGTTCATCCGGCAGCAGCAAAACTTCAGCCCGCAGAAACGCGCGTTCCTGATTCAGTTCCAGCACTTCGAAGCGGTGAAGACCCTGCGCGATCAGATCAAGCCTGCCATCGGGATATTCTTTCGTGACGGTCACGATTTCGGCGGTGCAACCGACCTCGGCAATGCCTTGCTCCTGCACCCGTACCACGCCGAACGGCGAGTTCGAGGCACGGCACTCGGCGATCATTTCTTTGTAGCGCGGCTCGAAGATGTGCAGCGGCAGCGGAGTGCCGGGGAATAGCACCACGTCGAGCGGGAATAAAGCAAAAAGAGGCACACAGACTCCGCAATTTGTCCCACGATTGTACGCCAGGAGACTGGGAACTTGACGCCGCCGCGCACGCGAGAATACAACGCCAGTATGGAACTGCAAGGGAAGGTTGTTGTGGTGACCGGCGCATCGATGGGCATCGGGGAAGCGATCGCCAAACTGTTTGTCGAACGCGGCGCCAGTGTGGTCTTGTTATCGCGCGATGCGGGACGAGTGGAAGCGGCGCGGGCCCGTATCGGTCATGCCGAGCGCACGGCGGCCTTTCCGTGTGACGTGCGCCATGCCGAAGATATCGATCGCGCGTTGGGTTTGACGCTTCATCATTTCCAGCGCGTGGACGTGTGGGTGAACAACGCGGGGCACGGCCTGCTTGATTCCGTCTCGCAGATGGAGCCCGCCGCCTTCCGCGAGATGTTCGAAACAAACTTCTTTGGAGCCGTGACAAGCCTGCAGAAGGTCGTTCCGGTGATGCGGCAGCAGGGCGGAGGGACGATCATCAATATTTCCAGTGTCGCGGGGCATGTTCCTCTGCCGTTTCATGCGGCTTACAGCGCGACCAAGTTTGCCATGAATGCGATCGGCAAGGGAGCGGGTGTGGAGTTGAAGAAAGACAACATTCGCGTGTTGACGGTATGCCCTGGCTTTGTGGCAACCGCGTTCAGCGATAACGCCGTGCGAGGGAATGAGCGCAAGCGGGTGCGGCCGAAATCCGTGCGTGGCATTACCGCCGAGCGCGTCGCGCGGGCTACCCTGCGCGGATATCTCAAGCGCAAGCGGGAAGTGATCGTGCCCTGGCACATGCACCTGGTCGTCAAGCTGTATCAGATATTCCCTGGCCTGGTGGAGTGGGGGATGAGCGGGATGGCGAAGTGATGGGATTGCAGAGGGAAGATTTCAGATTGCAGATTTGAGACTTCAGATTAAGTCCAGTTTTCCACAAAGGGTCCGAGCGGGAATCTGAAATCTGCAATCGAAAATCTGCAATCCTAAGATTGGCCTTCGCCTAGCCCAGTTCCCCGAGCATCGCTTCCATTTCTGACTGCGCATGTAGGTTCCCGGTGCGGCGAGCGGATGCGATGCCATCGTGTAGCATTCTCTTCGCGTCTTCAGTTCGTTCGGCACGGGCTAGCGTTTGTGCCGCCATGAAATATCCGGCGGTGTAGTCGGGATGGTTTTCGATCAGGATGGAGAATTCAGCCAGCGCCCGGTCGAAGTCGCCTTGTTTGGAGTACTCCATGGCGAGTCCGTAGCGCGCGAAGGCGTCTTTGGGATTTTCCGTGAGGATTTCGTTCAATGCGGCGATGCGGTCCATAAGATGGTTCTCAGTTCTCGTCCTAGGTACTCAGTTTCTTAACCTGAGGTTACTACTGATTTCAAAAGCGAAAGGCTGGCCGATTCGATGCTGCGGTTGTGAACGGGACGGCG
>VFSW01013523.1_pt1 | contig 11341 bp, 10 predicted proteins | sample 5358111 | NCBI WGS metagenome assembly VFSW01 (sample SAMN11554181, study PRJNA540505) | mine drainage metagenome | isolation source: sediment from site ElyBrook_90M | place: USA: Ely Copper Mine, Vershire, VT | collected 2017 | reverse complement strand
ATATTTCGGCCAGTGGCTTTTGACCCAGGCCGGCATCAGGAAGTTCGCCGAAATCGGATCCCAGCCGCGCACGGCGGCTTCGGTGACGCCCTTTGAGAACGGCGCCACCGCGGTGACGACGATCGGCGGGTGCGGCCGCTGCAGGGGCTTTGCGATAAACCCTTGCCCGATATCCTCGATCAGCGTCCTTTCGGTCGAGATGTTCCAGTATTTTCCCTTGAAATTATATGGCGGCTCGCTGGACCAGATATCGAGGACCTGATTGATCGATTCGAGAAACATTTCGTTGCGATTGGCGTCCAGATTGCCGAACAATTCAGCATCCGACAAAAGCCCGCCGGGGCTGATGCCGAAAATCAGCCTCCCGTCGAGCATGTGATCGAGCATCGCCATGGTGGCCGCCACCGTGGCCGGATGGGTGTTCGGCATGTTGATGGTGCCGGTGCCGAGCTTGATCTGCTTGGTCGCAGCCGCGATCCAGGCCAGGAACGCGATGCAGGAGGTGATGTTCTCGGCCCTGTCGGTGACGTGCTCGCCGACATAGGCCTCGTTGAAACCCAGTTCGTCGGCGAGCAGGAAGGCTTCGCGATCTTCCCGGAGCGAGAGCTGCCAATCCTTGTCGAGAGGATGGATCGGCATGGTGAAGTAACCCAGTTTCATCGCCTGCTCCTCCCCCGAGCTGATTTTGTTGCGCTCCGAACGGCGCGCGCTTCATGCCATTATGACTAATCCGAAAGTCGAGTCATCAGAAATAATCGTTCGATAAACAAACTTGACCTTTGCCGGGCACCGCCGTCTAATCCCAAAAAATGCACCAAAAAATCCGGCCGGGGAGGTCACATCCATGAAAGCCTCGGCTTTCAGCTACGCCCGCGCAACCAGCGTTGGAAACGCGATCGAGTTACTGGTTGCGCATGGCGAGCGCGCGAAAGTGCTTTCGGGCGGCCAGAGCCTGATGCCCGCAATGAATCTCCGCCTTGTGGCTCCGGAACTGATCGTCGATGTCGGCGACCTCACCGAATTGCGTGGAGTCGCGGTCAACGGCGACATTCTCAGAATCGGTGCGCTGACGCGCCACGCCGATCTCCTGAAGTCTCCCGAAATCGCGGCGCACGCGCCGCTATTGACCGATGCCGTCGCCCATGTCGCGCATCCCGCCATCCGCAACCGTGGCACGATCGGTGGCAGTCTTGCGCATGCCGATCCCGCTTCGGAACTGCCGGCCTGCGTGGTCGCGCTGAACGCAACGATCGTCATCAGCGGCGCGGCCGGCGAACGCCGCGTTCCAGCCAGCGACTTCTTCACGGGAATTTATGAGACGGTGCTGTCGGCACAGGAACTGCTGATTGCCGTCGAGTTGCCGGCCGCGCAGAAAAATTCCGCGCATTTCTTCTGCGAATTTGCGCGCCGGCACGGGGATTATGCCATCGTCGGCCTCGCCGCCCAGGCGGTCGTGAAAAACGACACGCTGACCGATCTTCGGCCGGTCTTCTTTGGCGTGGGTGATAGGCCCGTGCTGGCCAAGGCCGCGGCCAGGCTTCTCAAGACAACTGTCACACGGACGTTGCTGTCGGAAGCATCGGACGAATTGAGCGAGCAGCTCGATCCGCCCGAAGATCAGCAGGCAAGCAGCTCGATGCGCCGGCATCTGGCGAAGATATTGCTGGCGCGGGGCGTGTCCGCGCTTCTCGGCCGTCCCGATCTCTGTGCCGGGGGATCTTCGTGACGGCGCCTTTGTCAATCTCGCTTCACGTCAATGGCGAGCGCATCGATGCGCTCGTCTTGCCGCGCCTCAATCTCGCGGACTTCCTGCGCGAGCAGCTGAAGCTGACGGGCACGCATGTCGGCTGCGAGCATGGGGTGTGCGGCGCCTGTACCGTTCGCGTGAACGGAGAGATCGTGCGTTCGTGCCTGATGCTGGCGGCGCAGTCGCATGGCGCTTCGGTCGAAACCATCGAGGGGATATCCGACAGCGGCGAGATCGCCGATCTGCAGGGTGCGTTTCGCGATCGCAATGCGCTGCAATGCGGCTTTTGCACGCCGGGAATGCTGATCGCCGCGCAGGATTTTCTGAAGCAGGAGGTCGCGCCCGACCGCGAGCGAATCCGCGAGCATCTCTCCGGCAACTACTGCCGCTGCACCGGCTACCAGGCCATCATCGATGCGGTCGAGACCACCGCGCTGGCGCGCATGGAGCGCAAGCCATGACTGCGTCGTCCGCCAATCCGGAGACGCTCTCGGCGCTCGATCGGCCGAATTCCTATATCGGCAAGGTGGTCCCGCGGCCCAACCTCGATCGGCTGATGCAGGGGCGCGGGCTTTATGTCAGCGACCTGGAACTGCCGCGGATGGCGCATGTGGTATTCGTCCGATCGCCGCATGCTCATGCGAAAATTGTCGGTATCGACGCCGGCGCGGCGAAGGGTATGCCTGGCGTCATCGCGATCGTGACCGGCGAGGAACTTGCTTCCGTCATCACGCCGTGGGTCGGCGTGCTCTCGCACTTGAAGGGCCTCAAATCAGCCGCTCAGCACGCGATCGCGATCGGCCGGGTCTGCTGGCAGGGCGAGGCCGTCGCAGCCGTGGTGGCGACGAGCCGGGCTGTCGCAGAGGACGCCGCCGAAATCGTCAGCGTTGAATATGAGGAATTGGTAGCGGTAACGGACATGTGCACCGCGCTTGATCCCGAAACGACGGTCATTCATCCCTCGCTCGGCGACAATCTGGCCTTTGAGCGCAATCTCGACGCGGGCGCAGTCGATGCGGCCTTTGCCGGCGCCGACGAAATCGTGCAGGCCGATTTCGTGTTCGGACGGCACACCGGCGTGACGCTGGAGCCGCGTGCGGTGGTGGCGGACTGGAACGCCGCCGAAGCGCGGCTGACGATCTACCAGGGCACGCAGGCGCCGCACATGGTGCAGAATATCGCAGCACTTCATCTGGGCCTCGAGGAGGCGCAGGTTCGCGTGGTCTGCAAGGACGTCGGGGGTTCCTTCGGCATCAAGGTTCATATCTATGCCGACGAAATGGCCACCTATGCGCTGTCGAAACTGCTGCGGCGACCCGTCAAGTTCGTCGCGGACAGGGTCGAGAGTTTCAACACGGATATTCACGCCCGTGATCACCGCTGCAAGGGGCGGATCGGCGTCAAGCGCGACGGGACCATCATGGCGTTCGAGATCGATGATCTTACCGGCATCGGTCCCTATTCAATGTACCCGCGCACCAGCGCCATCGAAGCCAACCAGGTCGTCAATCTGGTCGGCGGACCCTATGTGACGAAGAACTATCGTGCGCGCGCCCGCGTCGTGTTCCAGAATAAGAACGTGATGTGCCAGTACCGCGCGGTCGGTCATCCCATCGCGTGCTCGGTGACCGAAGGCCTGGTCGATCTGGCGGCCTCGAAGATCGGGATGGATCCGGTCGAGATCCGCCGCCGCAATCTGATCGCCGACGATGCCTATCCGTGTGCGTCGCCTTCCGGCCTGCGCTTCGAGTTGTTGTCGCATCACGCGGCGATCGACAAGCTGATGGCGATGATGAATTACGACGCGCTGCGCGCCGAGCAGGCGGCCCTGCGCGAGAAGAATATTCATCGCGGTATCGGCATCGCGAGCTTCATCGAGGTCACCAATCCGAGTGCGGCGTTCTATGGCGTCGGCGGCGCCAGGATTTCATCGCAGGATGGCGTCGCGGTGCGGCTCGACGCACAGGGCGCCGTGATTTGCCAGACCAGCATCACCGAACAGGGGCAGGGTTCGGAATCGCTCACGGCGCAAATCGTCGGCAGTGTGCTCGGCGTTTCGATGGCGCGCGTGCGCGTGATCCTCGGCGACACCGATCAGACGCCCTATGGCGGCGGCACCTGGGCCTCGCGTGGCGCCGGCATCGGCGGGGAGGCCGCGCTTCAGGCCGCCAAGGTCTTGCGCAGGAACATCCTCGATGTCGCGGCCGCCATCCTGCAATCCTCCCCCGCCGAACTGGACATCGCGAACGATGCGGTCGTGAACGCGAGCGACGGGGCGCCGCGGATTGAACTGCGCGAACTCGCCAGGATCGTTTATTTCCGCCCGGACACCTTGCCGCCGGGCATCCAGCCCGAGTTGATGGCGACGCGCCACTTCGTGCCCCGCGAATATCCTTTCGCCTTTACCAACGGCGTTCAGGCCTCCTGGCTTGAAGTCGATACCGACACCGGCTTCGTCAAATTGCTCAGGCATTGGGTCGTCGAGGATTGCGGTACCCTCATCAATCCACAATTGGTCGACGAACAGATCCGCGGCGGCGTGGTGCAGGGGCTGGGTGCGGCGCTGTTTGAGAAATGCATCTACGACGAGCGCGGCCAGCTGACCAACGCCAACATGGCCGATTATCTGGTTCCGATGTCCGGGGAGATGCCCGATATAGATGTCGGCCACGTGGTCTCGCCGACCGCGGAGACCGAACTCGGTGCCAAGGGCGCGGGCGAGGCCGGAACGGCAGGGGCGGCCGCGGCCGTGGCGAATGCGGTCAACGATGCGCTGAAGCCGTTCGGCGCAGCAATTACGGAGATTCCGTTGACGCCGCGGGTCATCCTGGCAGCGCTCGGGCGAATTTGAGCGGAGACGAGGCCGGCAAGACCAAATACAATATGATTTAAGGGGAGGAAGCCATGACCAGGAATATCGCCAAATCGGGATCGATTTCCCGGCGCCGTCTGCTGACGACGGCAAGCACGGGTGCAGCGCTCGCGGTCTCGCCATTTCGAATCAATCTCTTGCAGGCGCAGGAAGCGGCCATCAAGATCGGATTTCCAGTGCCGCTGACCGGGCCTTACGGCACCGAAGCCCAGGACCAGGTGCGCGCCGGCCAGCTCGCCGTCGCCCAGTTCAACGACGCCGGCGGCCTCAACGGGCGCAAGGCGGAACTGGTCGTGCGTGACGACAAGCTCAATCCCGGGGAAGCGGCGACGCGGACGCTGGAACTGGTCGAAAAGGAGAAGGTGAATTTTGTCGTCGGCAGTCTGTCCGCCGCGGTGCAGCTCGCGATCAACAACGTTACCAAGGAGCGCGGCATCATCTTCAATTCGATCAGCCAGTCCGATGCGATCAATGAGGCGGCCGACTTCAGCAAATATACCTTCCACGAAGCGCTTAACCCGCATATGACCTCGGGCGCCGTCGGCCGTTACGCGTTTCCGAAGTTCGGCAGGAAGGTCGCGTTCCTCACCGCCGACTACGCCTATGGTCACGAAATGGTCCGCGGCTTCCTCGAGGTCGGCAAGGCTTTCAACATCGAGAACCTCGGCGACATCCGCCATCCGCTCGGCACCTCCGATTTCTCGACGCTGCTGCCGCGCATCCAGGCGCTGAAGCCCGATATCCTCTGCATCAGCAATTTCGGCCGCGACCAGCAGATCGCGCTGAGACAGGCGACCGACTTCGGAGTCAAGAAGACCACGCAGATCATCGCGCCCTTGCTCTCGCATGCGAGCCGGGTGGCGGCGGGGCCGCAGGCGTTCGACGGCGTGATCGGCGGATGCTCGTTCTACTGGGGCATCGAGGATAAATTCGCTTCCACCAAGGCGTTCAACGACGCCTTCCGCAAGATGTATGACGGCAAGGTACCGACCGATTACGGCGCGCTCGGCTATGGCGGCGTGCGGACCGTGCTGACCGCCGTCAGGAATGCCGGCAGCGTCGATACCGACAAGGTGATCGCGGCAATGGAAGCGCTGAAATACGATTTCTACAAGGGCCCGCAATATTATCGCAAATGCGATCACCAGTCGGTGCAATCCGTGCTGGTCATCAAGTCGAAGTCGAAGGATATGAAGAACGACTCCGATGTGTTCGAGGTCATCAGCACCGATGAGCCCAACGAAGCGAATTTACGCAGCTGCGAGGCGCTTGGACACAAGGCCTGACGTCGTAGGCAGGGTGAGCCTTCGGCTGGCACACGCTATGTATATCTTCACTGTTCGAGCATGATCTCGGGGCAAACGCCGCCGCGCTTGTCCCAAGGGAAAACGGGTTTCTACTATTTGCGGATCTGCTGCTGGGGGCTACATGGCCGGTCTGAGCCTTGACCTGATTGCACTGCAATTGTTCGCAGGGCTCGCGCTCGGCGCGATCTACGTGCTGTTTGCCATCGGCCTTTCATTGATCTTCGGCATGCTGACCGTGGTCAACTTCGCCCACGGCGCATTCTATATGGTGGGCGCCTATGTCGGACTGTATGTCCTGATGCTCGGCGGCAACTTCTGGATTTGCCTGATCGCGGTGCCTTTGGCGGTCGGCCTGTTCGGTGTTCTCGTGGAACGCGTGCTGATCCGCCGGCTCTACGGTAGAGGAATCGATTATCCGCTGCTGCTGACGTTTGGATTGAGCTATGTGATGGTCGAACTGGTTCGGATCGCGTTCGGCAAGACCGGATACCCGTTCGACACGCCGGAGATTCTGCAAGGCGCGGTCAATATCGGGGTCGGCTATTTCCCGCTCTACCGGCTGTTCGTGATCGGGGCGACCGCAGCCGTGCTGCTGGCGCTTTGGCTTTTTCTTGAAAGGACGAGCTTCGGCCTGATCATTCGGGCCGGCGCGCGCGACCCACAGATCGTGCGCGTGCTGGGGGTCGACGTCGCGCGGGTCTGGTTGATTGTCTTCGGGATCGGGACCGCGATCGCGGGCTTCGCCGGGTTGCTGGCGGCGCCTCTCCAGGGCGTCATCCCGGAGATGGGCGGCACCATTCTTGCCGAGGCCTTTGTCGTCACGGTGGTCGGCGGCATGGGGTCGATCGGCGGGGCGGTGTTGGCCGGTCTTCTCGTCGGCGTTGTCGTCAGCATGACCTCGCTGTTTGCGCCGGAAATGGCGAAGGTGTCTATCTTCGCGCTGATGGCGGTGGTTCTGATCGTGCGCCCGCAGGGCTTCTTCGGGCGCGCCGGATTGATGAGTTGAGGTAAAATTAGTCGCATGAATGAGATGACCCAGCCAATCCTGCGGGCGCAGGCGGCCCCTCGGAGCTGGTTCCAGTTCGCAATCACGCATCGCGCAAGTATCGCCAGCCTCGCCGTTCTGGTGTTTCCGCTGGTCATGCCGTTCACCGCGCTGGCGGTGAATATCCTGATCTACGGCCTGTTCGCGCTCGGCTTCAACCTGGTCTACGGCTACCTCGGCCTCTTGTCCTTCGGCCACGCCGCGTTATTCGGAACCGGCGCCTATTTCTGCGGTATCGCGATCGTGCATTTTGGCCTGCCATGGTTCGTGGCCGTCGCGCTCGGGGTTTTCGGCGGGCTTGCGGTGGCGGGGCTGATCGGCGTGCTGGCGATCCGGACGCGGGGCATCTACTTCGCGATGGTGACGATGGCGCTGTCGCAATGCGTCTATTACCTGTTCTATCAGGCCGTCGACTGGACCGGCGGCGAGAACGGCCTGCGCGGCATCAACGTCCGCGCGATCGACATTTTCGGCCTCAGGCTTGATTTCATCAATCCGCTGACCCGCTACTATGTAATCGCGGCGTTCGTGATCGCCGCCTTCTTCGTCCTGTCGCGAATACTCGCCTCTCCCTTCGGCGCGGTGATCGAAGCGGTGCGCGAGAATGAGACCCGCGCCAGGGCGTCGGGCTATGACGTGACGCTGACGCGTCTGATTGCCTTCGTGCTGTCGGGGGGATTTTGCGGACTCGCGGGTTCCCTCCAGGCCCTGCATCTCTCGATCGTGCCGATCGAAATCCTGCATTACGACACCTCCGGCATCGTGGTGATGATCGCGCTGCTCGGCGGAATGGGAACGTTCTTCGGGCCGATGATCGGCGCCGCGGCGTTTCTGCTGCTCGAGAATCTCGTCTCGCTCTGGACGGTGCATTGGCAACTTATCGTCGGGGCCATTTTCATGATCTGCGTATTGTTCTTCCCGGCCGGCATCTGGGGAACGCTGATATCGCGTGGCAAGCCATGACAAACACGGGCGCGTCTTCACAACAGGTGATCCTGCGCACCAGGGGCGTGGGCAAGATGTTTGGCAGGTTTCGAGCGCTGAACAATATCTCGGCCGAATTCACCAAGGGCGCGATCACGTCGATCATCGGCCCCAACGGCGCCGGAAAGAGCACCTATTTCAACCTGCTGTCCGGAGCCTTGTCGCCTTCAACCGGCAGCGTGGAGTTCGAAGGCCGCGACGTGACCGGGCTTCCCCAGCACCGCTTTGCCCATATGGGCATAGCAAAATCCTTCCAGATTACCAACGTATTTCCCCAATTGACGACGCGCGAGAATATCCGCGTCGGATTGCAGGCGCTGGTGTCGCGTTACGACATGTGGCGGCCGCGCGCCCGGCTTCGCGAACTGACCGAGCAGGCCGACGAGTTGCTGACGCTGGTCGGATTGTGGGAGTCGCGCGGGCGAACGGCGAAAATGCTTGCGCATGGTGAGCAGCGCGCGCTGGAGATCGGCATGGCGCTGGCGAGCCGGCCGCGGCTGTTGCTGCTGGACGAGCCGACCGCCGGAATGAGTCCGGAGGAAACCCGCGTGATGATGGATTTGATCGTGAAGCTTGCCGGCGAACGCACCGTGATTCTGGTCGAGCACAAGATGAAACTGGTGCTCGGGATCAGCGACCGCATCCTGGTGCTGCACCATGGCGAGTTGCTCGCCGAAGGCACGCCTCTCGAGGTCCGCCAGAACGAGGCGGTCAAGCGAGTCTACCTCGGGCAGCGGGAGCACTGAGGGGATGTTGCAGGTCAGCAATCTGAATGCCTGGTACGGTGCGAGCCACGTGCTGCAGGACATCAATATCGATGTCGCCAAGGGCGAGATCGTCTGCCTGATCGGGCGCAACGGCGCCGGCAAGACCACGACCCTGAAATCGATCATGGGGCTGATGGACAAGACAGGCGGCTCGGTGATCTTCAAGGGCAGGGAGCTTTTGACCGAGCCGGCACATATGCGCTTTGCGCTCGGACTGGCTTACGTTCCGGAAGAGCGGCGCATCGTGCAGGGGCTGACGGTGCGGGAGAATCTTCGACTCGGCCTGGTGGCGTCTCCCAGGAAGAAGCGGGAGGTCGAGTTGATCGAGGGCATTGCCCGGATTTTCCCGCGGCTTGCCGAGCGCCTGGATCAGGAAGCCGTCACGATGTCCGGCGGTGAGCAGCAGATGCTGGCGATCGCACGCGCCGTGATCGCAGAGCCTGAGCTCATCATGCTGGATGAACCCTCCGAAGGGATCATGCCCGTACTGGTCGACGAAATGTTCGAGCTGTTTCGCGCCATGAAGGCGCAAGGGACAACCGTGTTGCTGGTCGAGCAGAATGTGGAGCTCGCGCTCGATATCGCCGATCGCGCCTATGTGCTCGACCAGGGCGCGGTGGTCTACCAGGCCGCCGCGAAGGAACTATTGGCCGATAACGAGATCAAGGAGCGTTATTGTTCGGTGTGAGCCGGATCTTCCGCCACTTCTTGCATTGCATCTCTTACAGTTTATCGACGGCATTGAACGTGCCGTCCGCCTGAATGACGGTCAGAAAGACCTTCGGCGGCGCTTCGCGCATCTTTTCGCCGAACAAGGTTTTCGCCCTGATCGGCGCAGCTGGCAGGCCAACGACAACCGTGACCGTTCCGATCGCGAAAGCCAGGAACGTGCCGTCGTGACGGCGGCGCGCGGTCCGGACATGTCGGTCACCGCCGAAGGCGTGGAAACCCGCGAGCAGCTTGAGGGCCTGAAGACACTGGGCGTGAATTTCGCGCAAGGCGTCCGCGAGCGTCTGGATGCGGCTTAGCGCCGCCGGTCCTGCGGCAGGGCCTGTACCAGCGGTATCCCTCGACCGCGGATCCCGAAAAAGGCACCGACCGGCGGTAATTGGGTGGAGGGCGCTGATTTCGTTGCATCGCAGCGTAAAGGTAGAAATCTCCACCGGACCCCTATTGGAGAAAGGATCATTCTTTTTTCAGCCGCACTATTGCCGCGGTGGGAAATATGATCCTACTTGAACGTTACTGGCGGTGGGGCCCGCCACGCCTCCCCGTATCGACCTACTGAGGAACTTTTGCAATGTCGCCAGCCTGCTACGTCGTGATCGCGCGATCAGGTGTAGATGCCAAGGCCCACTGAATGTCGGTAATCGATCCTCTTTACGTCGCTTCCGGCTTTAGCGTCGGCCTGCTTGTCGGCATGACGGGCGTGGGCGGCGGCTCGCTGATGACGCCCTTGCTGATCCTGCTGTTCGGCGTGCATCCGGCGACAGCCGTCGGTACCGATCTGCTGTACGCTGCTGCGACCAAGGCGGGTGGCGGCGTCGTGCATGGCTTGGCCCGGAGCATCCACTGGCCAGCGGTCATCCGTCTCGCCAGCGGCAGCATCCCGGCCAGCATCATCACGCTGCTTTTTCTCTGGAAGCTTGACCTTGCCGCCGAAACCGCGCGCAGCCTCGTCAATTCCGTACTGTGCTTCGCGCTGCTGCTGACGGCGCTGTCGCTGATCTTCCGCAGGGCGGTGCTTGAGACGCTACGGTGGCGGCTGGAGCGGTACGATGCCGCCATGGTCGCGCGCGCGACCGTCCTTGTGGGCGCCGGGCTCGGCGTACTGGTTTCGATTTCGTCGGTCGGGGCTGGCGCGGTCGGCGTGACCGCGCTGCTGCTGCTTTATCCGCAACTGCCGATGTCGCGTATCGTCGGCTCCGACATCGCGCATGCGGTGCCGCTGACGTTGATTGCCGGAGCCGGGCATTGGGCGATGGGCGCGATCGACTGGCAACTGATGGGCGTGCTGCTGATCGGCTCACTGCCGGGCATCGTCATCGGCAGCTATTGCGCGGCCCGCGTGCCTGAAACCGCGCTGCGGCTGTTGCTGGCGGCAACGCTGATCATCGTAGCCGGCAAGCTTGGCTCCGACGAGTGGTACTGGTCGTCGTCGAGCCTTGCCGCGGCCACCCAGAGCGCCCCGCGCTGAAAGCCACTCCCGCACCAGCCAACACGCTCACCTTTGGCTGCTGTCTCGCCGCTGGCGCCCCGGTAATGGGAAAAGATCGCCCCATCTCGGCGCCAGGTTTTTCTCACTGCTCGTCACCGAGATATCCGCCGGGCCTTGTACGGCATCTGTCGGGGGTGTCAGACGCCGCCAAGAGCGCGTGGCACGCCTACTCGATTATCTGGTACAAGCCGGCAAGCAAACCCGGCTTGCGTTTTGAAGGCCGTATCCAGAGACTGAGTTATCAACGGCTTGCAAAATTCCGATCCGCGCACAGTCAAGGCGTTGATCCATTGAGCCCGAGGGCAACGGAAGTCTCGATCGATGACAGTTAGCTCGCGTTCGTCACGCTAGTGCGGTGAATTTGAAGTTCCTATCAGTATAGCCGCAATCTCATCATAGGA
>VFSW01013522.1_pt1 | contig 11342 bp, 12 predicted proteins | sample 5358111 | NCBI WGS metagenome assembly VFSW01 (sample SAMN11554181, study PRJNA540505) | mine drainage metagenome | isolation source: sediment from site ElyBrook_90M | place: USA: Ely Copper Mine, Vershire, VT | collected 2017 | reverse complement strand
TCCCGGCCCGCGAATGGTTAACTCAATTCATCGGCGCTGCGCCGGATGATCTCCACTTCGCCGGAGGCGCTGCCCGTGTGCAGGGTGTTGTTGCGCCGCCGATGGCGCACGTTGGTCAGTCCAAAGGCGACCCAATCCAGGAACGTCTCATCTTTGGGGAAGACGCGGAGCCGCGTGGTGATGCCGACCAGGTTGGGGTCTGCGGCGAAGTCATCCGTGATGATCTTGAAAAAGTGATTGGGGTCGGGAATAAAGACGTCGGCATCAATGAACACGAGGATGTCGCCCGTGGATGCCGCGGCGCCCTGGTTCCGGTTCCAGCCGATCGTGTGGTGGCGCTTGGTGATGACCACCTTGGCGTACTTTCGCGCGATCTCCGCGGTACGGTCCTCGCTCTCGCTGTCGGCGACAATGAGTTCGTGGGGAAAGTCGGTAAGATGGTCGTGGACCTGCTTGAGGGTCTTTTCTATGGCCTGCTCTTCGTTCAGGGTGGGGACGATGATGGACAGCAGCATGATAAATGGTATTTTTCCATTCTAGCATTAAATCCCCCGAGGGAGAACCCGCTGGCCGGAAGGGCTCCTTGAGGAAATCCCCAGGGGGAATATAATGGTGCTATGGAAGAAAACCAAGTGCAGGAAGGTAAGGAAGGAATGGAGGAGATGGAAATCGTGGTGCGGAACGAGAAGCCGGACCGGCGCGATGCCATCCTGCCGATCAGCATCCTTATTGCGGCCTTGTTCATCGGCGGGGCGATCGTTTTTGCCACGCTGTACCATCCGAACAGCGGCGCGGCGGGACCGAACGCCGGAGCGCAGGGCGCGAACGGGAACCCTGCAGCGGGCACCCTGTCTGCCGCCTCCACGAGCGCCATTCTCGCCATCGGGCCTCGGGACGCCATCCTGGGGAACAAGAATGCCCCGGTGACGATCATCGAGTACGGCGATTACCAGTGCCCCTTCTGTGCCCAGTATTTTGAGAATGTGGAGCCTTCCCTCGTGAAGAACTATATCAACACCGGAAAGGCGAAGCTGGTGTTCAGGAACTTCGCGTTCCTCGGCCCCGAATCCATTGCCGCGGCGGAAGCCGCCGAGTGCGCCCAGGACCAGGGCCAGCTCTGGGCCTTCCATGATGCGCTTTACACCGCAAAATACAACGATTTTCAAAAGAACGGCACCGAGGATGACGGCGTGCTGAACCGGACCCTATTCCTCAACATCGCCCAGCAGCTGCATCTGAACATCCCGCAGTTCACGAGCTGTATCGACGGCAACCAATACGCCGCGCTCGTGGCCCAGGAGAAGAGCGATGCCGGGGCGAGCGGCGTGGATTCCACCCCTTCCACGCTCGTGAACGGGGTCCTCGTGACCGACAGCACGGGCCAGAGCGTCGGCGCCGATGGCAATGCCATCCTCCAGGCGGTCGCGCAGGCGGCCGCAAAATAGCGCGGGTGCCCTGCGGTTTGACTTGGGGTATCCCGAACCTTACAATTGAGGGGTGAAAGCGCGCTGGACAGGACTTATTGTGGGAATGTTCGTGCTCATCTCTCCGTGGCTTTTCGGCTTTTCGGAGATCGTGCTCGCGCGATGGAGCGAAATGGCCTGCGGCCTTGTGCTCGTGCTCGTCAATCTGTGGAGCATCTACGGAGAGGCCCCGCCGCTCCCGGCAACGGCATCCATGCCGGACGGCGCGTCCCCGGCGGCGCCCGCCGCGAAGGTCGCAAGAAGGAGATCCAGAAAATCGGCATCACTATAACCAATTATCAATCATCATCATGGCAAACGTCACCATCTACAGCACCCCGACCTGCGTGTACTGCAATATGACCAAGGATTTCCTCAAGGTGCACAAGATCCCGTACCAGGAATTCAATGTGGCATCGGATCTCAAGGCGCGCGAGGATATGGTGAACAAGTCGCATCAGCTCGGGGTTCCCGTGATCGACATCGACGGCACGATCATCGTCGGCTATGACCAGCCGAAGATCGCGTCCGCGCTCGGATTGAAGTAAAGGACAGCAAAGGGTAATCACCGGTAACCATCATGCCATACGACGTCATCATCATCGGCGGAGGGCCAGGCGGCGTTGCGGCGGGTATCTATGCCGCACGCAAAAAGATGAAGGCCCTCATCATCACGGACGGCTTCGGCGGCCAGTCGCTCACTTCCGCAGCCATCGAGAACTGGATCGGCACGGCATCCATTTCGGGCTATGACCTCGCGAAACAGCTTGAGGCGCATTTGCGCTCCCAGCAGGGAATCGAGATCGTGGAAGGGGACCTCGTGGCATCGGTGGCGAAAAAGGATGGCGGATTCAGCGTGGTCACCAAATGAGGCAAGGCCTTTGATACGAAATACGTGCTCGTGACATCGGGGAGCCGCAGAAAGAAGCTTGGCATCCCGGGCGAGGCCGAGTACGACGGCAAAGGCGTGGTCTATTGCTCCACGTGCGATGCGCCGCTCTTTGGCGGCAAGACGGTGGCGGTGGTGGGCGGCGGCAATTCCGCACTGGAATCTGTGGTTGACCTCATCCCTTATGCCTCCAAGATTTATGTAATGGTGAGAAGCGGGGCCATGCGCGGCGATCCGGTGACGCAGGAGAAGGTGATGAGCCATCCTCAGGTGGAGGTGGTGTGGAATGCGCTGCCGCAGGAGGTCATTGGCAAGGACATGGTGACCGGCATCCGCTACCAGGATGCGGTGTCCGGCGAGACGAAGGAGCTCGCGCTCGACGGCGTGTTTGTGGAGAGCGGGCTCATGCCGAACTCCGACTTCGTGAAGGATCTTGTGACTTTGAACCAGGTGGGCCATATCGTGGTGGACCATGCCACCCAGCAGAGCTCCTGCCCCGGCATCTGGGCCGCGGGCGACGTGAGCGATGTCCTTTATGACCAGAACAACATTTCGGTCGGCGACTCCATCAAAGCGGTGCTCAACATCTACGATCAGGTAAAGAAGGGTTTCTCCGCATAGGCATCGCCGTGAGCGGCATTGACACCCCGGCGGATCTGTAAGAGAATATTTTTTCGCACCTTGATAACATTTCCTGTTCGGTTTCAGCCCAGAGGGCATTTCCCCGCCGGCCTTCCGGGCTGTAACCGAAAAGAAAAGGAGCAACACGTGAGTACACAAGGCAACGTTTTTTCATTGATACCTCTCAGCGGAACAGGAATCATGGCGGATATCCAGGACCCAGGGGATCCCGGCGAGTTGTTTATGCATGACAGCCTGCTTTGCGAGCATCCTGATGCGAAGGTGGAGGATCTCTCGCCCCGCGGTCCGGTCACCATACAGCTCGGGACGATTCTTGGCCCCGATGAGACGTCGCTCCGCGATCCCGACGAGATTGTGCGCCGGATGCGGGCAGTACAGGATCTGGGGCTCGGGTATGCCCATGCCCGGTGGTTCACTGACCGCTGGCGGTCTCCGAATAGCCCCCATCACCACCCGTCCATTTTGCGGGAGTTCCAGGGGAGGGAGATCTACTTCCCGGGAACGTTCGCCAAAATCGGCCGTTTCTCATGCATCCATGCGGCGATGTCCTCGGGCATCCACTGGGTATTCTGGTGGACCGTCCTTGAGGGGATGGAATTCCTCGAGGGCGATCGCATTGCGGTCGCGTGTTAATTCTCCTATCAACCCCTGTCCCTGGACGCCGATCGGCATCCAGGGACAATGCATATTTGGGCTCCCCCCTTGCGTTTTATCAATTCTTGAGGTATCATAAGGGCAATGCTTACGAAAAGGGAGAAATCCCGCATTGTCTGGGACAATAAGACTCACGAGAAGGACACGGGTTCGGCCCAGGTCCAGATTGCCATGCTTTCGCGCCAGGTTACGGAACTTGCGACCCACCTTAAGAAGAATCCGAAGGACAATCACTCGCGGCGCGGACTCCTCAAAATGGTCTCCAAACGCAGGAAGCTCCTGTCGTATCTCAAGAAGCACGAGCCGTCCTCGTACGAAAAGTTGATCAAAAAGCTGGAGCTTAAAAAATAATGAAGCAAGCGGCAAATTCCAACCAGCGGGTTGGAATTTTCGTTGACGTACAGAACCTGTACCACTCAGCGAAGAATCTTTATCAGGCAAGGGTGAACTATACGGAGCTTCTGAAGCATCTCGTTGGTCCGAGGCAATTGGTCCGGGCTTTGGCCTATGTGGTAAAAAGCGAGGGCGTGGAGCCCCAGCGCGGCGCGCATGTGGCGCCGGCGTCCGCCACCCAGGATGCCTCATCCGGCTCCGGGGCGGCTTCGGAAAGCAGCTTTTTTGAGGCGCTGGAAAAGGCGGGCTTCGAGCTCCGCATGAAAGACCTGCAGATCTATGCGGGCGGCATGAAAAAAGGCGATTGGGATGTGGGACTCGCGGTGGATGCGATCCGCACGAGCGACATGCTGGACGTGGTCATCATTGTGACCGGCGACGGGGATTTTGTTCCGTTGGTCAATTATCTGAAATGGGGAGCCGGGCGCACGGTCGAAGCCGCGGCATTCAGGAGGAGTGCATCCACGAAGCTGGTTGAGGCGGTGGACGAGTTCATCAACCTTGAGACCCTTCCGCGGGTGATCAAGCGGGCGGCGGCAAGGAGGAGGAAAGCGGGTGCCAATGCACCAATCAATTAACTAACCTATAGACGCGAAGGGCCTGTTCCTGTCCTTGAGGGGGCCATTCTGAACGCAAGCGAGGAATCCACGATCCTTCATTTGCGTTTGGAATGCACTCTTTCCTGTGGCGTGGATACCGTTCTTTCGCGCAGTCATCATCATCATGTTGCAGAAGAAGGAGTTTTCGACGGAGATTGCGGGCAAAAAACTGACCATCGAGATTTCGGCGATGGGCGAGCAGGCGAACGCCGCCGTGCTTGCGAAGTATGGCGAGACGGTGGTCCTTGCGACTGCGGTCATGGGCCGGAAGGACATCGATCTGGATTATCTGCCGCTCAAAGTGGAGTACGAAGAGCGGTATTACGCCGCGGGCAAGATCGGCGGAAGCCGGTTCGTGCGCCGCGAAGGCAGGGCTTCCGAAGAGGCCGTCCTTGCGGGGCGCCTCATCGACCGCACCATCCGGCCGCTTTTTGATCGTCGCATGCGCCGCGACGTCCAGGTGGTGGTCACCGTGCTCCAGATAGACGGCGAAAATGCGCCGGAGTTCGTGGGTCTGCTCGGCGCTTCCACGGCGCTCTTCATCTCGGACATCCCGTGGGGAGGTCCCGTGGCGGGCGTCCAGCTCGCGCAGTTTGCGGACGGTTTCAAGATCAATCCCGACCAGTCGTCGCTCGCAAAGAACGAGCACGTGTTCGAGTCGTTCGTGTCCGGTTCGCGCGACCGCATCAATATGATCCAGCTCCCCGGCCTTGATGCGCAGGAGAAGGTCGTGGTACAGGGCTTTACCATGGCGCAGGAGGAGATCAACAAGATGATCGCATTCCAGGAATCCATCCAGAAGGAGATCGGCAAGGCGAAGGCGACGGTTGCGCTTGCGGAACCCGATGCGGAGCTCAAGGCGGCGATCCAGCAGTATCTTTCGGATAAGCTGGAAGGTGCAGTCTATCATCCGAACAAGATGGAGCAGCAGAGCGCGATCGGCGCGCTGAAGACGGAGCTTTTCCTCCACATCAAGACGGCCTTCGAGGACCAGGGCAAGCCCGTGAACTGGAAGGGCGCCGACAACATGTTCGAGGAGGAGATCAATGACCTCGTGCACAAGAACGTTTTGGAGAGCGGCAAGCGTCCTGACGGACGGCGCCTGGACGAGGTCCGCGCGCTCGACGCGCAGGTGGGCCTTTTCTCCCGCGTGCACGGCTCGGCATTCTTCCAGCGCGGCAACACGCAGGCGCTCGCCATCACGACGCTCGGCGTGCCCGGATCGGAACAGATCATCGAGAGCATGCAGAGCGACGAGAAGCGCCGCTTCATGCTGCACTACAACTTCCCGCCGTATTCGGTGGGCGAGGTGGGCAATTTCCGCGGTCCCGGACGGCGCGAGATCGGCCACGGCAACCTTGCGCGCAAGTCGCTCGAGCGCCTGCTCCCGACCAAAGAGGAGTTCCCGTACGTTATCCGCGTGGTCTCGGAGATCATGTCGTCCAATGGTTCGTCATCGCAGGCCACCGTCGTCGCGGCAGCGCTCTCAATGATGGACGCCGGCGTGCCGCTCAAGAAGCCGGCCGCGGGCATTGCGATGGGATTGATGATGAGCGACGTCAACCACTTCAAGGTATTGACGGACATCCAGGGCCCGGAGGACCACCATGGCGACATGGACCTCAAGATCGCCGGCACGGATGACGGCATTACCGGTATGCAGATGGACGTCAAAGTGGACGGATTGACGATAGAGATCCTCGCCGCGGCGTTCGAACAGGCGAAGCAGGCGCGCATCCATATCCTGGAGACGGTGAAGGCGACGCTCCCTGCCCCGCGCGAGAAGCTCTCCGTATTCGTACCGACCATCCGCCAGTTCAAGATCGATCCTTCCAAGATCGGCACGGTCATCGGTCCCGGCGGCAAGATGATCAACGGCCTCATCGAGAAGTACGGCCTTGCGGGCATCGATATCGAGGAGGACGGCGGCGTCTTCGTATCCGGCATGGATCTTGAAAAAGTGGAGGCTGCGGTCGCCGAGATCATGGGCATGACCCGCGAGTTCAAGGTGGGCGATATCGTGGAAGGGAATATCGTGAAGATCCTGGAATTCGGCGCAATCGTGGACCTTGGCGCCGGCAACGACGGCATGATCCATGTTTCGGAGCTCCAGCCGGGCTTTGTGAAGAACGTGGAAGACGTGGTGAAGCTCGGCGATTTTGTCCGCGCCAAAGTGATCAAAGTGGACAATGGCAAGATCGGGCTTTCGCTGAAGCAGATGGCTCAGTAGCCTATCAGCCTGACGGCCAACGGAGAAACTGCGCATGGCATGCCATGCGCAGTTTTTTCTGCTTGTGGTAAAATAGCAATATGGAACCCTCCAGTTTTCAGAATATTCCGGGCGCGCCTCCTCCTCCGCCGGAGGTGAAAGTGCGCACCATGAAAAGTGACCTCGCATCCATGGTGCGGAGCGGGGGAGGCGCTCCCACGTTCCAAAATGTCATGGTGACGGGCCTCACCCCTGAACAGGCAAATGGCGGCGCGAGCGGCGCTTCTGCCGCAGGTGCGCCAATGGCGCCGGCCCCCTCGCCCTCGCATTCCTGGATCGGCCCCGTATTGGTGGTGGTGGTCGCCATAGCCGCGCTTGCGGTCGTGGGGTACTTCGCGTATACGGTGTTTCTCGCACCCGCGGCATCGCCTGCACCCGCGGCGAAGACCGCGACGTCAACGACTCCTTAGCCTTCTGCTATTCCGCTTCTGTTTTCACTGCCGTGTCTGGCGCCGCCATCACGGCTTTTTTAATCGCGCCCAAGAGCTTCTTGTCCTCCTTCAGCTTTATGCGCGAATTATCGAAGCCGACGCCGAGGCGCTCGCCTTCGAACATGAAACTGGATCCGGATTTCTTCACCACGCCATGCGCCACGCCGGCGTTCAGGACATCGCCTTCATAGGAGATGCCTTCGTTGAATAAAATATCAAACTCCGCAGACCGGAATGGCGGCGCCACTTTGTTCTTCACCACTTTCGCCTTCACGCGGTTCCCGACCACGTTCTCTCCTTTCTTCACCTGCGCGATGCGGCGGATGTCGATGCGCACCGATGCCGCAAACGGCAATGCCCGGCCGCCGGGAGTGGTCTCCGGGTTGCCGAACATGATGCCGATCTTCATGCGCAGCTGGTTGATGAAAATGATCATGGTCTGCGTGCTCGCCGCGAGCGCGGTAAGCTTGCGGAGCGCCTGGCCCATCATGCGCGCCTGGCGTCCCACATGCTGTTCGCCCATCTCGCCTTCCAATTCCGCCTGCGGCACGAGCGCCGCCACGGAGTCCACGACGACGACCGAGATCATGCCGGAGCGGACGAGGCTTTCAAGGATATTGAGCGCCTCCTCGCCGCTGTCGGGCTGGGAGATCAAAAGCTCGTTCACGTTCACGCCGAGCTTGGCGGCATACTGCGGGTCCATGGCGTGCTCTGCGTCTATGAAGGCAGCCTTGCCGCCTTGTTTCTGGGCCTGAGCCACGACATTCAGTGCGAGGGTCGTCTTGCCGCTGGATTCCGGGCCGAAGATCTCCACTACGCGTCCGCGCGGGAGGCCGCCGACGCCAAGGGCGAGATCAAGGGAAAAGGACCCCGTGGAGACCACGGCGACGTCCACTTTGCTTACCTCGCCGAGGCGCATGATGGACCCTGCGCCGAACTTCTCCTGCAGGGACGAGAGGAGGTTCTCCAGGTCTTTTTCGTTGGTGGGTTTTGCTCCTGCCGAAGGCTTTGCCGCCGCCGCTTCCTTATGTTTTTTGATGGGTGTCATCTCTCCATTATACCAGAAGACCCCAAAAAAAAACCTAAAGGCGGGGCGTCCGGGTGAGGTTCGCGGTGGGGGTGGGCGTTATGGGGGCGGTGGTGGAAGGGGACGCGCCGGTGGAGCTTGCGGAGGCGCCCGCGGCCCCGGTGCCCGGGAGCGGGTTATAGATGATCTGTTCCGTGATGTCGGTTTCGCCGCCCAGGAACTTCTTTGCGGATATCTTGAACGGATTGAGGCCGTTGCCGAGCAGGACGGTCTGCTGCCATGATCCGTCCGGCGCGATCGTGATCTCCTGGTTGTCGTTCAGATAGAGCGAGTCGGCGTTCTGCACGGTGCCTTCCAAGGTGAAGGTGCTGGACGACGTGGTATAGGGGTTCTGGTCGGGGAGCGTCACGGTGAGCGTAGGCTTGCCGAGGATGTGCGGCGCCTGGAATCCGAGATAGACAAGGATCACGAGGATGACGCCGACGGCCCAAAGATATTTCGGAGGGGCCTGCTTGAGGAAGCGGTTGTGCGGGAGCGTGTCGAGCGCGCCCGAGTTCCTCACGGCGCCTTCCTTTTTGAGGCGCATCCACCATTCATCGCCGTCAAAATCCAGCACCTCGCCGAGGCGCATGAGGTAGCCGTGGAAGTAGGGCGACGAGGGCATGTTCTCGTAATCGCCGCGCAGGAGGCTTTCAATGTGCATCGGCGCGATGCCGGTGGCCTCGGAAAGCTTCTTCAGGGAGATGCCGCGCTCTTTGATCTTCTGCGCAAAAAATTGCTCGAAAGGGGTGTCGGTTTGGGGCATATATCCTGATTCTACGGCGCCTCGGAGAAATAGTCCACCTACCGCAAGGAGACCCTAACATAGGGGCGATACATTTTTTCTGAAAGAGAATGGTTATGAAAGCCGCTCTTCTATCTTCTCGATGTTCACATCGCGGGGTTTGGCGCCGTCGCCGGGGCCGATGTAGCCGCCCGATTCCATGAGGTCCAAAAGCCTTGCGGCGCGGGCGTAGCCCACTTTGAGGCGCCGCTGAAGAAGCGATGCTGATGCCTTCTTGGCCTCGGCGACCGTGGCGAGCGCTTCGTCGAAGAGATCGTCGCCGTCGTCATCGCCTCCTCCACCCGGTCCGCCTCCTTCCATGAATGCCTCGAAGCTCTGGGGAGCACCTGCGCCCGCGCTCACGATGCCGCCACCACCGCCCGGTCCGGCGGGGCTTTCGATGCCCTCGCGCTCGCTTTCCGTTTCCACCATCTCCACTTTGTTGTGCTCCTTGATGAATGCCACCACGCTCTTCATTTCCTCTTCGGAAAGATAGGAACCCTGGATGCGTTTCGGCTTGGAGAGCTCTGCAGAGAGGAAGAGCAGGTCGCCATGGCCCAACAGCTTCTCGGCGCCTGCGGCGTCCAGGATGGTGCGCGAATCGATCTGGGACGCCACCTGGAGCGCGACGCGCGTCGGGATGTTCGCCTTGATGAGTCCCGTGATCACCTCCACGGACGGGCGCTGGGTGGCGAGGAGGAGGTGGATGCCCGTGGCGCGCGCCATCTGGGCAAGGCGCACGATCGCACCTTCCACTTCGCGGCCGAATGAGCTCATGAGATCCGCCATTTCATCGATGCCGATGAGCACAAAGGGCAGGGCCTCGCTCGGATGCGCCTTGTTGTAGCTGCCGATGTCGCGCGATCCCGCGCGCTGGAGAAGCTCATAGCGCCGTTCCATTTCGGAGATGGCCCATTTGAGCACGCCGAGCGCCTTCTTGTTTTCGGTGATGACCGGCGTGATGAGGTGGGGGATGCCGTCGTACATGGAAAGTTCCACGCGCTTCGGATCGATGAGCGCGAGCTTCAGGGTCTGCGGCGAATTCTTATAAAGGAGCGAGACGATGAGCGAGTGCACCAAAATGGATTTTCCGGCGCCCGTCGCACCCGCCACGAGCATGTGCGGCATCTTCTCGATGTTCGCGAACACCGGCTGGCCGGAGACGTCGCGCCCGAGCACGAAGCCCAGAGGTCCCGCCGCGGCGAATTCCGGATAGTGCATGAGGGAGCCAAGGCGCACCAGGGCCGCCGCCTTGTTCGGCACCTCGATGCCGACGAGCGATTTGCCCGGGAGCGGCGCCTCAATGCGGATCGGATGCGCCGCAAGCGCGAGGGCGAGGTCGGAGTTGAGCGCGGTGATGCGCGAAAGCTTCACGCCTTCGGCGGGCTTCAGGGTATAGCGGGTGACGGCAGGGCCGACGTTGATCTCTCCCATTTCCACGGAGATGCCAAAGCTTTCCAGGGTGCGCTTGATGACGTTCGCGTTCGCGAGAAGGTCGCCGGTGGTCGGTTTGCTCACGTCGGAGTTGAGGAGCGAGAGCGGCGGCGGCACGTAGTTTGCGAACACCGGCATCTTCATCTTCTTCATCTTGGCGGGATCGTGGTCGTCCTTCTGGTGGGTGACCTCAAGGCCGTCGACCGGCTTCTCCTCGGATTTCTTCCCCTTCTCTGCGGGAGCCTTCTCTTCCTTCGGTTTTTCCTCCTGCATGCCTTCCTGGGTGACCACGAGCGGCTCACGGTCCTCCTCGTCTTCCTCCATGCCGCCGGCTTCCTCTTCCTCATGCGCCGCCGGCCATGTGAACTTCACCGGGATGTTCGCGGTGATGATGACGGAGATGATGAGGATGAAAATATCGATGATGAGCCCGGCAATGGTGCCGAAGGGGATCCTGAGCGATCCGAGCGCGAGGCCGAGCCAGCCTCCCTTGCCCGGCGAGAGGATCTCGATGAAGCCGAGGAATGAGAGCACGAGGAGCATCGCGCCGAGCAGGGTGACGCCAAGGACCTTCTTCCGGCCCGAGAACAGGAGGACGATCGCGGCGAAGAGCAGGGTCGCGGGGAGGATGAAATAGCCCCATCCAAGCAGGGTATTCAGGCCGTCGAAGATGGCGACGCCCGCCGGGCCGGCGAGTCCGAAGTTCGCGAGCGCGAGG
>VFSW01013521.1_pt1 | contig 11342 bp, 10 predicted proteins | sample 5358111 | NCBI WGS metagenome assembly VFSW01 (sample SAMN11554181, study PRJNA540505) | mine drainage metagenome | isolation source: sediment from site ElyBrook_90M | place: USA: Ely Copper Mine, Vershire, VT | collected 2017 | reverse complement strand
GACGAAGCCAGTCGGTATGAGTGGATTGATCGGGCGCATCCGTATAGCGCTGCGTCATACCGCGCAAACAGGTGGGAGGTCGGACACACCGACGGGCGCGCTCGTGCGCGTCGGCGCTTTAGAGTTAGACCTGGAGCGCAGACTGGTGACCGTCAGCGGGCAGCCCGTCCACTTGACTCCCACCGAGTATGAAGTGCTCAAGTATCTGGCCGCCAATATGGGCAAAGTCATCACGCATCACATGCTGCTCCATGCTGTGTGGGGGCCATCATATGAGGCCGAGGCGCACTATCTCCGCGTCTTTATCAACCAGCTACGACGCAAGATCGAACCTGATCCCAGCCGCCCGCGCTACCTCATCACCGAGCCAGGCATTGGCTACCGCCTGCGCGACACTATCTCGTAGCTCCTCGCGCTCCTCCTGAATTAGCCTGGAAATCTTGATAGAATCCTGATACCTCTTTGCTGGTTTCCTTACACCTCCCTGACGCTGGCAGGCATACCATCCTCTATGAAATCGCAGGCGTCCGCGTACGAGCGGCCATTCGCATACGATGCGGAGAGGTAAGTACAGCATGAACCACATCCTTTTGCTGGAAGATGATTTGCCATTGAGACGCATCATCACAATGAATCTCGCACAGTATGGCTACTCCATTGGCGAAGCGGATTCGGTTGAATGCGCTTTCAACATGCTGCTAGCAGCCAGTGACGCAGATTTCCCCTTCGATCTCATCATCCTGGAGACACACCTTGCAGATCAATCGGGCTGGGACTTGCTGCGCCTGGCGCGTTCGCCGGAAGGGGCGCGCTTGGGCCTGCAGTCAGTCCCTATTGTAGTGATCTCAGCGTTGCCAGTCGCTCACAGCCGAAGTCTGGAATTTGCGCCGGTAGCGACGCTGCTCAAACCATTCCCAATCGAGGCGCTCTTGCGGCTCGTGACGCGCGCCTGTAGCCAGACGCCAGTGACGGCTTGAAGGGCAGTTTCTCCTGCCATCGCTCAAATGGAGCAGCCTGCGCCACATACTGGCGGACTCACAATTGGCAAGAGCGTATGAGGGTAATTCAGAGCATGGCGGACATCCTCTTCATCATTGTCACCCTTGCGTCCTTTGTGGCGCTTGTGGCTTTCGTCTACGCATGCGACCGCATCTAGCGGCGCCTGCGCAGTGAGGCGTCTATGAACTTCGAGTATGTGATCGTCGGGCTAATCGCACTTGCCATCGGCGTGTACCTCGCAATAGCGCTATTGTGGCCCGATCGGTTTTAGCGAGCCGGAGAGAAGAAGCGCGTCATGTCGTTCACATTCAACGGCGTCGCACAGATCGCCGTGTACTTTGTGCTCCTGTTGCTCATCACCAAGCCGCTTGGCCTCTATCTTACCGCCGTCTTTGAAGGTCGGCGAACCTGGCTCAGCCCAGTGTTGCGCCCTGTCGAGCGCGCGCTCTACGCGATCAGTGGCGTAGATGAGCATAGCGAGCAACACTGGACGGTCTATACCGTCGCGATGCTGATGTTCACAGCGGCAACTGTCGCACTGCTCTATGCTATCGAGCGTTTACAGGGATCTCTGCCACTCAATCCGCAAAAGATGAGCGGCGTAGATCCACTGTTGGCCTGGAATACTGCTATCAGCTTCTCCACCAACACAAACTGGCAGAACTACGCTGGCGAAACGCCCATGAGCTATCTCACCCAGATGATGGGACTCGCCTTCCACAATTTCGCCTCCGCAGCGGTAGGCGTCGTCCTGGCTGTAGCCGTCATTCGCGGCTTCATTCGCCGAAACGAGCGAGCGCTGGGAAACTTTTGGGTGGACCTTACCCGCTGTTTCCTCTACATCCTGCTCCCTGTCTGCTTCGTCTATGCGCTCGTTCTCGTCTGGCAAGGTGTCCCCCAGAACTTCAATGCCTATGCGCATGTGACGGGAATCCAGGGCTTCACGCAGATCATCGCGCAGGGACCTGTCGCCTCGCAGGAGGCGATCAAGATGTTTGGCACGAACGGCGGTGGCTTCTTCAACGCCAACTCCGCGCATCCATACGAGAATCCCACGCCATTCTCGAATCTGATCGAGATGCTCTCGATTTTCGCCCTCGGCGCTGGGCTGATCTACATGTTTGGCAAGATGGCTGGAAATACACGTCAGGGCTGGACACTCTTTGGCGCAGTAAGCCTGCTGTTTCTGCTGGGCGCATTCATCGCGCTTGGTGCGGAGCAGGCAGGGAATCCTGCGCTAACAGCGCTGGGTGTTAATCAGACAGCGAACGAGTGGGCGCTAGCGCAGCCAGGCGGCAATATGGAAGGCAAAGAACTGCGCTTCGGTATCGCTTCCTCCACGCTCTTCACCACTATTACGACCGATGCATCCTGCGGCGCGATCAATAGCTGGCTTGATAGCTATACACCCATTGGAGGCCTTGTGCCATTGGTGAACATCGGCCTGGGCGAGATTGTCTTCGGCGGAGTGGGATCCGGGCTGTATGGCCTCGTCGTGTTCGCTGTACTGGCGGTCTTTATCGCCGGGTTGATGGTCGGGCGCACGCCTGAATATCTGGGGAAGAAGATCGAGCAGAAAGAGATGAAGATGGCAGCCATCGCCATCCTGATTCTGCCACTCAGTATTCTGGGCTTCAGTGCGATTGGTGTAGTACTCCAGCCAGGGGTCAGCGCTATCGCGAATCCTGGCCCGCATGGCTTGAGCGAGATCCTCTACGCCTTCAGCTCGATGACCGGCAACAATGGCTCAGCCTTCGCGGGTCTGGGCACGACCACAGTTGGGACGTCGTCGTTCACCTTCTACAACTGGGCAGGCGCATTTGCGATGCTGATCGGACGCTTTGCATTCCTGATTCCCGTGATGGCGTTGGCTGGCTCGATGGTAGGTAAGAAGGTGGCGCCTGCTGGATCGGGAACCTTCCCGACGACAACCCCGCTCTTCTCCGGCTTGCTCGTCGGTGTGATTCTCATCGTTGGCGCGCTCACATACTTTCCCGCTTACGCCCTCGGGCCGATAGTCGAGCGCCTGCTGATGTTGGCGGGCAAATCATTTTAATCAACCTGATGCAGTAGAACCAGAGGCCTGTAGCCTACTATGATAAATCGCGAGCAAGAGGCGCCTTTCCTACAGGATGACGCCCAAAAGTCGGAATTTCGTCCTGGCAGAATCGGCAGCGATGTCGCCAGGTCACGGCGTCCGCGACGTGCGGCGTCGCTCCTCGATCCAGCTATCACACGGCGCGCCATCCTGGATGCGCTCAAGAAGCTCGACCCGCGCATTCAAGCGCGCAATCCAGTGATGTTCGTTGTTGAGATCGGCAGTCTTGTCACTACCATCGAGTTTGTCCGCTCATTGGTAGACGCGCAGATGTATCCCGACCGTGGTTTCATCCTTGGTGTTGCGCTCTGGCTGTGGTTCACTGTGCTTTTCGCTAACTTCGCTGAAGCAATGGCCGAAGGGCGTGGCAAAGCGCAGGCCGACACGCTGCGCCGCGCCCGTAGCGAGACGCTGGCTCGGCGGCTGCTTCCACGGCGCGCCGGTGGCCCAGGCCGCGACGCGCCGACCGAGCAGGTTCCTGCTCCGCAGCTTCGTAAAGGTGATCTCGTCCTCGTCGTAGCGGGTGAGTTTATTCCTGGCGATGGCGATGTCGTAGAAGGTGTAGCCTCGGTTGATGAATCAGCCATCACGGGCGAATCAGCGCCGGTCATCCGCGAGAGTGGCGGCGATCGCTCGGCTGTTACTGGTGGCACGCGCGTACTCTCCGACTGGATCATTGTGCGCGTTACATCGAATCCAGGTGAAACCTTCCTCGACCGTATGATCTCACTGGTCGAAGGCGCCAGCCGCCAGAAAACACCGAACGAGATTGCGCTCAATATTTTGCTGGCGAGCCTGACGCTGATCTTCCTGCTGGCAGTGGTGACGCTAGAGCCGTTCGCCATCTATTCTGGCGCGCCAGTCTCGATCACTGCGCTGATCGCCTTGCTGGTCTGCCTGATACCCACCACTATCGGCGGTCTACTCTCCGCCATCGGCATCGCCGGTATGGATCGGTTGGTTCAGCGCAATGTGCTGGCGATGAGTGGACGAGCGGTCGAGGCGGCGGGCGATATAGACGTGTTGCTGCTTGACAAAACAGGCACGATCACGCTTGGCAACCGTATGGCGACTGAATTTCTGCCAGTTTCGGGCATCAGCGAGCGTGACCTGGCGGAGGCGGCGCTCCTTTCCTCGCTACCCGATGAGACACCTGAAGGACGCTCAATCGTCGTGCTGGCGCGCGAGCGCTGCCAGATGGACGCGCCTGCGGCTGACGAGCCGAACGACGGGGTGACGTTCATCCCGTTCAGCGCCTCGACACGGATGAGCGGAGTAGATATCGCCGCCAGAGACGGTTCACCTGCGCGGCTGATTCGCAAAGGCGCCGGGGATGCCGTGCGCGCGTGGGTCAGCCAGGGTGTTGGCTCAGTTCCAACCACCCTGTTGCCGATTGTCGAGCGTATTGCGCGCGCAGGTGGCACGCCGCTCGTCGTCGCAGAGACTGTTGACGCTCCACCGCCGCAGATACTGGGTGTCATCGCGCTCAAAGACATCGTTAAAAGTGGCATGCGTGAGCGGTTCGATCAACTACGGCGCATGGGCATCCGCACGGTAATGATCACTGGTGATAATCCACTGACCGCCGCTGCAATCGCTAGCGAAGCCGGGGTGGACGACTTCCTCGCGCAGGCGACACCAGAAACGAAGCTGAAGCTCATCCGCGAGGAGCAAACTGGTGGGCGACTGGTGGCGATGACTGGCGATGGGACGAACGACGCGCCCGCGCTTGCGCAGGCCGACGTCGGCGTGGCGATGAACACGGGTACACAAGCCGCCAAAGAGGCAGGCAATATGGTTGATCTCGACTCCAACCCAACGAAACTCATCGAGATCGTTGAGGTCGGCAAACAGTTGCTCATGACGCGCGGCGCGTTGACGACATTTAGTATCGCTAATGACGTAGCGAAGTACTTTGCCATCATCCCTGCAGTCTTTGTGACGACCTACCCACAGTTACAGGCGCTCAACATCATGCAGCTGGCTACGCCACACAGCGCGGTGCTTTCAGCGGTGATCTTCAACGCGCTGATCATCATTGCGTTGATTCCCCTGGCGCTTCGTGGCGTCGCCTATCGCCCACTAGGAGCGGCGACATTACTGCGACGCAACTTGCTGCTCTACGGTGTTGGAGGCATCATCTTGCCATTCATTGGCATCAAGCTGATTGACATGATCCTGGTCATCTTGCACCTGACGGCATAAAACCGTCCCAGAAAGCGATAGCTATCAATGCTCCAAACTGCGAAACCCACACAGCAGACGAATGTGCCAGCACACGACGGCGCAACAGACGTAAAGCCATTTGAGATTGGACGACAGGCTTTGCTGCGCCAGTTCCGGCCTGCCATCGTGTTAACGCTGCTCCTGACACTCATCGCTGGGATCGTTTATCCGCTCGCAGTGACTGGCGCGGCTCAAATGCTGTTCCCCTCACAAGCAAGCGGCTCCATCGTATACGTAAACGGAAAGCCGATTGGTTCTCGCCTGATTGGGCAGTATTGGACACAGCCACAATACTTTCATGGCCGCCCATCGGCGACACTGAACCTCCAGGGAACACCTGCTCCCTATGAGGCGGACAACTCTGGTGGCTCGAACCTGGGGCCGACGAACAAGGCGCTGATTCAAACTGTTCAGCAACGAATCGCGGAGCTGAAAGCGGAGAACCCCGACGTACCCGCTGGTACTCCGATTCCTGTAGATTTAGTGACCGCCTCGGCCTCTGGACTCGATCCAGATATCTCAGTCGCAGCGGCCTATTACCAGATTCCCCGTGTCGCGAAGGCGCGCGGGCTTAGCCAGGCAGCTCTGCAGGCGATGATAGACCAGCATATCTCTGGACGCTTTCTGGGACTCTTCGGCGAGCCGCGCGTCAATGTGCTGGAACTTAATCTCGCGCTGGATGGCTTGAACCAGAGCGCGTCCTGAGCTTTTCGAAGGAAAGTGGGTCTCCACTGTGACAGACCGTCCGCAATCATCTGGCGACGAGCGTCCTGATCCAGAGTCACTGCTCGAGCGCTATCACTTACGTGACCAGGTTCCATCTTCAGACGCGAGCGTTTCATCTCGCCCGGCGCGAGGTCGTTTGCGCATCTATCTGGGCATGGCGGCAGGCGTCGGCAAGACCTACGCCATGCTCAACGAGGGGCGACGGCGCAAGGCGCGCGGGACGGATGTGATTATTGGCTGGGTCGAGACACATGGTCGTCCGCTGACGCAACAGCAGATCGGCGATCTGGAGATTGTCCCGCGCAAGCGCATCAGCTATCGCGGCGTCGAAGTTGAGGAGATGGACCTCGATGCCGTGCTGGCGCGCAAGCCAACGGTGGTATTGGTGGACGAGCTGGCGCATACCAACGTTCCCGGCTCGCGCCACGAGAAGCGCTATCAGGACGTGGAGGAACTGCTGGCGGCGAGAATAACCGTCATCACCACTGTCAATGTACAGCATTTAGAGGGGATAAACGACCTCGTCGAAGCGATCACCGGCGCGCGACAACGTGAGACACTTCCGGACCGCCTGGTGGACGAGGCGGACGAGATCGAGCTGGTAGACATCTCACCTGAAGCGCTGCGAGCGCGGCTGCGTCACGGCAACGTCTACCCGCCGGATCGCGCACAATTGGCGCTAGAGCGCTACTTCTCGATCAGCAATCTCATCGCGTTGCGCGAGCTAGCATTGCAACGGGTAAGCGCCAAGACCGCGCTCCAGCTGGAAGCGCTATTGCAAACAAGTGCGCCCTCGGGCCAGGCGCTGACGGCGACGGCGGTGACGGATCGCGTGCTGGTGGCGTTCGATGCCAATCATCAGGCGCAGACTCGCCGCCTCATCCATGAAGGCTGGCGGCTGGCGCATGCGCTGCGGGCAGCATTTCTCGCCGTGACAGTGCGTTCGCCGCTGGTTGGCCTGGATACCGCAAACGTGTCCACCGCAGAGTTCGAGCGCATGGCTGAAGATCTTGGAGCAGAGGTCATCCATGCGATTGGACTGGATATCGCAGAAACACTGGCGCGCGTGGTCAGAGAGCAGCGCATTACGCTGTTGATCGTGGGGCAACCTGAGCGCCGCCATCACAGGCTGCTCTCTCGGCAGTCTGTCTCCAGCAGATTGCTACAGATGCCACTCAATACAAATGTCCTGGTGGTGCGGCGTGTCGCTCAATAGCCACGCGCCACATCCACGAGATTGCGCAATGGTCGGCCTTCGCGATAGCGGGCGATATTTTCCAGCAGCAGGTCGGCCAGTCGCTCGCCATAGCGTGGCGACCTGCCAGAGATATGCGGCGAAAGTGTCAGATTTGGCGCCGTCCAGAGCGGGCTATCCTGCGGCAGTGGCTCGCTCTCAGCGACATCGAGCGCGGCGGCGCCCAGTGGACCGTCACGCAGCGCTGTCAGCAATGCAGACTCATCAATCAGATTCCCGCGCGCGATGTTGATGAGCAACGCGCCGGGCTTCACCAGCGCCAGCCGCCGCGTATCCATCAGATGATAGGTCTCAGGCGTACTGGGGACAGCCAGGGTGATGTAGTCCGCCTGGGGTAGCAGCTCGTCGAGCTTGCCATGTGGGAGAATGACATCCACATCGGGATCGCTCGCCTCGGCGCCGATGCTATACCGTGTCGCCACTGTTCGCATGCCAAACGCCCGCCCAAGCTGCGCCACGCGCCGCCCGATGGCGCCCAGCCCAACGACCAGCAAAGTCGCGCCAGCCAGCTCCCGCCCGGTGACAGCGCGCGCCGCAGAGCCGCTGGGCCAGCTATGCTCTCGCTGCAAGCGCAGCAGCTCAGGCCATTGTCGCGCATGCAGCAGCATCGCCGAGACAACATGCTCGCTGATAGGGATGGCATGCACACCATTCGCTGTGGTGATGAGCGGCAGATGCGGGTTACGGATCCACGGCTGCCGCAGGATGTGGTCAGCGCCCGCGCTGGAAAGCGCAAGCCAGCGCAGCCCTGGCGCCAGCGCCAGCAGGGTCTCCGGCGACTGGTAGAGGCAGACAACATCAGCTTCAGGATGGGCCGTCAGCGCCGCGACAAGCTCGCCTTCACCGTGCGCTGTCAGCAGCCTGCCCTCGCCGATCGCCGCGCGCAGCCGCTCGATATCCGGCAGGTGGAATGGATAGTCGGTAATCAGCAGGGTGATGTCGCGCGAAGTCTCTGGCATGAGTCAAACTCTCCCTCCAGGGGTGTCACTTGATGTTGAAGTCAGCCGAATGCGCTTCCTGGAGGTTAGTGGCGCCATCCGCCTGTATCGAATAGGAGACCAGCACCCGATAGGAGCCAGGCTGCCATGCGTTCAGGTCAGTCGTCGAGGGCGGCGCGAGTGTATAGGGAACAGACGAGCTTTGCGCGATGACGAGCACCTGTGTCGCCTGGCTCGCATTGCAGAGATCCACGAGTATCCATTTGCCCGCCGTCGTGTCGTATCGCTCTAGCTGGACGATGGTACAGGCTGACTTGCCATCCTGTGTGTAATAGTCAGACTTCGAATTATTCGTGACTGTAACACCAATAGCGTCACTGGTGGCATACATGGCCAGGTTCGTAGTGATGGTCACAGGGCCAGTCGTCGCGTCCGTTCCAGTCGCAGGGATTGATGCGCTTGCGTTCGCGCACGCGGAAAACAGGACGAGCGCCGCTGCCAGAATAAGCCATCCTCGCAGGCGGAGGCGCAAAGCCATAGTATTTCTCCCACTTGTCACTCACCGCTCAGGGCGCTTCCGGCTCCACGGGCGCAACTGAGCGAATCGCAGTTTCTCGTGTCCTGCCATCGTCGTATGGCGCCTTCCATTTCAACGCCACCCTATCACACAACGTGTAAACATAGCGTATCAATCGCATGGAGTGACCTGGAAAGTTCGCATAACGGTACTCAAGGCGCATCGAGACAGCGCAATGGTATAATCTCTCACACATGCGGCGCGCTGAATCGCGCCCGCAACGCTGCCATTTTCACCATCCCTGAGTATGAGGCGTGAAATGTCGAAGAAACTCCTGAGCACGGCGCTGCTCTTCCTGATCGGGGCAGGCTTTGGCCTGTTCAGCCTGTATACGCTCATCACGGCGAAATCAACGGATAGTGTGTTCGTCGGCCTCTTGTATCTGGTTCCCGCAGTTGCGGCGTTTGTCGCATTGATCATGCTGCCCTTCAAGCCGATGCGCGAAGGCGAGTAGCGACGAAGGCGAGTAGCCTGATAGCCTTAGGCGACGCTGAGAACTCCTACGCAGGGCTGGCGGAGATGCACGCCCCTGTGGCGTCCTACTCTGGAGCGAAAATACGAGGTTCAGGCATGACAACAGAGATCGAACGCGAGCTCGCGCAGAGCGATACAGGAGCGCAAGCGCCCCATCCGCCACATGTAGCTGGCGGATTCCCCGCCAGGCGGATGCGGCGCCTGCGTCGCACCGAGGGGCTGCGACGCCTGACGCGCGAGACGGCGCTCGACCCTGCTGATTTCATCTTTCCGCTCTTCGTGAGCGAAGTCATTAGCGAGCCGACGCCGATTAGCTCGATGCCCGGCCAGTATCAGTGGCCCGTCAGCGAGATGGCGCGGCGCGCCGAGTAACTGGCGGAGCTTGGCGTCGGCGCCGCGCTGCTGTTTGGTGTCCCTGAGCGCAAAGATGAGCTTGGGTCATCAGGATGGGACGACCAGGGGCCAGTGCAGCGCGCCATCCGCGCGATGAAAGCCGCCGCGCCAGAATTGGTTCTCGTTACTGATGTCTGCATGTGCGAATATACCAGCCACGGACATTGCGGTCTGGTACGCGATGGCGAGGTGCAAAACGACGAGACGCTGGAGCTGCTGACCCGCGAGGCGCTCTCGCACGCGGCAGCCGGAGCCGACATCGTGGCGCCCTCGGACATGATGGATGGCCGCGTCGCCGCCCTGCGCGCCGGACTGGACGCCGCAGGCTTCAGCGCTACACCCATCCTGGCGTACTCCGCCAAGTTCGCATCAGTCTTCTACGGCCCATTCCGCGAGGCGGCGGATTCTGCGCCGCAGTTCGGCGACCGCCGCGCGTACCAAATGGATCCAGCGAATGGACGTGAAGCGCTGCGTGAAGTAGAGCTTGACATTCTGGAAGGCGCTGACATGGTGATGGTCAAGCCAGCGCTGCCGTATCTGGATGTGCTCGCTCGCGTGCGGGACCGCTGGGATTTGCCCATCGCCGCCTATAATGTCAGCGGAGAGTATGCCATGATCAAGGCAGCCGCCGCTCATGGCTGGCTCGACGAGCGCCGCGCCACCCTGGAGGCGCTGACGAGTATCAAGCGCGCTGGCGCTGATATGATCATTACCTACCATGCGATGGAAGCGGCGCGCTGGCTGGCGGAGCGCTAGCCACACCCGTGTCGCGCCGCGTCGGCGTCCTGCTCCTGGGGCATCGGCGCGGCGCATTTGTGAGAGGCTCGCTGTGATCGAGGCGCACGCGGCGGATTCCCGCTCAAACGAGACGGCTCGGCTCCGGTGGAGCAATTCGCTTCCACAAGGTGAGATCGCTACGCGCCTGACGCTGCTAGGGATCGTGATTGCTCTGCATAACCTGCTAGAGCTACCTCGCGATCCACTGGCCAGCGCCATCGGGGCGCCGCTGACGGGCGCGCTCGCATTCCTCACGCTCACAGCGGCGCTGGGCCTGCTTTTGTTGGCGTTGGGCGAGCATCCCCCGCAGTGGCGCTGGCTGCGTAGTAGGCGTGTGCAAGCGCTCGTGCTCGCGCTGACGCTTGCGGCGGCCCTCGTCGGTGTCAAGCAGCTGGGCGCGATGGCCATCGCGAGCTTCCAGCCGCCCTTCTACCCCAACGATGGCGCCACGCTCGACCAGTACGCCGCCCAGCAGCTCCTGTTGGGCCACAATCCCTATGCCAGCAGCGACATCGTTGCGGCGATCCATCGCTATGGGCAGTCACCAGCGTATACCACACCATTGCGCGCGGGGCCATTCGCCAACCGCGCGCTGCCCGACTATCCCTCGGCGAGCGAGCGCGTTGTGGCGTTCCAGTCAGCCACAGCCAGGCAGGGCTTCGAGGGCAAGCTGAGCTATCCAGCGATGGCCTTCCTGCCACTTGTGCCGATTGTCTGGGCGGGCTTCCCCAATGCGACCCCGCTAACGCTGCTCTGCGCGCTGGCACTGGCTGCACTGCTCATCGCCTCGGTTCCTCGCGCGCTCAGGCCGTGGGTGGCGCTGCTCTTTCTGGCTGATGTGCCGCTGCTCAACGCCGCGCTGATCGCTGACCCCGATAT
>VFSW01013520.1_pt1 | contig 11342 bp, 9 predicted proteins | sample 5358111 | NCBI WGS metagenome assembly VFSW01 (sample SAMN11554181, study PRJNA540505) | mine drainage metagenome | isolation source: sediment from site ElyBrook_90M | place: USA: Ely Copper Mine, Vershire, VT | collected 2017 | reverse complement strand
GCCTCTTCGCGTATTTTGCGCAGCACCGCGCGCGGATCATTCCAGTCGAAGCCGACGCGGCTTGCTTTGGCCTGAAGCTTTAGGGCACGGGTGAGGGCGGGTAATGCGACCGGCACGCCGGCCAGCGCGCCTTCCTCGGCAGGCCGTGCTTTGGCAGCTTTTTCCTGTTTCTCCCGGGCCTTAATTTCCTCCCACAACCCTTTGACGACTTGCGGGTTCTCGGCTCGCGTGCTGCCGAATACGTGCGGATGCCGGCGGATCAGCTTGGTGGTGATCGCCTCAACCACGTCGCCGAAATCGAAGGCGCCCTGCTCTTGCGCCATGCGGGCGTGAAAGACGCCCTGCAGCAGTAGATCGCCTAACTCGTCCTCGAGGTCGGCAAGATCGTCCCGCGCGATGGCATCCGCGACCTCATAAGCTTCTTCGAGCGTATAGGGGGCGATGGTCGCGAAGTCCTGTTCCAGATCCCACGGACAGCCGGTCTTGGGCGTCCGCAGTGCCGCCATGATTTCGATGAGCCGGCCAATATCGCGGGAAGGAGTCATGACGGCGTCTCGCAACTTAAAGCGCGGACCCTATCAGAGCCCCCGAACACTCGCGACCGAAGTCGGCGGGTGCTGTGCGTAAATCGCGAAACCGGCTCCTGAGCGTCGGATTCGCATAAGAGATATTATGGAATATATTCACTTAGGCCATCGAAAGCAGGCTCAACATGGCCCGGCACGGTCTTGCGCAGCGTTTCGTAGTCGAGATCGGCATGGAGATTGGTCAGGATGGCACGGCGCGGCTTTAGCCGCTCTATCCAGGCGAGCGCGTCGTCCAGGGAGAAGTGGCTTGGGTGCGGCCGGTAACGCAAGGCGTCGACGACCCAAATGTCGAGGCCGCTCAGGGCAGCGACGCTTTCGGGCGGCAGGCCGCTGAGATCGCAGGAATAGGCCAATCCGCCAAAGCGGAAGCCGAGCGAGGCAATGTCACCATGCTCCTGCAACACCGGCAGCACCTCAATTGGGCCGCCCTGCCCGATGATGGTGCGTGGCTGGCCGCCCACGAGGCGGTGCTCGCGCACGATTGGCGGATATTCACTTCCTGGGGGCGTTTCGAAGCAGTAGCCGAACCGGGTGCGCACGACTTTTGCCGTGTGCTCGTCGAGATAAATGTCGATCAACTGCCGTTGCTTGATGAAATAAGCGCGCAGGTCGTCGATGTCGTGGATGTGGTCGGCGTGCTCGTGGGTGTAGAGGACGCCGTCGAGGCGATCAACGTCGGCATCGATCAGCTGCTCGCGGAAATCGGGCGAGGTATCGACCAGCACTCTGGTAACGCCTCCGTCTCCCCGCCGCTCAACCAGCAGCGAGGTACGACGGCGGCGGTTTTTCGGATTGGTCGGATCACAGGCGCCCCAACCAAGTGCCGGCCGCGGCACGCCGCCGGATGAGCCACAGCCGAGGATCGTGAACTTCAACGTCATGCAGCGGCCGCCGCGGGGCGCGGCACCTTGCTGAACAAGGCGAAGAAGTTTTCCGTAGTCTGGCGCGCGATCTCGTCAAAGGAAACGCCGCGTGTTTCCGCCAGCACCTTTGCAGTTTCAACGACAAAGGCCGGTTCGTTGCGTTTGCCGCGATACGGGTTTGGCGCGAGATAGGGCGCGTCGGTCTCGACCAGGATGCGGTTGGCCGGCAGTTCGGCGGCGATGGCGCGGAGCGCCGTTGAGTTCTTGAACGTCAAAATGCCGGTGAAGGAAATAAAAAGTCCAAGCGCAATCGCGCGGCGGGCGAGGTCGGGGCCGCCGGTGAAACAATGCAGCACGGCAGGGAAGGCGCCCTGCCCGGTTTCTTCCTCGAGGATGCGCGCGGTGTCTTGGTCAGCGTCGCGCGAATGGATCACCAGCGGCAGCCCGGTCTCCCGCGCCGCCCTGATATGGGTGCGAAATCCGCGCTCCTGCTCTTGCCGTGGACTGCGGTCGTAATGGTAGTCGAGTCCGGCCTCGCCGATGGCGACCACTTTGGGATGATGCGTGCGGCTGACAAGGTCGGCGGCGCTTACGTCCAATTCCTCGTGGGCGTAGTGCGGATGGGTGCCGACCGAGCAATAGACGTCGGCGAAGCGGTCCGCGATTGCGAGCAGTTCATTGTGGCGGCGTACCCGCGTTGAGATCGAGACCATCCGTCCGATTCCTGCGGCACGCGCGCGCGCCACCACGGCGTCGAGCTCGTTGGCAAAATCGGGAAAATCGAGGTGACAGTGGCTGTCAACTAACATCGCTTACGTCGCGGTCACGTGGACAAATTTAATGGCTCGATCGCAAAGTTCGCTGTCACCTGCCACGCGACGATAGAATGCGTTTCGCCTTTCGACTTCTAACCTCCTCAGACTCACCAGGATTTGCGCCTTTTCTAAATCTTCGTGGACGGTCCGGTAACTGGCCTCCAATCGGTCGAGATCAGCCATTGTTCCATGATTTTGCAGCACGATCCGACAGACTGCTCTCAGATAAGGAGGGCGCGCGTTGTCGAACGTTATTCGCCGAGCGACAGCGACGAGCCCCGGGCTTGGAGACGCGGAGACCAAGTTAAGCCATCTGAAAATTTGATAAGTCTGATAGTCGTATATGCAATCCGACGAGTTCAAAAACAGCTCGATCTCCGCGAATGCCCTCTGGAATTCATCGATCTTTTCTACGTATTGCAGCACCGGTTTCGTTTCTTGCGGATTTGTTGCGAGCTGTTTCAAACAATAGTCGAGGGCGTATCTATCTCGCTGAGCGCTAAGTCGCCCGAGGAGAAAGTGAAAAAGCGTACTGTTGAATTTCTTCGAGTCATCGATGAAGTTGATGCGAAACGCCTCCTGAACTACTTCGACAGGAGCATCGTCGGGCTTAACATTTTCCTCAATTTGCGAGATCGGCGAATAAGGATCAACATCTTCAATGTTTGCGACGAATTCCCGATACTGTTGCATTACTTCGTTTATAATCGGGGTTATACCCTCGATGATGGTTCGAGCATCCGCAGCCGATCCAATTTGAGTTTTTGCCGATTGCAGATTTAAGCCGCGCCGACGTAATGCGTCAGTCAGAAACGTTAAAGCCTTTTTTGACGAGGGAATTTCTGGACAAAAGATTCGAATATCGTCCACGTAACGAATGTAATCCGTGTCGATATCTGCAAAGGCGCGATCGACAGAATTCAGGTAAACCTTAGCGAGAATGTCTGAGGGGGATAGACCCTGTGGAATGCCACGATTTGGTATTACACACCACCGGTTCAGGCATAGTTCGAGTAGCCGGATTGCATCGGGGTCTGCGCCGAGCGATCTGAGCTCAGAGAATAGAATGGTCAAATCGATATTTTCGTAAAATCCTGTGATATCAGTGAGAACGACGTAAGCGGCGCCCTTTTCGATGCGTTCGATGCTTGCCTTGCGAAAGGCGGACCAACCATTAAACGCGTTGGTAAACCATTCTACGCGATGCGGTCTTTCAGACAGGCGATAGGCAAAGTCCACTTTACCCTGGGACCAGCCCAATCCAGCATTTATTGAGGGGAGAATTGTTCCGACTGCGGCTGCGTAGACAACCCGGTCTTCGAGTGTAAGCAAGGCCCCAGGGCGAACTGCACCATTTCCCTTCGGGATATCCGCTATCAGCGCCGAGTGTGGACGATAGCCAGTTGCGATTTTCTCTCGGAGCTGATTTAGCCAATCATTTTGCGCGACTTCGACTAACTCAATTTCCAGCGGAGAGTAAACAAAATAGCGTTCCCTTTGCAGGTCAGCCTTAATCCGTTTGAATGCGAGTTCTAGGTCGAACTTCTCGACAGCAAGATTCGCAGATTTCCCTTGAATTCGCGGTAACGCCTTCTTTTTGTCCGACGCCGGTGCGCTCTCTGCTTCGACATACCGGGGAAAAATCGGCGCTGGCGCCGGCAGCGCTGCGCCGCCCGCAAGGCGATGTTTGCCGCCGAGAAACGAAAAGTCCCGTTCCACGGCTGGGACCGCCAGTAGATCTAATAATTTTGCCGCCGATGCCGGCACGAACGGCTGCGCCAGGATCGCGATCTGCCGTAACACTTCGGCTGTCACGTAGAGAACTGTGCCCTGCTTTGCCGGGTCGGTTTTCGCGAGCGCCCACGGCGCCTCGCCGGCGAAATAGCGGTTGGCCTCTGCGACGACCGCCCATACCACATGGAGCACCTGATGCAATTGCTGTGTGGTCATGGCTTCTCGGGCCTTGCCGATCATGCCGTCGGCGGCGGCGAGGATCGCCTGGTCGGGTGCGCTCAAAGTCGCCGGCGGTGGCAGCACGCCGCCGAAGCCGCGCGCCACCATCGTCAGGGAGCGCTGCGCCAAATTGCCGAGATCGTTGGCAAGATCGGCGTTGATGCGGTTGACGATGGCGTCGTGGCTGTAATTGCCGTCCTGTCCGAACGGCACCTCGCGCAGGAAAAAGTAGCGCAGCGGATCGACGCCGTAAGCTTCTGCGAGCGCGAACGGGTCGATGACGTTGCCGACCGACTTCGACATTTTTTCCCCGCGGTTGAACAGAAAGCCGTGGGAGAAAATGCGCCGCGGCACCGCGACACCGGCCGACATCAGAAACGCCGGCCAGTACACCGCGTGGAAGCGCACGATGTCCTTGCCGATGACGTGCAGGTCGGCCGGCCAGTAGCGGCGGAATTTTTCACTGTCGGTATCGGGATAGCCGACCGCAGTGATGTAGTTGGTGAGCGCATCGACCCAGACATACATCACGTGCCGGGGATTGGCCGGCACCTTCACGCCCCAGTCGAACGTCGTCCGCGAGATGGAAAGGTCTTGCAGCCCGCTTTTGACGAAACTCATGACCTCGTTGAGCCGTTCGCGCGGCAGCACGTAGTTGGGGTCGCCTGCGTAGAGGGCAAGAAGTTTGTCCTGATACGCGGATAGCCGGAAGAAGTAACTCTCCTCCTCGACCCATTCGACCGGCGTGCCGTTCGGCCCGAGCCGTTGTCCCTTGTCGTCCAGCCGGGTTTCGTTCGAGTCGTAATAGGCCTCGTCACGCACCGAATACCAGCCGGCATACTTGTCGAGATAAATGTCGCCGTTCGCCGACATCCGCTCCCAGATCGCTTCCGAGGAGCGGTAGTGGCGCGGCTCGGTGGTGCGGATGAAGTCATCGTTGGAGCAATTGAGCATTTTCACCATGGCCTGGAAGCGCGGCACGTTGCGCTCCACCAGCTGGCGCGGTGTCAGGTTCTCCTTGTTTGCCGTCTGCAACATCTTCATCCCGTGCTCGTCGGTGCCGGTGAGGAAGAACACATCACGGCCGTCGAGCCGCATAAAGCGGGCAATGGCATCGGTGGCGATCGCTTCGTAAGCGTGGCCGATGTGCGGCGCGCCGTTCGGGTAAGCGATCGCGGTGGTGATATAATAGGGCTTGCCAGCCATCTCACTCTCGCGCCGCAGATCGGCGCCCTTCACGACCGGCGCTGTCCAAGTGGCGGCGCCTCAAATGACCATTGGCCGGGACAGACCCGGCCAAGGATGGCGCATAGGTATCAACCGCTTGTGGCCTCCGCAAGCAAGCCGAAGACGCTGAAAACCAGCGGTTTTCGCTCGAGATTGTACTCGGCGGCATCCCGCGCCGCCTGATTGATCCGCTCACATGCTTCGGCCAACCGTGCGATGCGTGCGAGATCGTTCTTGCCGAGATCGAGACGCCGCGACAGCCAGACATTGACGGTGTCGACAAAGGCGGCGAGTGGCTGCGGGTCAACGCCGGCGAGCGCGTCGCCAAGCGCATGGAGCGCGCCCGCGTTGATTGCGGGCAGACGATCGAGTTGGTCGAACGCTTGCCGGCGCAACGCCAATGCATCCGCGTCGAGAAAAGTCAAAGCGCGCGCGACACTGCCGTCGGCAGCAGCGGCCGCCGCTTCGATCTCCGGATCGCTCGCCGATCTGCCAATTGCCGCGGCGAGCGCCGCCGCCACGTCGGTCTGCGGCAAAGGCCGCATGGTCATGACGCTGCAGCGCGAGCGCAGTGTCGGCAGGACCCGCGCCGCGGAATGACAGACCAGCAACAACAACGTGCGCTCGGGCGGTTCTTCAAGCACTTTCAGCAGCGCGTTGGCGCCAAAGCGGTTAAGCTCATCGACGGCATCGACAATGGCGATGCGCCAGCCCCCCTCCCCGGCGGTCGAGCCGAAGAACCCGATGGTGCGCCGGATGTCTTCCACGGCAATCTGCTGGCGCAGAACGCCCTTGTCATTTGGCGTTCGCTCCAAAATCAGGAGATCGCCCTGGGCGCGCGCCGCCATCCGGCGGGCGACCGGATGAGCCGGGTCGACGGCGAGCGAGGTCGCAGCCCGCACTTCGGGGGCAGCGGGGTCCGGATGCGCGAGCACAAAGCGGGCGAACCGGTACGCCAGGGTAGCCTTACCGATACCCTTTTGACCTATGAGCAGGAAAGCGTGCGGAATGCGGCGGCTACAATAGGCGGCGAGCAGCGCCGCTTCGGTTCCGGCGTTGCCGTAAAACGTGCTCGTCGTGGATGGCAGCGACGCTTCGTCAGGTTCGGTAGCTTGCGGGCTCATGAGCCGCAGTCTCCAATTCGGCGGGCGCCCTTCCCGGTGCGAGCTTTTCCTGCACGGTGTCCCAGATGCGCTGCGCTACCATTTTCTTTGGCGCCTTGGCGTCAATGACGACGCAGCGCTCGTGTTCGGCCGCAGCCAGCGCCAAGTAGGCCTCGCGCAGCTTCTCGTGGAAACCGATATTTTCCGCTTCGAAGCGATCAGCTTTTTCGCCGCGGCGCCGGCCGGCGGCGCGCTTCATTCCTATGTGGGCCGGCACGTCGAGCACGAATGTAAGGTCGGGTTTCAGGTTGCCAATAGATACGCGCTCGAGCGCGGTGATCAGGCGGAGATCGACCGCGCCGAGGACGCCCTGATAGACCCGGGTTGAATCGGCGAAGCGGTCGCAAATGACCCATTTGCCGGCGTCCAGTGCAGGCAGAATGGTTTGCCGCACATGATCATCACGCGCCGCCGCAAACAGCATCGCCTCGGCGTCCGGCCCCAAGGGCTTTGCCGCACCGGACAGCAGCACGTGACGAATGATCTCTGCGCCGGGCGAACCGCCCGGCTCGCGGGTCAGTTGCGCGCCTATTCCAAGCGATGCCAGCCGCAGCGCCAGCAGTGAAGCTTGCGTCGACTTGCCGGTCCCCTCGCCGCCCTCGAAGGTGATGAATTTGCCTCTCATCCGTCAGTATCTCACTCGGGGCTGGTTCTGCCTAAGCCGATGTACGCGGCTTTGGCGCGACACAGTCGGATTAACAGTTTTAGGCCCAATGACTTAGGGTACCAATTTCGACTAAAATACCAAGGCGCGCGCAAATGGCGCGACGCGGCGCCCGAACCGACCAACGCGGCACTATAGTTTATTCACGCCGGCACGAAACAGACCGATCATCAGTTCAGTCGCCGCATCCATCGCGCGATGCGACATGCTGCCCGTGCCCACGTCCTCGGCAGCCTTAAGCGGCACTTCAAGGGCGAGGCTCTCGCCGCGCCAGACTTTCAGCTTGCCGATGTTCTGGCCTTTGCTCACCGGCGCCGGTACCGGCCCGGAATAGACGATTCGAGCCAGTAGATGCTCGCCGCCATTGCGCGGCATCATCATACTGATGGTGCCGGGCGCGATCAGGGGGACGTAGCGCGCATCGCCGCCAAAGACTCTGGCTTCGCCGACGGTCTGCCCTTCAGCGAACAGCACGCGTGCTTCGAAGCCGTGGAAACCCCACTCCAGCATCTTGCGTGCTTCTTCGGCCCGCTCCTTGTCCGACCTCGCGCCGGCGACCACCACAATCAGTCGCAGATTGTCCTGTACCGCCGATCCCACCAGATTAAGCCCGGCCTCGGAGGTTTCGCCGGTCTTAAGTCCATCGGCGCCAATGCCCATGGCCAGCAAAGGATTGCGGTTGGATTGGCGGATATTGTTCCAGGTGAAGTCGCGCTCCGAGAAATACGAATAGAAATTGGGATAAGTCCGCATGATATGGCGCGCCAAATAAGCGAGCTCGCGCGGCGTCACGCGCAAGTTTGGATCCGAATAGCCTGTCGCATTGGTGAAGGTCGATTTTTCCAGCCCGATTTCGCGGGCGCGTTTGGTCAGCATTTCGCCGAATGCAGCCTCGTTGCCGGCAATGCCTTCCGCAATTGCGATGCACGCATCATTAGCCGAATCGACAATGATGCCGTGCAGCAGATCGTCCAGACTTATCCGGCTGTGGATGGCCGCGAACATGGTGGAGCCGTGCGACGGCGCCCCGCCCTTGCGCCAGGCGTTTTCGCTGATCATGAACTCCTGGTCGAGCTTAAGGCGGCCTTGCTTGATTTCGTTGAAAACGAATTCAAGCGTCATGAGCTTGGCGAGGCTCGCCGGCGGAACCAGCTGATCGCCGCCTTTCTCGAACAGAACGCTATCGCTGTTGGTATCCAGAAGAAGGGCGTTGGGGACACTGGTCTGAAACGACTCGTCCTTCTTCACATTCATATTGGTGGCGGCGTGAGCCGTGAGCACGGTCGCGGCCAACAAGCTGGCGGCGGCAACACTCAACGCCCGCTCGGGCCGCAATGCCTGACGACGCACGGCCGACAAAGCCGCCTCCACTTCTCAGTGCGATAAAACCAAAAGCTATTTTCTCGCGAACTCGACGCCGCGCGCAAGGCTACGGCACACAGGCTACGGTACACAGGCTACGGCGCACAAATGCGCAAATGCCGCAGCGACAGCGCGAAAGTCAGTAAAGGCCGCGCCCGTTAAGCAATTGATCGGGGCCGCTGAAGGCGCTTGGCTGGGTCGTGTAGGCAAGTGGTTGCGTGATTGCCCCGACGGGGACCGGCGAAACGTCATTCTGCACCGCGCTGGCCAGCCGGGTGTTGCGCGCCGGTCCCAAAGCGCGCGTCACCGGGACGATTGAAGTTGCAGCGAGCTTGACGCCATTGGGCGCCGGCGCCGGCTCGTCCTCCCGTAACGTCGCCTCGAGAATCCGGTCGTCGGAGCCCTCAATCGGTGCGCGCCCGACATACTCAACCCGCACCCAGGCAGTGCCGGCGGCCCGAAAGCCGAGGAGATACGCGGTTCTGCCGGACACATCGATGATTCGATTGCCGTGAAATGGTCCGCGGTCATTGATACGCACAATGATGGAACGGCCGTTCGAAAGATTGGTGACGCGGACATAGCTCGGCAGCGGCAGGGTTGGATGCGCCGCGGAGATAGCATTGAGATCGAAAACTTCACCGTTTGCGGTCATGCGGCCGTGGAAATCATCGCCATACCAGGAGGCGAGGCCCTCAGCCCGATAATTGGGATCATCCGTTGGAACATAGGTGCGGCCGGCGACGACATACGGCGTACCGACCCGGTAGACGCCGCCACCCTTGGGCACCGGTTCGCCGTCGTCGACAACGCGCGGGCTTGCCGAAACGCCATAGCGCGGATCAACGCCGCTGGAGCAGTTGGCGAGCGAAAGCCCAATGGCGGCGCAAATACCGATCGGCGCAAACCGTGAGAACGCCACCCGCAGTCGAAGCCGCATTGTCCCCGATCCCCGCCGGCAAGGTATCGAATCCGAGCGTGGTCAGAATGTGGCGAAATTGCGCGGGAGAGCGCTGATAGTGAATGGAGCGTTGTAGTTTGCCCGAACGGGGTCAGCGGTCCCTATTCGGGCAAGTGTGATCTACATGCCGACTATCGGCACGTTGGCGTACAGCAGGATCAGCAGCACGACGAGACTGCCGAGGAAGGCCCCGAAGGTGACGCGCACAAATATCTGGGAGTGGTCGACGAGTTTCTTCTGAACGTACTCAAGCACTTTCGTTCCACGTTTCAACATATGGCAGCGATGCCTTTCTTGACCGTTACGTTTTTTTGGGGGTCGATTAGCCGGCGCCAACGGCCGCTAAGGCCGCGACTAACCATAGGCTGGTTAAAAAGTCCATACCGTGGAGCAAATCAAAATATGTTTCATAATAATCGAGTTTGACCCATCGCCATCACGCCGCCATCGATGCGACACAAATAAAATCGCGGCCAATAGCTTTGAAATGAGACTTTTTTCGATTTTGAAAATACGAATCCCTGGTGGTTGTTTTGCACGGCGCAACTGCAGAGGCATCCTGTTCGGTATCGGGCGTGATCCGCAATCAGGCGTGATCCGCAATTGCATTCACCGCGTACTGCGGTTGGGCAATCAACCGCCGGCGTGATGGCCGGGACGCAGCAGCAAAATTGCTGTTCGATTTTGCAGCTCGACGTGTGACAACCAAACGGCGTGTCTCGCGCCTTTCACCAGCCTCGTTGCTTCATGTCAGCCCGGGCCATGATCTTCGAAACACGTTCTGCTAGACTCCGGGCCGTGATCGACCGGCACGCACCGGACCGATGGCGTCGAATTTGCAAGGGAGATCGGGGAGCATGTCCTATGAGTAGATCAAAGCTGACCGGTAGCGCACACGCACACGCCTTGACTGCATGGATCGGAGCGGCGGCGGTTCTGTGCCTCGCGTCCGCACCAGTGCCGGCCCAACAGGGCTCGCCATTTCCGTTTTTCCAGCCGACGATGGAGGATGTCGCGCCGGGCGTCGACCACGGCAATTCGGCCAACAACCTTCCTGAGAATTTTCAGCGGCAGGCGGTATTTTATCGCTCGCAACACCCTCCGGGCACCATCATCGTCGAAACGTCAGAGCGTCACCTCTACCTGATCGAGAATGAGACGCGCGCGTTGCGCTACGGCATCGGGGTCGGCCGCGACGGCTTCACCTGGACCGGCCTGTTGAAGGTCACCCGCAAAACCGAGTGGCCGGATTGGCGTCCGCCTCCGGAAATGATCGAGCGCCAGCCCTATCTGCCCCGTTTCATGGCCGGGGGGCCCGGCAATCCGCTTGGCGCCCGCGCCATGTATCTCGGTAACACCGTCTACCGCATCCACGGCACCAATGCGCCAGAGACGATTGGACAAGCCGTTTCCTCCGGCTGCTTTCGCCTGGTGAACGACGACGTTGCGGATTTGTATGATCGGGTGCCGGTCGGCACTCACGTCATCGTGCGGCAGAATTGAATTCCGTGCGTCCGAGCATTAGGGATTGGCGCAGACACTTTCTGCGACCAGGCGCGACTGGTTCTGATCGGCGCCCGCACGGTAAGCCAAAGAAAGTTGCGACCAAATAGAAGGAAGGGTGGCCGAGTGGTTTAAGGCATCGGTCTTGAAAACCGGCAGGGGGCTCTGCTCCCTCGTGGGTTCGAATCCCACCCCTTCCGCCAAGTTTTGTGGTGTCAGCGAGGTCGCCTGATATTCTGATCGG
>VFSW01013519.1_pt1 | contig 11343 bp, 11 predicted proteins | sample 5358111 | NCBI WGS metagenome assembly VFSW01 (sample SAMN11554181, study PRJNA540505) | mine drainage metagenome | isolation source: sediment from site ElyBrook_90M | place: USA: Ely Copper Mine, Vershire, VT | collected 2017 | reverse complement strand
TAAATGCGTGCGGTTACCAGCGCTGCGCGAATTAATCCTAAGTGTTGGCAGGAGAATAGTTATGGACAAAGACACAAAGGGGCCTGATCACGTTAAAGATTTTGCGATCATCGTGAACCTCGAAGAGAAGAAAGTGGAAAGCAAGGTGCTCACGTTTGCTGACGTGGTCGCCCTTGCCTTCCCGATCCCGCCGACTGGGATCGAGGTTCGGTTCACCATCTCGTACAAGAATGCTGTAGCCCCAGCGCGTCAGGGCGACTTGGTCGCCGGAGGCACAGTCGAGATCAAAAACGGAACGATCTTCAATGTCACAGAAACTGGTAAATCCTGATAGTCCGGACCTGAAGCGGCTGAGAGAGGAAGGCTACAACATTGAGATCAGGTCAGCCTACCTGCTTCTCAAAGACGTTCCGTACGTAACCTCGGAGAAGAAGGTCAAACGCGGAATCCTCGTTTCAAAGCTGAACTTGGCCGGCGATTTGACGGCGCGGCCCGATGACCATCAAGCGCAATTCATTGGCGACTTCCCTTGCCATTTGGACGGATCGCCGATGAATGAAATGGGAAGTCCAGGCGCACCAACCAAACTCGATGAAGGTCTCATCATCAACCACTCCTTCTCAAGAAAGCCGCAGCGCGGCTACTACGAGAATTATCACGAGAAGATGACAGCTTATGTGGCTCTAATCTCGGATCATGCTCAGGTAATTGATGTGGGTGCAACGGCGCAGACTTTCCGCGTTGACGAGCCGGAGGAGGCGGACTCCCCATTTAATTACCTTGATACCGCATCAAGCCGAGCGGAGATAAACATCGCTACAAGAAAGCTGGCGCTCGACAAGATCGCAATCGTGGGGTTGGGTGGAACGGGCTCGTACGTCCTCGACCTCGTTGCCAAGACGCCGGTTATGGAGATTCATCTATTTGACGGTGACAAGCTGTCGACCCACAACGCATTCCGATCGCCTGGTGCGCCATCGATTGAAGAGTTGCGGGCACAACCGTTGAAGACGGTTTACTTCAAAGACCGCTACTCGAAGATGCACCGCTGGATTAAATTGCATAGCAGCTTCATCGACGCCTCCAATGTCGACGAATTGCGGGACATGAAGTTCGCGTTTCTGTGTCTTGATCGCGGTAAATCAAAACGGTTGATCGTCGAAAAACTTGAGGAGCTCGGTATTCCATTTATCGATGTCGGAATAGGGCTGTATCTGAAGAACGAGATGCTGGATGGCATTCTGAGGGTCACGACCAGCACCCCTGAACAGCGGCAGCATGTCAGAGAAAAAGGCCGTATTCCCTTCGGCGATCCACAAGTCGATAACGAGTACGACAAAAATATACAAATTGCGGATCTCAACGCGCTCAACGCGGCGCTAGCCGTCATTAAATGGAAGAAACTGTTCGGCTTCTATGCCGATTTCGAGAAGGAGTTTTTCAGTACCTACACGATAGACAGCAATATGTTGATTAACGAAGATATGCTATGAAGCGGCAGAGCGCGCTGATTCCGGAATTCGTTGAACTTGTGCCGCCTGAGCTCAAGGAGGGCGTGATTTATATCTCAATGATTTATGGGAACGCCATACACAAATGCTGCTGTGGATGTGGGCACAAGGTTGTTACTCCATTCGGCCCGACAGATTGGAAGCTGATCTTTGATGGCGAGTCAGTTTCGCTCCACCCTTCAATTGGAAACTGGAATCTCCCTTGCCAGTCCCATTACTGGATAAAACATAATAAAGTTAAATGGGCTCCAAGGTGGTCTCAGGAAATGATTGAGAGTGGAAGATCTCACGACCGGCTAGCGAAAGAGAAGTATTTCAAAAACACGAAGACTTCGAATATTGGCGGCACAGTTGCAAACGCCGGAAGAATTCGAGAAGGAAAATCAGAGGAGAGCCTCTGGTCAAAGGTGAAAAGATGGTGGTCCTAATTCATTGCGAGATGGTGCTTAATTTCACTCGTTCAGCCTGTTATTTCTTTCTTTAAACCAACATGTCCAAAGCCTTAATAACATTGTAAGATGAAAATATGTTGATAACTATCCAACGCCCGATATGGCCACTACAATTCAACAATCATTTTTGAAGCTGAAGACAAATCTGGAGATAACCGGACTTCACGCCGCGACCGTTTCGACGCGTCAAACGACGGTCCGTGAAGTTGTCGAAAAAGGAATGACGATACTGGACTCCTTCCTAACAGGATCATATTCACGAGCCACAATGATCGCTCCTTTGAGCAAAGCGGATATCGACATCTTCTTTGTTCTCGATCCAAAATACTTTCATCATTACAATAATGGTCAAAATGGTGGGCAGGCCGGCTTGCTTGATTTGGTAAAGCGAACGTTGCTGAAGACGTACACGAGAACACCGGACATCAGCCGAAATGGTCAAGCCGTCACAATTCGCTTTGACGATTTTGTTGTCGACGTTGTGCCCGGTTTTAATCGTCAGGGTGGTGGCTATCTTATTCCAAATTCCGTTAGCAACACCTGGATTTCCACGGACCCAAAAAAACACGTCGAGTTAGTGTCGGCGGCGAATAAGGCACATGACGGCGATTTGGTCCCACTTATTAAGATGATCAAGGGGTGGAATAGGAGTCACGGCGCATATTTTCGATCCTTTCACCTTGAGGTGCTCGCTTTACACATCTTGAACAATGTGAAAATCACGGACTTTCCGTCCGGCGTCAGATACTACTTCGACAAAGGACTAAAGCTAATCTCTCAACAGAACCCCGACCCGGCTGGCTATGGTGGAGATGTTGGAGGATATCTGAATACGCAAGAGAAGGTCAGAGAAGCTGTCGGAAAATTCCAGCTCGCATATGACAGGGCTATTAAGGCGGAGGAGTATGCCGTCCGAGGGAATATCAGAGACGCTATAGACATGTGGATTAAAATATTCGGAGACTATTTCCCTGCATATGGATGAGCAACAACCCACTACCGGCGAAAGATTGCTTTCGAAGACCAAGGCAGAGGTCATAAAGGAAGCTGAACGAATTGAAGAGGGTCTGCTCTACTCATCTAAAGGACATTTCGCGGCAGCCAATTTCTGGGGAAACTTTCATTTGTGGATTGGAATACCGATATTCCTTCTATCGGCGATTGCGGGCGCATCAGCGCTTTCTCAATTTGATCCAAACCATACCGTTGCCGGCTTATTATCAATTATTGTTGCGGCGCTGGCCGGAATAGCGACGTTTTTGAACGCAAACGAAAAGGTGAGCGCACACGTGAAGGCAGGTAACAGTTATGATTCTTTGATGAATATCGTTAGGATTTTTAGGGCCGTCGATTGCTGGAATGATGAGTCTGATCAGGTTTTAACAGAACGCCTAAAACATTTCTCCGAGCGGAAGGACCATTTAAATCAGACCAGCCCACAAATACCGCGCTGGGCATATAGGATTGCCAAGAAAGGTATCATCGAAGGCGAGGGCATATATAACGTCGACAAAGAATAGCCTGTGGTAACGGGTGGCTTTCGTAATTTGATCGCGCCAATATGCTGTCGATAACCTTATTCACATTAGAAGATGGGGGTTACGGGAATGGACAGGGATAGATCCTCGAAAGTACGAACCTGGTCGCAACTTATTCTTCGTGCGTGGGGCCATTGGGTTCATATTGTTTATGTCGTTCTCGTGATTGCCCTCTACTTTTGGGCAGGAGCATACGCAGAAAAAGATGTTAAGGTCTTAATTGCCTACATTGCAGTATTTTGCTACGTCCTTTTACTAATGGGACTTCTCGCGTATTTCATCGTCTCGTATTCACGCAAGGCCCGCTACTCAGAAGCAATGTATTGTATCCATAGCGCGGTTCATGAGTTACGAAATGCGAGTTCTTATCTCGATCGATGCCTTATTAAACCGATTGAATATGAATCGACGAAATTCAAAGAATCGCTTCGTGCGGTGTTAGAATCGGTGGTACAGGCATTTAACATTGTTTCAGCCATCAGTAATCGTACTTGCATCAAAGTACTCGGCGGTGAAATCGGAAACGAGCATGTTACGACCTTGTGTCGTGACCCCGCGTCACACGAGCGCAATAAGTCACGAGATGTCTCAGAGGGTCAAAAACACAAAGTGAACCTCAATACCGATTATCACCTTCTCGTCCGGGCGGAACAGCGTTACTTTCTTAGCAATAATCTAAAGAAGTATCCTAACTACATGAACACGAGTTTGAACGCGAACGATAAAAGTAGTAACGATGGCAGATGGAGTCTGCCGTATGTATCGTCCCTTGTTTTACCGATTCGATATATCGAAGAGGAATCTTGTGATGCATCTCGCAAAGATACTCGTATAACCATCCTTGGTTTTCTTGCAATAGACTCTCAGGCGCGAGGCGCATATACCGAGCGTTATGATGTCGAGATGGGCGCGATAATCGCTGACGCTCTGTATTCGGTTCTAAGCCGCTGGATAAAACTTGAAGAAGCATCAAAACACGCACGCGCGAATTATTGAATTGAGATTCGTGTCATGTGACCAAGAGAGCGTACAAATGTTTGACACAATCTATTGGTTCGCTACTATGAAACAAGAAGCTCTTTTTATGGAGGTGATAAAATGGTGAAGGTATCTAAGGCGCCTGCTTCAAAACCTACCGAATCGGACAGCATCTCACCCGCCACAGACGAAGAAGCAAAAGAAATTATCAAAGATTCGGTTCGAGTTATTGAGATAGTGACATCGCGGCGCGGTGAAAGGAAGACAATTACTGAGTTGTATATGCTGGCAGACCTTATCCATGAGTGAGTATAGTTTTTGCTCATGTATATTCCTTAAGGGCCGCATTGCGGCCCTTTTTTTATATTCGCGTCCACAGCCAGGGGGTAAAAAGCGACCCAATCTGCTATTTTTGACGTCTTTTTTGAGACGGGTGAACACTGAAAAATGGAGCGATGACCGCGCAACCTCCCCGCATCACGTACTTCGCCCGCACCAACTTCCGAAATCAACACATTCCCTTCGGCATCAAGCCAGCGGACCGCCTGTCCCACACGTACGTTATCGGTGGAACCGGAACGGGCAAGACGACGCTTCTCGAAACCCTCATGCGGCAGGACATCGCCGCCGGGCAGGGGTTCGCATTACTCGATCCTCACGGTGATCTGGTCGAAAAGCTCGCAGCGAGTATCCCGGAAGAGCGCCGCAATGACGTCACCTATTTCAACGCGCCCGATCCCAATCAGCCGTTCGGATATAATCCCCTCAAACATGTCATACCGGAAAAACGGCCATTGGCAGCCTCGGGCATGCTTGAGGTGTTCAAGAAGATGTGGAGCGATGCCTGGGGTCCGCGCATGGAGCATATCCTGCGGAACGCGCTGCTTGCCCTCCTCGATCAGCCCCACGCGACCCTGATCGACATCACCCGTCTCCTTCAGGACGACGCGTTCCGTGTAAAGGTCGCACGGGAAGCGAGCAACCCGCAGGTACGGGAATTCTGGCTCAAGGAATACGCGCACTATTCGTACCGCCTGCGCGCGGAGGCCATCGTACCCATTCTGAACAAAGTTGGCGCCTTTCTCGCGGACCCGACGCTCCTGCGCATCCTCACGGAACCGGAAAAGACCATCAGCATCCGCGAGATCATGGATAAAGGAAAAATCCTTCTCGTGAACCTGTCGAAAGGAAAACTGGGTGAGGATTCATCGAGCCTGCTCGGCGGACTCCTGATCACCACCATCGGCCTTGCCGCTTTCAGTCGCGCCGACCTGCCGGAACAGAACCGCCGCGATTTCTATCTGTACGCCGACGAGTTCCAGAACTTCACCACCTTGAGCCTCGTCAACATGGCCTCCGAACTGCGGAAGTACCACGTGGGCATGGTGCTCGCGCACCAGTACCTGCATCAGCTTGAGCTCGATATCAAGCACGCAGTCCTGGGTAACGTGGGGACGGTCGTCTCTTTCCGCATCGGCCCGGAAGACGCGTCCTTCATGGAGAAGGAGTTCTACCCCAAATTCTCCCAGGAGGACCTCCTGAACCTGCCCAACCCCGACATCTTTCTTAAACTGATGATTGACGGGGCGCCGTCCCGGCCCTTCAGCGCCACTGCGCTTCACCCGAGGGATTTAGGGATGCATAATGGGCCGTCGTCATAACCAACAACAAACATGCGGTACCACTAGGAGAGAAAAATAACATGAAACTGCTGCTACGGCGGGATCAGAAATCGGGGCTCATCGGCAAGGTCACCTTCACACTCGCGGTCCGCGCGGAGATTACCAGCGAGGAACAAAACAACATCAAGAAATACAAGCTCGGCGACACCATGCTGTACGAGCGCATGACGATGATCGAGAAAGGCAGCGGACTGTTGGGCCTCGCCTCGCGGCTTGCGTACAAGGCGATTAATCTCACCATCTCGGTCAACGACCTGTCGGACGGCAAGAAAATCGACTGCAAGGACATCGTCGAGATGCTCGCGGTCGAGGATCAGATCAAGGAAGCGGCCCAGACCTTCAAAAACGTGCTCCAGGCCGCCGCCACCTTCGGCGGCGAGGAAGTGGTCGAGCTCGCGTAACGTGTCGTCCAACTCGGGGAACTGGTTCCGCAACCGGTTCCTCGGATCGGCTCGTGACCGAGAGGTCAAGGAGATGCTCGACCTCTGCGTGCGGGTCGAAAGCGCCCGGCGCGGCACTCCCTTCGCGGATGAAAAGCAGGTCAGCCGCTTCATCGTCGATCTCATCTTCGAGATATGCGAGCGGCGCGGCATAACGCCCTCCACCCCGCTCGGCGGCGCCCTCTACGGGACCATCAAGAACCTTCTATACTATGATGGCCTTCTCGTTGAGCTTCCGGTGGAATCGGTGCTCGCGAATCTCACGCTCGAAGAAGGCGTGCTCGTACGCGCGACGCTCAACCAGCATCTGCGGTTCCTCTCCGACCACGACCGCCTGCTCACCATCTGGCGCGACAAGCTCGTCTATACGTTCTCGGGGATGCTGGAGTATTTCCCGCTATCGGCCTTCACAGATATCGATGAACAGGGCGTTGCCGCCGATGATTCCGTCGTGCTCCCCGAGGCGCGGGCGTACGATCTGTGCGACTCTCTGCCGGAGGTGCTCGACCGGCTGCTGACCACGTTCTTTGATGCCGACGTCTCGAACGCCCATTTATTCGAGCCGCTGCGCAGATGTTTCGATGACAACGCGGCGCGGGCCTCGGGCATTCCGCCGGAGAAGCGGCACGAGGCGTCCGGTAAGGTCATCCTGCCGAGCAACCACAAGAACTCCTCCCCGGAGTTCCTGATCGAGGCGTACCTGCAAGGAACGCCGTTTGTTCAGTTCTTCCACAGTCCCCTGCCCTTCGCCATCCCCTTCCCGGCGCGGTTCGAGCACACCCACATCGTCGGCGGGACCGGACACGGCAAGACGCAGCTGATGCAGTTCCTTATCAACCACGATCTGGTACGGTCCGCCGAAGACGGCCGCTCGGTGGTGGTAATCGACAGCCAGGGCGATCTGATCCGGACGATCTCCCGGCTGGCGTGTTTCAGTCCGGAAACCGCCCAGAGCCTTGCGGACCGCTTCGTGCTCGTCGATCCGAACGACGTTGAGCATCCCGTCTGCCTCAACATGTTCGACTTCAACCGCGGCCGGCTGAGCGGCTACGCGCCCGTCGACCGGGAGAAGATCTTGAACGCCACGGTGGAACTCTACGAGTACTTCTTCGGCGCGCTCCTCGGGGCGGAGCTCACGCAGCGCCAGGGAGTCATTTTCCGGTATCTGGCGCGGCTTTTGATCGAAATTCCAGACGCGACGATTCATACGCTGCGGGAACTCATGGAAGACGGCGAGCGGTTCCGGCCCTATATGGAAAAGCTTTCGGGAACGGCGCGGAGCTTTTTCGCGACGCGGTTCTTCGACCGACAGTTCAACGAGACGAAGAAACAGATTTTGACACGCCTGTGGGGCGTGATGAGCAACACGTCCTTGGAGCGGATGTTCAGCCATCCCAAGAACAAAGTCGACATGTTCGAGCTGCTCAACGATGGCAAGATCATTCTCATCAATACCGCCAAAGACCTCCTGGGGCAGGAAGGCGCGGCCATTTTCGGCCGGTTTTTCGTCGCCCTCATCGCGCAGGCGGCGGTACAACGCGCGGCTCTGCCGCCCCACGAACGCCGGCCGAGTTTCGTATACATCGACGAAGCCCAGGACTACTTCGATGAAAACATCTCGAATCTCCTCCACCAGGCCCGGAAATACCGCGTCGGGCTCATCTTCGCCCACCAGAACCTGGATCAGTTGGGGGCGAATCTAAGGTCAAGCGTGCTCGCGAGCACATCGATCAAGTTCGCCGGCGGCGTGAGCGCGAAGGACGCCAACGTACTCGATTCGGAATTCAGGTGTGACGCCGGGTTCCTGCTCTCGCAGAAGAAACACAGGGACGAGACGGAGTTCGCCTGTCATGTGAAGAATTTCACCTCGCGGGCGTTATCCGTGCGTATTCCGCTTGGGTATGTCGAGTCGCTGCCCGCCTTGGGAGCGCCCGAGCTGATGCTCCTTTTGGAGAAAAACCGGGCACGGTACAGCGCGCCGCCCATGCTGCCGTCGAATGTCCCGTTTCCTCCGGGACCCGCGCCCGCGCCACGGGCAAAAGAACCCCCAAAGGCGGCAACGCCGCCCGCGGGGACCGCTATGCCGCCGGACCTTGCAATACCAGCATCGGCGCCCCATATGGCGCAATGTGAACCCAAAAGAAAAAAGCCTTCGATCCCGAAAGAAGCGGTACAGCCGGGACGCGGTGGCCAGCAGCACAAGTACCTGCAACATCTTTTAAAACAGTTGGCGGAAGAGCGTGGATTCCGGGCTTCAATCGAGGAATCGATCTTGGACGGGTCCGGCAGTGTCGACGTGTCCCTCGTGCGCGGGGAGCGCCGCATTGCGGTCGAGATATCGGTGACGACGAACCGAGATCAGGAACTCGGGAACATCGAGAAGTGCTTGGCGGCGGGCTACGCCGAGATCGTCTTGGTTGGCAGCAACGAACGGCATGTGAAGTCGCTCGGGAAATTCATCGAAGAGAACCTGGATGAGGAAGAGCAAGGCAAGGTCAGGTATGTAGTGCCCGAGAACCTGATCGAGTACCTCGACTCGTTGGGAGAACCGCCGCAGCCGACCGAGCAGACGGTCCGGGGATACAAGGTGCGTACGGTGCAACAGGTGGTCGATCCGAAGGAAGCGGACGCGCGACGACAAGCGATTGCGGGGGTGATTGCGCGGTCATTGCTCAAGCAGCAGAAGAAAGAGTAGCGAGAGCGCCATACTATCCCTCGCGGCGATTTTTATTTGTGCATTTTCGTGTGTTGGAAACGCGACGCCAGGATTGTTATACTTTCAAATTCGATTGTCGATCATGCCGGGGTGGCGGAACTGGTAGACGCGCTAGACTCAAAATCTAGTGGTGGAAACACCGTGTCGGTTCGATTCCGACCCTCGGTACCATTTCAATCTTTCTTAAGGGGCTGCTTTGTTTGATCTCAAATTTGATCTGCGGCCCGATCTTTCCTTTTTTGCGAAGACGAAAACGGAGAGACGGGAACTGCTTGAGTTGATCAAACGATCGACATGTTACTTTCAACAGCATTTTATTGACTACTCGATCGTTGCATCAAATAAGCACAAATGTCTTCGAATATGTCTAGCGAAGGAACCAGACAATCTAAGTCAGCTTAAGACAGTGGCCGACGATCTCGTCGGCCACTGTAACCACAGACTGGATGCAGCTTTTCATCGTGCTGCCGAGTTCTTGCACGATTACTTTGAATTTGGAAATCGGATCAAAAACTGCCGTCCTCGTATCTGCGTCAAAATCTCCCCTCAGGACGATAAGGTCATCGACCTTTTCCGAGATCGTGGCGGAGGCACTAAAGTTCCGTATGAATATCCAACAAAAGAGAACAGCGGATTTGATAGGGTTAACAAAGATGGGAGACATTTTCTCTGTAATAATATTCCTCAAGAGGCAAAGGAAGAGCGTTACATAAACCCTCGTCTAGCCCGAAAGAGGGTTGCCACGTATAACCCGCCAACTAAACTTGAACGGGTAAAGAACCGCTTTTCTGACAATCAATGCACAGACAAAAGGTGGGAAGAATGTTGGGATCTGAATAAAAAGACACCTGCCAACCCAGAGAGTTGTTATAAGTCCACATTGATCGTTCCTATGACACTAATCGATGCTGATATCAGTGCCGAGCTACGCAAAATATTGCACATAGAGGAATCTTACGAGAAAACAACATATGGCTATCTTTGTTTCGACCACAGAGAAACAAAGTTCTTCCGCGATCCCGAGGATGTTTTTGTTGGTTATTATTTCGCTGGTATTTTGTCACTTTATCTGATTAATCGTCTGAATTACATCCATAATTCTGATACATTTAAAGAAGTGAACGAAAAACTGGGCTCTTCCCGCTTTCGTGTGGGTGCCTGATCGAATGGTCATCGTGCACAGCCCGAAGGATAGAGATCAAGGCCCCCGCAGTGGAAGAAAATAGCAATGCGGTACTGGGTGAAGTTGCGATAACCCCAGGCGTTGGCCTTCAAGAGCTGGATCTTGCCGTTGGTGCCTTCGGCCACGGCGTTGGTGATGCGGCGGTTGCTTCGTATAGGCCAGCAGCCCTGGGAGATGGCACTTCAAGGTCTTGGCGGCGGTGATGATCGGGAGAAGACGCGAATGGGTCGCCCAGAAATACCAGCGGTCGAAGAACTTACTTGCGGATAAATTCGATCTCAATGCCTGCGACCTACGTCAGGCTTTCGGCGTTCTCGCGAATCCGACCGCGCAAAGGTTCGCGAAGCGCCGGTAGTCGAAGATACGAATGCTCTTGGCCTTCACAAGAAGCTTGCCATGCCTTGCGCGTAACACGCCCGGGGATCGTCCCGGTCATGACGAAGCGGTCGTAGCACGACAGCACCCCTTCCGGCTGCCCATGGGATCATCGTCCTCGCTCCTTGTTGTTTGGACCAGGACAGCTTAATTCAACCTGAATTCGGTTCCGGCTATGCCGGCTTAGGTTATGAGTGTCACTTGTTAATAATTTCGTTACATTCGCAACATTGGCGTAGCGAGTTATCCACAGGCGAGATTGAATGTAATCTGGGTACCTGCTACTGTTTTATTTGGAGGTAAGTTCATACAAAGCCTGTGGATTAGCTTATCTAATATAAATTTGAAGGAGTAATTCTTAATGTTTAAGATCCGTGTCAAGGGTAAAGAGGAACCGAAAGAGACATCAGGAAATGAGCGTACATACAAATTTAAAAATAAGCTTGTCAGCATGGATCCGTATCTAAT
>VFSW01013518.1_pt1 | contig 11343 bp, 12 predicted proteins | sample 5358111 | NCBI WGS metagenome assembly VFSW01 (sample SAMN11554181, study PRJNA540505) | mine drainage metagenome | isolation source: sediment from site ElyBrook_90M | place: USA: Ely Copper Mine, Vershire, VT | collected 2017 | reverse complement strand
GACCGTGGCCATCCCCATTCGCTCCGTGGCAGATCGCACAGTGTTCGCTGTATAGCCGCGCGCCCGCGGCACGCAGGCCGGCGTCGGGCTTCGGCGCGGCTTCGATTGGCGTGGCCTTCAATTCGGCGCCACTCATCCACGACATCACCGCGCTCATTGAGTGCGGGTCTCCGCCGCCCATCATCGCGCGCATGTCTCCGCCCATCATTTGGGCACGCGCGATGCGCGCATCCATGCACCACGCGAACATTGCCAGCACCACAAGCACCAGGGCAATCTTTTTCATTTGCTGCACATCTTCGCATACTGCGTACCAGCACGCGTCTGCGGCCCACCGGGCACCCGGCGGCGCACCCGAGTGTCGTTAGAGCGCCGGCCTTGAGCAATCGGCCGCTAGCCGCGAAAGGACACAATTGTCTCCTTTGGAGGCAGTTCGGCTGTCTCTTCTCTTCACATCTCGAACCGATCGCGTCCGCCAGAGCCGAATTTATGGCCCCGCCTGGACGGCACGTCCGATGCAACGTGGTTAGTTCAAAGGACCACAGCTATGGCCAATTGTGGCGGCCATTGGCCAAGCCAGAGCATCGAGGTTCCAATGAAAAATGGCAATTACCAGCCCATCCAGGTTACCAGCGTAATCGTCGAGGGGATTACCGACCCTCCACCGGGCGGTAACCATTATGAGATCCCGCTCCGCTTGTCGCGTACGCCCGATCCCGAATGGGTTCAGCATTTCCTCCGCGCTTGGGACAGGCACCAAAACCACGGTTCAACGCATCGGGTCGGGATGGAGGTCGGCGCGGATCGGATTATTCTGGACACCACCACCATCGACGATCTCGAAGAGTTTCATGTCAGAACACTCAAGCTGGCGCTCGACGAGGCTAACCAGCTCGCCAGCGAGGACTATGGAAAATTGCAATCGACGTTCAGCGCAGAGCAAATAAAGCAAAAACAACACCGCGAGCATGTTGCCGCAGTCGCCCAGCGCCTCCGGTTCGACTGAGCCGCCGGCGCGCCGGGATGCGCGGAGGTGACGATCGACGCCGGGAGCGCCCGGCAGCGCGAAGACTGCTGGCGGGCTTCTCGGCGTGGCGCTATAAGTCGCTCCATGGCCATCGACCAAAACCAATTGCAATTTCTGCTCGATCGCGCCGCCATCAGCGACGTCCAACTCCGTTACGCCACTGGCGTGGATACTCGCGACTGGGCGCTGTACCGGTCATGCTTCACCGACGAGATCGACACCGATTTTTCGTCGGCAGTCGGCAGCCCGCCGCAGCACATGAAAGCCCGCGACTGGGTCGAATTCGCCCGCCGGACCATCAATGGCATGAAGGCCACGCAACACATGATCACCAATCATGTCATTACGCTTGACGGCGACGAGGCCACCTGCGTCGCCTACGTGCAGGCTCGCCATCATCTTCCCAACGAGACGGGCGGCAGCAACCAGGTCATGTACGGCTATTACACCAATCGTTTCGTCCGGACTCCTGACGGCTGGAAGATTCGTTCATGTAAGCTGACCGTGACCTGGAACGAAGGCAATATGCATATTTTCGAGTTGGCGCGTCGTCGGCTCGACGAGGCCGAGGGCCGCTCGCACGAAAAAAAGTAACCCGTGCGCGTTTTGCTCTTCGCCCTGATCATCAAGCCTTGGCGCACAAGAGTTCGGGTTGGGCAGCGACGCGGGAATTTTCACAGTACAATGCCTGAGCTAGGCAAGTTCGACACGTTCGAAAGGTCAAATAAAACCCTATGAGTGTTCCATCTGCGATCGTAATCGGTGCCGGGCTCGGCGGTCTATGTGTTGGCGCCCACCTGAAAAAGGCCCATCTCAACGATTTCGTCATCCTCGAAAAGGCCGCTAAAGTCGGCGGCACGTGGCGCGAAAACACTTACCCCGGATGTGCTTGCGATACGCCCGTCGCGGTCTATCAATTCTCGTTCGCCCGCACCTTGAATTGGAGCCATCTCTTTCCGCGGGCCGCGGAGGTTCAGCGCTACACCGAAGATCTCGCCGATATGGCCGGCCTGCGCCCGCATCTGCGCCTGGGCGAGGGCGGTTCCGCCGCAGTCTGGGATGACGCCCGATCGCTCTGGAAGGTTACCACCACGACCGGCGAAGTCCGCGAGGCGAAAGTCCTCGTGATGGCGCTCGGCCAGCTCAATCGCCCGCAGCTTCCCGCTATTCCGGGCCGCGAAACCTTCGCCGGCCCCGCCTTTCATTCGGCGAATTGGAACCACGGCGTCGCCCTCGAGGGCAAACGGGTAGCGGTTATCGGATCGGCCGCCAGTGCGATTCAGTTGATTCCGGAAGTCGCGAAGGTCGCCTCGCACCTCACCGTGTTTCAGCGCTCCGCCAACTGGATTCTCCCGCGCCTCGATCGCGAAGTCACCCCCGCCGAGCGCCGCCTCCTCGCGACCGCCCCGGAAGTGACCGATATCGAGCGCGAGCATCTTTATCTTCAATCCGACATCCTCTTCTGGCAGGCGTTCCAGTACACCGAAGCCGGGCGCGCCTTCTATACCGAGACGGCGCTCAACCACATGCATATGCAGGTGTCCGATCCGGAACTGCGCCGCAAGCTCACGCCGGAATACCCCATCGGATGCAAGCGCGTGCTCTTTGCCGACGACTACTATCCGGCTCTGATGCAAAAGAATGTTTCACTCGTAACCGAGGGCATCGATCGCATCGTGCCCGCCGGCGTCGTCACCAAAGATGGCGTCACTCATCAGGCCGATGTGATCGTCTATGCGACCGGCTTCGAAACCACCGGATGGCATCTGTCCGTCGATATCACCGGACGCCACGGGCTCAAGCTCCGTGACGCGTGGAAAGATGGGGCCGAAGCCTATCTCGGCATCACCGTCGCCAACTTTCCAAATCTGTTCATGATTTACGGCCCGAACACCAATCTCGGCCACAACACCATCACCTTCATGATCGAGCGGCAGGCCGAATATGCCGTCCAGTGCATGAAGGCGATGCAGGCGCGCGAGCTCGATGCGATCGAGGTCACGCAGGCCGCTCAGGATCGCTTCAATCACGACTTGCAGGAGCGCCTGGCGAAAACTACGTGGGCCGATTCGCGCTGCCAGAGCTGGTACAAGACTCCCGATGGACGCATTACGCAGAACTGGGGCGGCGACACGCGCGAATATCGCAAGGCCACGCAAACCGTCGCCTGGCCCGACTACTCCGTCAAGTAGCCACTTCGCTGCGCGAGTTGGTGCTAGTGGCCGGTAACAGTGACGCAGGGCGTGTGTCAGTTCATTTAGTCAACGGGCGCAACGACTTTGCGCACCGACCTTGGTACCAATTCGTCCGTTACCGGCCACCAGATTCCTGCCGAAGGCCCATAACTGGGATCGCGACAGGCTCACGCGCATTTTTAAATTAGGAGATTCCTTCCGATAGGAGTATAGTCTTACAAATCGGCGGTACCGGTCTTGGTGCTGGACCGGTACCCTGACGCCGCGCGAAGCTTTAACCCGCTCGAAGCGCCAAACCGCTGGCCCTGACGGAAAGCGGACCTCCGCCAGCACAGAACAAACCCATTTTCCCGCCCCCTTTTCGGCAGCCTTCAACCATGAAATTGGTTAGGATTCGGTCGGAGGCACCTCAGCTACTACTATGGAAACCTTGAAACTGGATTGGCTCGGCGACGCCCGCAACCTCGCCGTCCTGACCTTGAATCGCCACGACGCGCTGAATGCTATGAACACCCGGATGATCACGGAACTTCTGAACCTGTTCCGCGAACAGTCCTACAACGACGACCTCCGCTGCATGGTTCTCACGGGCGCAGGCGCTCGATCGTTCTCGACCGGCGGCGACCTTAAAGAGCGCAACGGGATGAGCAACGAGCAATGGCGCCATCAACATCATCTGATCGAGGAAATGTTCGAGGCGCTGTGGAATTTCCCCGCGCCGATAATCGCGGCGGTCGAGGGCTTCGCCTACGCCGGCGGCTGTGAACTGGCGCTCGGGACCGACTTCATCATCGCTTCGGAAACGGCCGAGTTCGCGGTTAAAGAAATCACCCGGGGCATCATGCCGGGCGGCGGCGGGATACATCGCCTTGCTCGCAGCATCGGCGTTCGGCGCGCCAACGAGCTGATCTTCACCGGACGGGCGATCAAGGCGGATCAGGCGTACGCCTGGGGGCTGGTCAATCGGGTAGTGCCCGCCGGTAGAGCGCTGGCGATCGCGCAGCAGGTTGCGGAAGAGATAGTCGCAAGTGCGCCGATGGCCGTTCGTGCAGCCAAAGTCGCGGTCAACCGCGGTATGGACTGCGATTCGCGCACTGCCTATGCACTGGATATCGCGGCGTACAATGTCCTCATCGGCAGCGAAGACCGCCTCGAGGGGATCGCGGCCTTCAACGAAAAGCGCAAACCGGTCTGGAAAAATCGGTAACGAACTCAACTGTATTACTGGAGACGCCCATCACTTGATCGTATCCTCATGGCCCTCGGACTCTTGCGCCGGAAAAGTACCTGGCCAAGCTGTCCGCTGCATGGCGGCCGTCCAGATTACTACGACGCGGCGCTGATGAACCCGCAGTCCAAGGAGCGCTTAAATGGATTTCGAATTCTCCGATAGCCAGAAGGAAATCCGCACGGCCGTGGCTGCGCTGTGCGCGCGCTTCGGCAATGAGTACTGGCGCAGTTGCGACGAGAAGAACGCCTACCCGGAAGAATTCGTCAAAACCCTGAGCGAGGCCGGCTGGCTCGCCGCTTTGATTCCTTCGGAGTATGGCGGCGCGGGACTTGGCATGATGGAAGCCTCCATTATCCTCGAAGAGATCAATCGCAGCGGCGGCAACGCCGTGGCCTGCCACGCCCAGATGTACACGATGGCTTCCATCCTCAAGCATGGCAGCGCCGAGCAGAAGCAGCGCTATCTGCCGCGCATCGCCTCGGGCGAATTGCGCCTGCAATCTTTTGGTATCACCGAGCCGGACGCGGGTTCCGAAACCCCCCGCATCAAGACCTTCGCTCGCCGCGAGGGCGATCACTACGTCGTCAACGGACAGAAAATCTTCACATCACGCTATCAGCATTCGGACATGCTCCTGCTGCTCACGCGCACCACAACTTTCGAAGACGTCAAGAAAAAGACCGACGGCATGAGCCTGTTCCTGGTGAACCTCAAGGAGACGGGCGAAGCCATTAAAGCGGTGCCGATCGCCACTATGGTGAATCATGGGACCAACCAACTCTTCATCGATAATCTGATCCTGCCGCGCGAGGCGCTGGTCGGCGAAGAGGGCAAGGGCTTTTCCTACGTGCTCAGTTCGCTCAACGCTGAACGCATCCTGGTCGGCAGCGAGTCGATCGGCGATGGCCGCTGGTTTGTCGAATATGCAGTGAAGTACACGAAGGAGCGGCGGGTATTCGAGCGGCCAATCGGCATGAATCAGGGCGTACAGTTTCCAATCGCGAAGGCTCACATGGCCGTGCAGGCCGCGGATCTGATGAGGCTGAAGGCGGCCGCGCTATTCGATGCCGGCTTACCGTGCGGGGCTGAAGCGAACATGACCAAGTATCTTGCCTCCGAAGCAGCTTGGGAGGCGGGCGAAGCCGCGATGTCCGCGCTCGGCGGATACGGCTTTGCGAAGGAATATCATGTCGAACGCAAATGGCGTGAGGCGCGTCTTTACCGCACCGCTCCGATCTCCAACAACCTGGTCTTGAGCTTCGTCGGTGAGCATGTGCTCGGAATGCCTCGATCCTACTGAGTGGACATCAGTCCGCGCTGCGCATCCGAATTCGATCGGCAAGTCTTGTTTCCTCGCGCATCGACGATATCCGGACGCGCTTTGAGTTAACGGAAAAAACGTCTATGAAGGGTGTTCGGAACACGTCACGTTCGGAGCACGCCAATGGATAGGACCGGACAACTCGAGATGTTGCGCAAGGCGGTCGAAATCGCTGGCTTGGACGCGCGCAAGATCGATCTCCCGCAGGACCATCAACTCATCATCGGCGCGATGCGCTTCCACTACCTCGACTGGGGTGGTAGCGGCTATCCGATTCTTTTCCTGCACGGCGGTGGCATTAACGCCCATACTTGGGACGTCGTCGCGCTGATGCTGCACGATCGTTACCGCTGTATCGCGCTCGATCAGCGTGGGCACGGCGATAGCGAATGGTCGCCGGCGATCGATTATGGCGTCGAGACGCAGGTGCGCGACGTCGAGGGATTCATCGACGCGCTCAAACTCGAAAAGCCATTGCTCGTCGGCCAATCGATGGGCGGACTTAACTCGATGGCTTACGCGGTTCGTCACAGCGACCGTTTGAAAGGACTCGTGGTAGTCGATGTCGGCCCGGAGATCGAAGCCGCTGGCGCACAACGGATTCGCGAGTTTGCCAGCACGCCGGAACTCGCATCGATCGACGAGTTCGTCGAACGCGCGGTCAAGTTCAATCCGCTGCGCGATCCCGCGGTGCTGCGTCGCAGCCTTTTCTACAATCTCCGCCAGTTGCCGAGCGGGAAGTTTGCCCTCAAGCACGATCAGCGACGCGCTTCCGAAGAGGCGTCGCGTATTAGTACGGCACAGCGCGAACGACTGCGCGGCGAGGTCACGAAGATCAGTTGTCCGACACTGATCCTGCGCGGCGCACTGAGCGACGTGCTTAGTGACGCGGCGGCCGAGAGATTTGCCAAGTCGTTGCCACGCGCGCGATGGGTGCAGGTCGCAAAGGCCGGCCACAATGTTCAGGGCGATAATCCGCGTGGCCTGCTCGATGCGCTGCTGCCGTTTCTGAAAGAAATAGGTCTCGCTGCATAGTTCGCAGGAGATCCCGCCCTGCCCTTTAGCATCGAAGGGTGTCCGTGAAAAGGCGGACAGCCGGCCGCAGATGCGGCAGACACACCTGCTGTCCTGCCTGCCACCGCACCCGGCCCGGGAACCAGTGCTAGTTCGCTGCTCGGGCCGGCCGCTGGTTTAACCCGCCTCCTCGACGATCTTGAGGACGATCTTTTCTACCTCGCCGTGTACTCGAATGCTCTCATTTCGTCCTCCCTCGGGTTGATCTCGAGAGCGGCCTTGGCCGAGCCGTCTCCTGTGCCCGATCAGCCACTGAACCTGTTGTCTGATTATGCGGAGCGCTGCCTCGCGGAGATCACGTTATACAGTGGCACCCAGATCAGGGCGAAGTACCACCCATATGCATAGGTCTCGATCAGTCCCAGGAAAAAGCTCCCCCAGCCGATCCACGCAAAGCCCGGCAGCAAGCGTTGCCACGCCGTGTGCATCTCATGCGCCGGCAGAACCAGATCGCCGGCCACGCAAAACGCGAAGGAGATCGCGAGAAAGAGGCTGGTCGCGTGACCGACAGCACCCAGTGAGAGACTGCGATTCATGCTGACCTCCTATGCGTGAGCGAACTGCTGGGGGTTCGCGTCAAACTGGTCAAGGCATTTCCGCGAGCAGAAACGGTACTCGCGGCCAACGAATACTTCGGAGTATCCTCGTCCGGCCCCCACTTCCATGCCGCACACCGGGTCTTTGCCGGTGTCTCCGGTGGCCTGTCCCTGGCTCCCGTGGCGATGTCCATGAACCATGTGTGAGCCGCAGCCTAACCGCATCATGAAATAGAAGAAGGCGGCGAAGATCAGAAACGAAAGCACTCGGTCCATCGTTATCTCCGTATGGTTCGGGCGATCTGGCCGCCTGGATTGGCTACTTTACCGCCTGCATTTCTTTGGCGTATTTCTCCATGATCGCGGCGTTCGCCTTCATCATTTCCGCGTGCATTTGCATCATCTTTGCTGCAGTCGCGGAATCTTTGCCCGAACCCATCATCATCCCCATTCCCATCATCCCCATCATCGGACACTGACAGCAGGGCATCATGGGCATTGCCGCCATCGGGCTTCCACTCATCATGTTTGGAGCCATCATACCTTGTCCGCTCATCATGCCCATTCCGGGCCCAGTGGAAGATTGTGCGGGCGAGACCTGCGCCTGAGCCACTTCATGATGAGCCTGGTGCTCGCTCTGTGAAGCCACGGGTTGGGCAGACGCGACTACTGCAGAAAGAAGAACGAGACCGGTGATGGTCATCAAGCCGCCGACTGAGTGTCTTCGTATCATGAGTTTCTCTCCTAAAGTTGAGATCTTTTGAGTTTTCTGGAGTAACGCCTTGTTGCAGCGATCTCTCGGGCGTGACCGCCTCTTCACGCCACAGTTCGGGGCTCACCGAAAATACATTCCATCTCCGAAGCCGCCACCCATCAAGAGAAAGACGACCAGGACTATGAGCAGGATGCTGACCAAGCCCATCCTACCCGGCTCGTAGTAGCCGTTGCGGTAGCCGTAAAACCCACCTCCGCCGAACAGCAAAATCAACAGGATAATGAGAATCAACGCACAAACCCGTCCTCCTATTTATCTTTCTTTACGCATCTAACATGCCGATCCAAGACAACTCAGAAAGCACGTGGTGCCTTCGCCTCGCTGCTGCCGAAGGTTACAACGCCGGGTGCCGAATGAATCGGAAGGGAGCATTTTTTGGAACCGCTTAACATTCGCGGCGGCCGGCCATGCGAAAACCAAACCGCGGCCCCTGACGCGCCCCTGATCGTCACAGTACACCGAACAGCCAGAGCATCAGCACCACGACGTTCCCGGGATAAACGCTTGGGTTCTGAAGAGAACAAGAAATGCTGCTTCGGGAAGCCTGCCTACATCAGATGATCCGATCTAGGACCTACCAAAGCCGGGTGACGGCGTAATGTTCCATGACGACTCTCCCGAGGACGGGAGATCATCACGTCGTTCTTACATCTCATGCCTCCTGGCCATTCTCGCAAACCTGTATTCTCCAATGGCTAACAGGATGACCACGATATCCAGAACAGTGATGGTTCCCAAGAACAGACTATATTGATGATCGAGTTGGTAGAGCTGATACACCGTGAACGCGGCAAACACCACGATCGCCACCGGATATGACCAGAGCTTGTTAGCCACTAGCCCCGCAACCAGTAGCAACTTCGCGACTCCGTGGACGATGAGGAACGCGCTCGCCAACCTCCGGTCCTGAACAACGTTTCGAGTGGTATGTAGGAGCAGGTTTACGACCAGGTCAGTCGGATCTTCCTTTAGTTCCGCCTGGACAAAGAAGAAGATGATACCGCGGATCGCGCCGGGAGAGAGAACGAGAAGCAAAAGGCCGCCGACGAGCTCCAAGCCACCGTCGATGCCTTTGATCAGTATCCCCACCTCAAAAAAACGGTGAAGCGTCCTCCTTATCCTCAGGTTTGGCAATTCGATTTCGCCTCGAGGCATGTGGGCCTTATTTCACCACGATGACTAGACTAACGCCGCTCGAAGACCAGCGTGGCTGCGATCCCTTGACTTGATTCGGCCGCAACTCAGTAGAAATCGACAGCGGCCGAAGCGGATTTGGCGTTCGAGATCAATTCCTGCGCCAACAACCGCATCCCGCCCTGCCCGACAGAAGCACTGTCCGGCGGTTCGGTTTTGGACGTATTACTTCTTGCAAAAGAATCGAACGTAAGCGACCAAATCTCTGATTTCGGGATCCTCGAACGCGTCCTTCCAGGGCGGCATGTCGCCACTTAGACTGCTCGCAGCGCCGCCATCCTTTATTACATTGAAAAGCATAGCATCGGCCATCGGCGTCATCTTAGCGCAATCGGTAAAGTCGCGGGGCCTGGTCTTGAGAGTGGCCCCCGCCGGACCATCGCCCTTGCCCGAATAACCGTGACAACTGGCGCAAAACGCGGTGAAACTCGCCTTGCCAACCGTAAGATCTCCCACCCGCACAGTCGATTCCTTTCCGCCCATCACTCCTTGGCCGCTCATCTTGCCCATCCCCTGTGCCCCAGCACCGGGAGATCGCATGCCTTGGGATTCTGCTACCAAATGATGCGACTCATCTTGACCTTTAGATGTGGCTGGTTGCGCGAATACAACAGCCGTCGAAAGAAGTAAGTTTCCAAGGATAGCTCCGACCCCTGCGATCAAATGCCCTCGTTTCACCGATATTCCTTTCACGCGCTGGAGATCGGGCGCGCTTCTCAAATTCGCTGATTCTGCTAAACAACTCTGAATAGCTCTCAAGGACGTGCTGCGCCAGGCTTTGCGCCAGAGCCGTCCACCAAGGAGAACCGTCGATGGACTTCGGAATCTTCTACGAAATTCAGGTAGCCAGCCCACTCAAGCATCGCGAGCGCGAGTACCAGGCGTTTCACGACGTGATGAACCAGGTGGTGCGCGCCGAGGAAATGGGCTTTACCCATTTCTGGACCGTCGAGCATCATTTTCAGGTCGGCTTCGCGCATGCCTCTGCGCCCGAGGTGCTTTACGGCGCGATCTCGCAACGCACCAGCAAAATCCGTATCGGTCACGCCGTCGTGTTGCTGCCCTTCCCGTATAACCATCCGATTCGCATAGCAGAGCGGGTCGCGACGCTCGACATTCTGAGCAACGGGCGGGTCGAAGTCGGGACCGGGCGATCGATCACGCAAGTCGAACTGGGCGGCTTCGGCATTCCCTACAAGGAGACGCGCGCGCGTTGGGAAGAAGCCCTCGACATCATCACCACGATTTGGAAGAGCAAGGACGGCACCTTCTCCTACAAGGGCAACTATTTCAATATTCCGGAACGGACCGTCGTGCCGATGCCGATTCAGAAACCGCATCCGCCGATGTGGGTCGCGTGCACCAGCGAGGATACGCACGCGCTCGCGGGTAAGCTCGGACTTGGCCTGCTGTCGTTCACGCTACTGGTTACGCCCGAGCGCCTGGGCCAGCGCGTCCGCACTTATCGCGAAGCGATCAAGACGGCGAAACCATACGGCGCGTTCGCGAATAATCGAGCGGGCGCATTTGCGATGACGCATGTTGCCGATACCGACAAACAGGCGCGCGAAGAAGCCGAACGGGCGTTTATGTCCTACGTAGGAACTACACTCGTAGCCAACGCTCCGGTGCTTGAGGCCAAAAAGACCGGAATCGATCCGACCGAGACCGGCCGCCTTAATACGGCGCTGCCCAAGGAATACGAAGGACTCGATCCGAGCAAGGTCACGCTCGATTCGCTAATCGACAACGGCATGTGTATCTGCGGCAGTCCCGACACCGTCATCAAGCAGATCGAGCGGCTGCAGAAGGAAGCGCAACTCGATCAGTTCCTGGCGATGATGCAGTTCTGGGCAATTCCGCACGAAAAGACCATGCATGCGATCGATCTTTTCGGCAAGCACGTCATCCCGCATTTCCGTAACGTTGCGCCGTCGCAATCCGCAGCGGCCGGCGGCGCGGCCTAAGGACGTCGCCAGTTGCTATCGAT
>VFSW01013517.1_pt1 | contig 11343 bp, 8 predicted proteins | sample 5358111 | NCBI WGS metagenome assembly VFSW01 (sample SAMN11554181, study PRJNA540505) | mine drainage metagenome | isolation source: sediment from site ElyBrook_90M | place: USA: Ely Copper Mine, Vershire, VT | collected 2017 | reverse complement strand
AGTCCGGTGGGGCAGGCTCTGGCTCGGGTGTTACGTAATGGAGGTCGGCGTCTTTTCCCCAGGGCGCATGATAGGCGGGTAGGTAAAAGAGGAGGGTGGGGAGGAGAAGGAGGAGGCTAAAACGCATATTGGAGCATGAGGATGGGGAAGAGTTTTTCACGGTTCATCATCGGGGTGGCCAATCGCTCATAGACACGCTCATTATAATGCTTTGTCTCGACGCCTGCACCATAAATCCCTCCAAAATACCAGCCTGCTTCAAAGCTGGTCAGGATGATGCCGAGAGGAAGTTGATGATGTTGATAGGCGTAGACAGATCCCCAGATGAAGAGGCCATTGAGGAGCATAGCGGTGAAGGCGGATTGGGGTTGGCCAAGGTAGAAGTAGCCAGCGCCGGGAACGATGGCGTTGAGGGTCTGGGCGGTGGAAGAGGATTTGGCCTGGGCATGGTAGGTGGTAAGGAGATTTTCGAGGCTGGTGGGCTTGGGGTCGAGGGCATCGAGCTTGGGAATATCGCCTTGAATGAGAAGACCGGAGTAGGAAAGGCTGGTGCCGAGGTCGGGGTAGTTTTGTTGGATATAGGAAAGCATTTTATCGGCTTTTTCTTCGGCATCGGTTTCGAGATAGCAGTCATAGAGAATGCTGAGCAGATCGCGGTAAGCGGGGAAGTCGGATGTCGCGGTACGCAGAGTTCCTTGTTCGAAGGTGTAGATGGCGTCGGTATACTTTTGCCCGAAATAGTAGCAAAGGAGGACATCATATTCGAGCTCCATGCGGCGCTGGGTCTGTTCGGGAGGAAGAAGAAAGAGGGTGCGCTTGAAGCCGTTCATGGCGGAGTAAAGATCAAGCTGGTGCGCAAAGCCCATGGCGATGGTGTATTCTCTGCCCCAGTCCTGTTGCCTTTCGGTGGGAGAAAGAGGAGTGAAGGGTGAGGGCAATTGGCGCAGATACCGGTCTTGCACGGAGTAGCTGAGTTTGGGATGAGTGTCATCTGTTGTATGATGGCATCCGCAGAGAAGCAAAAGAAACAGCAGACAAAGCTTATTCATTGTGGGGGGTCTTGACGATGTCGATGCCTTGGTCAAACTCTTCTTTTAGGACGGGAAGGATGGCTTTATCTTTGAAGAGAGTCTCTTGATGATTGGTGACTTCTTTGTACTCATCGTAGGATTTGATGACTTGGGGGCGGACAAAGATGATGATATTGGCTTTGCCATTGACGCGGTCATTTTCCGTGAACGCGAGGCCAATCAGTGGAATACCGCCGAGGCAGGGGACGGAAGATTTAAAGCGGGCTTTGCTGTCTTGGATCATGCCGCTTAAGACGACGAAGTGTTGGTCGGGCACCTGGATGCGTGTGGTGAAGTTGGTGTGGGATGTCGCTATGCCGGAGGTCGAATTGGTGTTCGCTGGGGTGGCGATGACTTCGCTGATGTCGGTGACGATATCGATCGTGATGACATCGCCATTGCCAACGGTGGGGGTGAGAGTGAGGTTGAAGCCGATGTCACGGTATTCGATGTTTCCCGTGGAAGAGACGAAAGCTCCGGATGTTTGGATCTGCGAGCCAACGAAGGGGAGATTATTGCCCACGAAGACAGTGGTAGTCCTGTTGTCTTGTGTGATGACTTTGGGATTCATCACGATGGTGCTATCGGTGTCGACTTCGAGGGCGTTGACCAGGCTTCCTAAGGAAATGAACGAGCGTCCTTTGTGCATGATAATATCGCCGATGATGCCGAGGTCAAATCCGTTAGCAAAGGGAATGTTGCCTGTCGACGGTGGTGTAGTAGCATTGACTGCATTGATGCCGGTTTGAAGCGCAGGTCCTGGCCCGAAGCTGCCCGATGTAGAGGTTCCGAAAGGAAAATTGCCGCTACCCAAAGCAAATTTATTGAGATAGTTCATCTTGCCGCCCCACTGCAACCCAAAGTTATGGGTATTGGCGACGTTGGTCTCGATGACAAGGACTTCGATGAAGATTTGCTTGAGTGCGATATCGAGATTTTGAATAAGCTCTTTAATTTTAGCTAAAATCTCAGGTTGACCGGTCGCGATAAGGGAGTTGGTGACTTTGATCCATTGTAAAGAGTTGATGGCATTGACGAGATTTTGGTTGGAGGTCGTTTCAGCGCGGATGATTTCGCCAGAGATTTGTTTGAGTGCGCTGAGGATCTCATTGCCTTGATGGTACTGGAGCTTGTAGATGAGGAAGCTCGTGTTTTCAATCGACTCAATGGAGGAGGGAATGGGGCCGCCCTTAACAGGGACATCGAATTGCTTGAGAAGGTCTTGAATTTTGATGATGGTGGCTTGGTCGCCTGGGATAAGGAGGGAGCAGGTACGCGCGATCCAGCGCAGGCCGCGAATCGAGTCATACATGCCGCGATCGGCCACGCCAGCAGAGAGGAGATTTTGTTCAAAATCTTCGAGGATTTTGATGAGTTCATCGCCGGGGACATTTTTGGGTGTGTAGACGACGAAATTAGAAAGAGGGCCTCCTTCCATGCGGCCGGCAAGGGCTGCGGTATCAAACTTCTGAAGAATGAGTTCGATTTTTTTGAGAGTATCGGGAGAGCCAGTGAAGACGATCGAATTCGACTCTTTGATCCATTTCATGCCGTGGATTGTTTTAGCAACTTCAGCATCCATGGCACCAGTAGGCTGCAGATCGAGAGAGACTTCCTTCAGCGCGGTGAGGAGCTGCTGCGAGGGAACGTATTGGATTTTGTAGACGAGGAATGTGACTTCGCCGAGTTTTTGGATGCGCGCTTCATCAGGAGAGAGGGAGTCGATGCGCGTTAGGAGATCTTTAATTTTATCGAGGGCTACGGGAGTGCCGGTGAAAAGGATCGAGTTGGTGGTCTCGACATAGCGCATGGTGGCAATGGTGGAAAGAAGGTCAGGATCGATGAGGCCGGAGGATTGGAGATCTTCGCCGAGCTTGCGCAGCTGGGTTTGGATATGGCCGGCAGTTTGCTGTGTGGGCTTATAGATGAAGAAAGAAGATTTGCTGCCTGCTGTCGGTGCATGGATCCCTACGACGTCAAATTGTTCGATGAGTATCTTGGCCTGGTCGATGGAAGCCGATGTGCCGGTGATGAGAAGAGAATTATTTTCTTTGATGAATTTGATGCCTCGCAAGGTCTGAATCAGCATGGCGTTGGGAACTTTCGACTCTTGCAGGTCTGTGGCTACTTTATGAAGGTTGGCGATCACGGATTCGCCGGGGGCATTCACAAGTTTATAGAGGAAGAATGTATTGATGCCGCCTCCTGTAAATCCTCCAGGAACGTCGACATTGGCTAAAAGGTCTTTAATACGGTTAATCGTGGAAGGATCGGAGCGGAAGAGGAACGATTGCGAATCGTCCATCCATTTGGCGCCGCGCATCGCTTTTTGAACGCTAACATCGGAGGGGTTTTTAGAGTCGAGGCTTTGCGCGAGTTGGGACAGAGCATGCGTGAGTTCTTCGCGTGTGATGTACTTAGGTTTATACAGAAACACTTCTCGGCCTTCATAAGGAGTATCGATGGTTTTGAGGATCTCTCCCACGCGGGCTAAAGAGGCGGCGTTTCCTGTGAAAATAAGAGAGTTCGTCTCACCAACCCATTTCATCGAAGTTAATGTTTGGAGGAAGCCGGGGTCGGCGAGTCCCGAGGCTTTGAAATTAGTCGCCATGTCTTGGATCGACTTCTCAAGCTCGGGGCCGCTGCGATGTTGCGGATTGTAAATGAAGAATTGGTTGGCGGCGGCGCCATCGAACGTGGGGAGAATTTCACTAATTTTTTTCAGTGCAGCTTCATCTCCGGTGAACACCAAAGAGTTCGTCTCTTTGATATATTTCATGCTATGGATCGCCTCGATGAACGCTCCATCCGGATAGGGCGCTTTGGAGATGTCTTCGACCATTTGATCGAGTGAAGCTTGGAGCTGTTCGGCAGGAGCATTTTGGATCTTGTAGACAAGGAAGTTGCTCTTGGCATGCATTTGTCCTGCGGAGTCCAAAGAGGCGACAAGATCTTTTACTTTGGTCAGAGTCTCTGTATCGCTTACAAAGAGGATAGAGTTCGATTCTTTGATATACTTCGCTGAATGCAAGGCTTCGATGACTCGGTGATTTCCATTCCGTGTTTTGAGTTCTTTGGCCAGATTCCCAAGTGATGCGAGGAGGTTAGGCCCGGTAGCCAACTGGATCTTATAGAGCAGGATGTTTTGCTGATCTCCTGAGGCTTCGGCTGCTTTGGGCGTATCGAGATCTTCGAGCACGGTGAGCGCGCGCTCGATCAGATAGGGCGTAGAGACGATGAAGATGGTGCGCGTTCCTCCTTGGGGAACGAAGATAACGGGATTACCCTCAGCAAAAGGAGAAATGATCTGCGTTGCCAGATTGATCAGATCTTGGGGAACGGCATTTTTCACAACATAGCTATCGATTTCCAGCGAGGTATGCGGCGCGTCGATGCTGGAGAGCAGGGAGGAGATTTTATCGACGTTCGTCGTGATATCGGTGATGATGAGCTGGCGGGTTTCTGTCGAGGTCTCTAGAAGAGAAGACTGCGACAGCATCGGTCGGATGATCGTGGCCACGGTATTGAGGTTCGCATTTTTGATGCGGAATACTCTTGTTACAACGGGCACGAGGCCTTTTTGACCGTCGGGAAGGTCACTCGAGACGATTGTGGCGATTTGATTGACGTTGGTTGCCTTTGTGATCAAGAGATTGCTGTCTTGCTCGAGTACGGAAAGCCCATGGATGCGCAGGACCTGGATCAAAATCGACAAAATGTTCTTGGGCGTGACGGGATCTTCCGAAACGATCGTGACGTTGAATCCCATATCTTCGTCATTGAAGACGAAGTTTAAATTGGTGATTTTGCTAACGAAGCGGATGTACTCGATGATCGAAATGTTGTTGAAGTTGATCGTGTAGTTTTCTTTGTTGAGACCTTTGTCTTCAAAGCTCGGAAGATTATGGATGATTTTTTCTTCTTGAACATGCTCGAGCTCGTTTTTTTCTTTACGAGCAATAAGGTTGTCTTCCACGCCTTCTAATGCCACACAAGATATAGGCGCATGAAGGACAAGGCTAGTGAGCGCCGCTTCGAGTAAACGAGATCTTTTAACTCGTCTAGAAAAAAATGTCATAGTTGGTCCTGAGAGGCAATCCTAAAATACTTTGTAGTTTCAACGCAAGAGGAGAAGTGTCTAAGGAGGTATTGTTTCGCCTTGAAAAATGAATTTATGGACATCATTTTGGGCGTTTGAGTCTAAAAATATCGCCGCTTGCTCAATGACATCTTCGGGTGTAATCGGTCGGTTTTGTTTTTGAGAGAGCTTCAACAGTCCGTGCATGACATCATCTAAAGAATGGACATTGCCTGTTTGTTTTCTAATTTGTTCATTCCACCGGGCGGCGAGGAGTGCGCCTCGAAGGTACGGCAATTTCCAGAGGTCATAATTTTTCGAGTGGCTTTGAGCTATTTGTTCGTTGGTCGCATTGCGGACAGGAGAGGTGTTATACGACAGCCGAATTTGGTGAAAACTGTCGGCATACTTCTCATCGGTGATAAGGCCCGCACGGTGGCTAAGTACGATGGCGTAATAATCGGTGAAGCCTTCTGAGAACCAATGAAATTCATCGGGCTTTTGCGGAGAGATTTTCCAGCCATTCCAATTATGAAAATATTCATGGCTGAGCATTTGTATCGCCCAGTTCTGATCTTGATCGAACCTTTGTTCGTCGACGAGGAGACCAAATGATTGAAAGAGCCCTCTTCCTATATTATCCCCGCGTTGCTCTAAAGGCAGAAGGGTAATGAGATAGGGGGGATCTTCAAAGTCTTGCCAGAATTGCCGTTGTGTAGAGATGATTTTTTCACATTTGTCGAGGAGCCCTGGCAGGGTCGAGCGCAATTTGCCTCTGGCGGCGATAACGATATTTTGGCGCTTCACTATTTCAAAATCTCCCCCGATATAGACTGTCGACTTGAGTTGGGGCAACGAAAGCTGCAGATCTTGATGGCGGGATTGGATTCCAAAACTATTAGCAAGGACCCAATCATTGGGAAAGTTTTCCCAATCAAAAATTACGTGTATTTTTTGTTCCATATCTAAGCGTGGATGCGCCCACAAATAGTCTCCGAAGCAATGGAAATATTGTTTTTCGAGAATGGGATAATGGTGCCATTCTTTCTTGCCGCGTATGCCCGCAACGACGTGGTACGTAAGCTCAATTTTTTCGTTTGGGGGATGCGAGATGCGCTTAATCGCAGTCTCTTCGGTATTTTCGATTGCGAAACAACACTGAAGACCGGTCACGGGTCTGTACGCCTCTTCTCCGTCGCTAGGCAGCATAATTTCCGTAAGGCCGCTCGCGTTGCCATTGAATTGGAGTGTGACTTCTAGTTTCAACCTTTCATCAAGAAAAATGGGCCGAACGAGATAGTGGAGTTCTTCGGCTTTGCCAAGCGATACGAGCATCAGAAAAAGAAAAAGGAGGCGCGCCATACTCAGGCCATCAAAACGTGAATAATTATATCGGCAATAAAGTGTGCGAGCATCGCAGCCCACAAGCTTCTAAAACAATAAAGCCAGCCAAATATAATTCCCGGAATACCGTTTAGAACGAGGATGCGTATGACTTCAAAACTAGACAGAGATGCAAGTTTTGAAGCGAGAGCGAAATGACTTATGCCAAAGATAAGAGCCATAACGAGGATCGCTGCCCACAAGAGCTTGGTGCGCTCTGTCTTTTTGAACATCTTACGGAGTAAAAAATAAAGGAGCGTGAGCAAAAAGAGTCGCATGAGGACTTCTTCGTTGATCGCTCCATAAATGGAGGCGAGAGCTCCTGTCCATGCAGGAAGATGCATTTGCGTGAGGGGGGATGCGGAAAATACCCATTTGGAAAGAGCCAATAGAGTCATCCCAATGACAAGGCCCCAGAATATTCCCGGATCCACCGTATTTTGGCGGGGGTTTGTTGAAGGGAAAGGTTGCAGATCGACGCGCTTGAGCAAAATATAGCTGAGCCAACAGATCACTCCCCAAAGCAAGGGTGTTTGAATCAGGCTTGAAACAAGCAGAGCTGCGGTTGAGGCAGGAGCAACACCGGCGAAATGCAGATAAGGTAAGAGAGCCCATTGGCCCAGGATGCACCCGATCCAAAGAAAAATAAAAATGCGTTTTCTGTTTTGCATAGCACTCTTTATAGAAACAATTTTAGAATTCATGAAACTAGCCTTTTACAAGGCATTTTTCTACGTCAGCTATCATTTTTACAAGGTTGTTTTTGCTAACAGCTTACGATTTTACAAGGATGCTTTTGTAAGTTATTGATTTCCAAAAGCTTAGAGATAGCGATCGAAAATCTTGCCAGCGACATGGTGAGTAAGCAGAGCAACTGTTATGCCCCCAATTACAGATATGCCACCAACCAACTTATCGGCGTCTATGTTCTCTGGGAGGAAGAATTGAAAAATGGCGTACATCAATAGGCTAGTCAATCCGAATGCAGTCACTGCGGCTCCCAACTGGATACCCATTTTTGTATAGGATAGTTGAGCTACAGCTTCCGCGAAGGTGACAGTGGTTTGATCATCAGTGGTTTGGATCCAAACAGGACCTCTGAAGCAGTAGGAGGATCCCTTTTCGGTTACTCGATTAAAAAATTGGGGGGGAACCATTTTGGGATCAAATCCAGGCAATAAACCTTTGCCCATGCAAGAAGTACCGCTAGAATAAACATTATTAAAACTTCCGCTACCGTCAAGGCGCATAAAACTCCATTATTTAGTGAAAATAGTATAGCTAAATTTAAACTAAAAATCGATATGTTTCTACCGCATTATCCGATCGAAAATTTTTCCTGCAACAAAAGCTGAGACGAGTCCTGCACAAGCGGCGGCTAATGTTATACCCAAATCGGCTAATAAGGTGCTCTTTGTGAAGCCGCTCATCCTAAATTGGGCATCGGCGTAGTGACTCAAGCGTATGACGACTATTTCACTAATGAGTATTCCTACCCCAAACTGCCATCCTCCTCTAATAGCAGGATCACTTCTCATAAAGTTAATGACAGTGTTTTTAACTCCATGGAAGGCAATGCCAATTTCCATAAAACACTCCGTTTTAGGGAACCAGTTTATGTAATGGTTAGATAAGACGTCAAGTAATGCGGTGGATGGCAAAGATCGTTTTGGAGTTTTTTTGCGCGGCAAAACCGCCTTGGGATGAAGCGAGTTTGAGGAGGGCCTCTGCTTGGGAAGAGGGTGAAAGAAGCATGTTTTGCTCCACGCCGTTGATGAGTGTTTCTTCAAAGGGTGTTTCGAAACTATGGAAAATCAGAAGATCGCCTGCATCCCAGTTATCGCTAACGGAGAGGAGTTCATTCGGACCTTCTTCGCCCAGGAGAGGATTTTGGCGCTGGTGTCTGCGGGCTGTTTCACTGCCTTGCGGGAAATGAAGGAGAGAGGATCCGCCGCAAGAATAAAATGTGAGCTGGTCAAGACGGGGGCGGAGGAGCAAGTAGGAAAAAGTAAAGCGGATGGAGGGGAGCTCTTCGCGGATTTTTTGTGTAAGTTTAGAGAGCCAGCGGGGATCGGGATCGATGAGTGCCCGGACTAGGCCATGCAGAACACCGATGTAAATGCCGCTCTCAACACCGGGCAAGTCGCATTCGGCAAGGAGGATGGCGTAGCTATCCGGAAATCGGAAATAATCGTAATAGCTGCCGACTTGTCCGAGTGCGCGGTATTTGGCGATGCCGATCTCAACGCCGGGCCATGTAGGGAGGGAAGAGGGAGACAGCGATTGTACGGTGCGTTGGAGAGTCTCGAAGAGTTCTTTCCATTGATCGCTGCCGGGCCTGTCACGTTCGAGTCCGCCCGATTTGAGATACTGAGAAAGGTCTGTGATGAAGGAGATGGCATCGGGATACCGTTCTTGAGGAGAGATGGCGAGGGCTTTTTCGATGATTTTACGCAGGCCTTTGGGGAGGAGGGAGAGATGGATCACGCCATAGCTGAGCTTGCCCATCGCGAGTTCGTAGGCGATGACGCCGAGTGCATAGATATCGGACGCAAAGGTCATCTTGGAGGGATCTTCTTTTTGTTCGGGGCTCATGTAGACGGGTGTTCCCATGATTTTTTCGGGACGTGTGGAAGTTTTTTTTGTTTCTTCATGGAGGCGTGCGATACCAAAATCGATCACTTTCACAACACCGTCTTCCGTGATAAGAATATTTTCCGGCTTTAAATCACCGTGGATCACGCCGTGGGAGTGGAGGTGGCTGAGGGCATAACCGACTTGTAAAATAATATCGATGCAGCGCTTGAGAGAGAGCGATTGTTGGAGGATGAATTGCCGGAGCGAGACGCCGCGGATGAGTTCCATGGCGATATAAAGACCGCCTTCCCACTCGCCTTGGCCGTAGAGTTTGACGATATTGGGATGGCTGGTCAGACCGATGATTTTAGCTTCGTTTAAGAATCGCTTGATCATCTCGGGGTGTTTGACAAACTCCGGAGAGAGAACTTTTACGGCGAGGGCCAGGCGTGTGGGGGGATGTACGCCGAGGTAGAGGAGGCTCATGCCTCCTTTACTGAGGAGTGACTCGATGCGGTAGGGTCCGATATGCGAAGGAATAGGACCAGCGCGCTCTTTGGGAGAAGAGAAGTCGGTGAGCGTCGGTTGATGGTAAAAAGTATCTTCCGGCATATTTGCCTATTTTTCTATGTCGAGGACACGAATTCCGAGAGTGTCACCGAGTTTGTAAAGCTCACCTTGACCGATACGCATGCCCTGCGATGTGAGATCGACACCTTGCTGAGGACGCAGAAGGAGCTCGAGGATATCTCCGGGCTTGGTCTCTAAAAGTCTTCCGAGGGTCATGCGCATGCGGGCCACTTCCACAGAGAGCGGCATGGTTTTTTCAGACGCGGTCTCTAAGGCGAGCGGTGCGGGCTCTTCCTCCGTTAGTTCTATCGTCTCTTCTTCGGGAGGAGGAGGAGTTTCTTCGTAGAAGGCTGCATCATCGAGGATTTTGATGCCTTCGGGTTTGATGCGGCCGCGCAAGACGGGTGTCTCCCCCAGGAGAAATGTGACGGAGCCTTTTTCTTCTGTCGGATCATACGAGACGTGGTCGAGGGCAACAAAATCCCCCGGCATCACTTCGGACCATTCTTGTTCGGTGATCTCCGAGGAACCGGCTTGGATGCAGAGTTCTACTTCTTTGCTTTGCACATCGGGCATTTCTAGGAGCGGCATCTGACGAATGGGCTCATAATTTCTGAAAGCGTCTAAAAAGCTCTGCGACATAGCGAGCTTACCGTAAATTGTTTTATCAGGAAGAGAGAGTGCGACGTCGAGGATGAGAGCGTTATCTTGGGTGAGCTCTTCTTCGAGGAAAAGGCGAAGGTGAATATCAGGAAAGATTTGGAGTTTTTCAATCGCATCGAGAGTTTCGAGCAGAAGGTACTGATAAAAACCGATCTCAAGACGGGGGTCGATCATTTTTTCACGTCTTTCGGGAGAGAGTGTCAGGGCAATCAGATCAGAGATGTCATCCAAAGACATAGTCCATTGAATGCTGCCGGCGATGGGTGTAAGTTCTATGCCGAAGACAACGGGTTTGGTTCCCATGCTGCCGAGGGTGTCTGTAGTGCGGGCGGAGAGTTTAAGATCAGGGATGTTGAGAGCCTCAGATAGCGCTGTAGCAACACGGTCCCAGGGAAAGGAGAATCCTTCTTCCCACGTCGGTAGCTGCATGCTTTTTTTCAAAGCGGATGTAATTTTTTCATGCCATGTCACAGGTTAGGTTCCTTTTTTCTTACAACTTTATCTTTACGGCGCTCTTCGCCTTTCAGGCTCGTATCTATTCTATTGATTCGGAAATTATAATTCCCTGCCTGAAAAGCATTCATCAGCTGCCCCATATTTTGTTCGAGGAGAGCCATGTTTTGTGCAGTGCCGACAAATTCAATATTGAAAACGAGGGGCGCTGCGCTGTACTGCCGTATGATGATTTCGGTTCCTTGAAGATGGGGAAATTCCTCGGCGCTGAGGTGGAGGGTCGTTTCGGTGATGCCTCCCTCTTGCATGACCGTCATGGCGAGACCCATGCGTTCAAAGAGCTGCTGTATTTCCTCGTTCTCAAAAAATAGCGCTGAGGACGTGGCGGGTGCTAAAAAAAGAGGAGTGGAAGAAACGGCCGCCGGTTGTGGAGGCGGGGGTGTTACGGGCATGGCTGCAGGAGCTTTAGGAACCTCTCGTGGTTTTTGCTCAGCAGCTTTGACAGAAATGGCCTCTTCTTCCTCTGCGGGGGGTTGCACGGGTGGTATG
>VFSW01013516.1_pt1 | contig 11344 bp, 11 predicted proteins | sample 5358111 | NCBI WGS metagenome assembly VFSW01 (sample SAMN11554181, study PRJNA540505) | mine drainage metagenome | isolation source: sediment from site ElyBrook_90M | place: USA: Ely Copper Mine, Vershire, VT | collected 2017 | reverse complement strand
CACCTACGTCGGGCCGCTGATGCAACGTTACCTGGGCGAACTCGAGCGGAGGGCGAATTGCCGCGTGTCGATTTTGCAGTCCAACGGCGGATCGCTGAATGCGAAGGATGCAGCACGCCACGCCGTTCGCACGATCCTCTCCGGGCCCGCAGGCGGTGTCGTCGGGGCTTCACGCCTCGCGCATCGCTCGGGCTACTCGCGCATCCTCGGCTTCGACATGGGCGGCACTTCAACGGACGTGAGCCTTTGCGATGGCGAACCGGTTGAGGCGAGTGAAGGAAGCGTGGACGGGTTCCCGGTGCGCGTGCCGATGCTGGACATTCACACCGTCGGCGCCGGAGGAGGATCGATCGCGAGCGTGGACGAAGGCGGGTTGCTGCACGTGGGGCCGGAGAGCGCGGGCGCGGACCCCGGGCCGGCGTGCTTCGGGCGCGGCGAGGAGGCGACCGTAACCGATGCCCACGTCGTACTCGGGCGCATCGCGGCGGGCCAGATCGTCGCCGGCGAACTAACACTTGATCCCGCGCGGGCCGAACGCGCCGTGGACCGGATCGCCAAGGCACTTCGCCTGAGCCGCACCGCGGCCGCTGCCGGCATCCTTCGCGCGGCGGATGCGAGCATGGAGCGGGCGATTCGCGTCGTCTCCGTCGAACGCGGCCACGATCCGCGCCGCTTCGCGCTGCTGGCCTTCGGTGGATGCGGTGGCCTTCACGCCTGCCAGATCGCCTCCGAACTCGGCATGGTGACCGTACTTGTGCCCGCTCTAGCCGGCGTGCTGTCGGCCCTTGGCATGCTGCTCGCCGATCCGGTGCGCGACTTCGCCGCCGGCGCGCTGGGCCATGCCAAAGTTGAGCCGCTGTTCCGCTCACTCGAGAAACAGGCTCGGGCGGCTCTGGCGGGGGCGAAGCTGTTGCGCACCGCCGATCTGCGGTATCGCGGCCAGAGCTACGAGATCACCGTTCCATGGAACGCCGCCGATCCGGCTGCGCCCTTCCACCGCGCCCATCACACCCTTTACGGCTTCGCGGACCCGGCGCGGGCGGTTGAAGTGGTCGCGGTCCGTGTGCGTGCCCGCGTCGCGGCGAAGAAACCGAACGCGCTGCAGGCCGAAGGCGGCGCGAAGCTTAAAACATTGCGGCGCGTTTTCGTTTCAGGCCGTTGGCGGGAAATCCCCGTACTCTCTCGCGCGGCGGTCGCATCCCGGGCCAAGCTGGGTCCGGCTCTCATCGCCGATTACGGCGCGACCACGCTGGTGCCAACGGGTTGGCGCTATCGGCTCGACGCCGAAAGCACGCTGATCGTCGAGCGAAGTTAACTCACCACGCCGGCCCGCGTGAGGCAGTCCCAGATCAGCGCAGCCACTTCTTCCACATTCGCCTCGGCGGGAATCACCTGGATGCGTTGCGGCTCCCTCTGTGCGAGATCGAGGTAAGCGTCGCGCACTAACCGGTGGAAACCCGGAGCCTCGTCATCGAGTCGTGTTTCCTCGGCTGCCGGCCCGGAAGCGTTTCGCGCGCTCGCCCGCGCAATGCCGGCCTCGACGGGGATATCGAGCAGTAGTGTGATATCCGGCGTGAGGTCTCCGCAGGCGATGCGATTCACTGTCTCTACCGCTTCGAGCCCCAGCCCCCGCGCCACGCCCTGATACACGCGCGTCGAATCGGTGAAGCGGTCACACAACACGACGCGGCCCGCGGCCAGCGCCGGACGGATCACTTGTGTCACGTTCTGCGAGCGCGCCGCGAAAACCAGCAGAAGCTCGGCCTCGGGGGTCAACTCGCCATTCGAGGCATCGAGAAAAATACGCCGGATCTGCTGGCCGATCGCGGTTCCCCCGGGCTCAACCGGCTCCACCACTTCCCGCCCCAGCGCCCGCAGACGTTCGGCGAGGATGCGGATCTGCGTGCTTTTGCCCGCGCCTTCCCCGCCTTCAAACGTCACGAAAAGGCCGCGGTGCGGCTCACTCAGAGACATCCCTAGTCGTAGACGAAGTGCAGGACCGTTTTCAGGTCCTCCCAGGCTTCGCGCTTTGCGTCCTGATTGTACGGCCGCAACAGATACGAAGGATGGTAGGTGACCCTTAACGGGATGTCGTGCCAGCGGTGCCATCGCCCGCGCAGCTTGGTCACGCCGTCCTTCGTGCTGAGCAGCGCTTTGGCCGCGGTCGAACCCAGCGCGCAAATCGCTTTCGGCCGGATCACTTGCAACTGACGGTAGAGAAACTGCCCGCAGATCTCCATCTCATCGGGCAGCGGCGTCCGATTGTCCGGCGGCCGGCACTTCACCACGTTGCAGATGTAAACATCGGGGCGCGTCAGTGGGATGCCTTCCTTGCGCGCCGTACCTTCGATCATCTGGGTGAGTAACTGGCCTGCTCGTCCGACAAACGGCAGTCCCTGCTCGTCTTCGTCCGCCCCGGGCCCTTCGCCGACAAACACAAGCTTCGCCTGCTCGTTCCCGGAGCCGAAGACGAGTTTGTGGCGCCCTTCATGCAGCCGGCAGCGCGTGCATTCGCCGATGTCTTCGCGGATGCGCAAGAGCGTGTCGCCCTCCGGCTCAAGGCTGGGCAGCGGGATCAGCGCAGGCACGGCAGCAGGCTTGGCGGCCACTTTTTCCGGCGCGGCCGCCATCGTCGCCGGTGCGGGTTTCTCTCTTCGATACAAGGTTGTCAGTCCGAGGTCGCGGTAAAACTCCAGACGCCGGCGCAGCTCTTCACGCTCCATGCCGGCTCCTCCTCACTGTGCGGCATGCAGAGCCAGGCGCAGCTTCAAGGCATGGTCGAAGATCCGCCCGGCGATCTCGCGCTTCGGCGCGCGCTTTAGCGGCACGGTTTCGCCGGAGCTCATCACCAGCACCACTTCATTCTCGTCGCTCTCGAAGCCGGTGTGTTCGTTGCCGACGAGGTTCGCCACCACCATGTCGCACTTTTTCGAGCGCATTTTCCGGCTGGCCTCTTCGATCAGGTTATCCGTTTCCGCCGCGAAACCGATCAGCAGGCGGTCGCCCTTCTTCTGGCCCACCTCGGCAAGGATATCGGGCGTCGGATCAAGTTCCAGCGATAGCCGCATTGCGGTCTTTTTAAGCTTGTGCTGCGGCACTTGGGACAAATGATAGTCGGCTACAGCGGCGGCCTTCACGATAATCGTTGCCTCGCCGCGCCGCTCTAACACCGCGTCGCGCATCTGGCTCGCCGTCTCAACACGAACCAGTTCCACGCCTGAGGGCGCGTCGAGCGAAACCGGACCGGAGACCAGCAGCACATGCGCGCCGCGTCGTGCCGCCACTTCCGCCAGCGCGTAGCCCATCTTGCCGGAGCTGCGATTCGATACGAACCGCACGGGGTCGAGCGGCTCGCGCGTCGGCCCGGCAGTGATGAGAACGGTTTCGCCTTCGATATCTGGGCGCAGCCCCACCGCTTCCCCCGCCCCACTCGCTATCCGGGCGATTCCGGCTATTCGCCCGGCGCCCACGGCGCCGCAAGCCAGTAACCCATCCTCGGGGTCGATGAGGATGTGGCCGCGCTGGCGCAGCGTTTCTAGGTTTGCCCGGGTCGCCGCGTGCTCCCACATCGCTGTGTTCATAGCGGGCGCCAGAACCACCGGGCCGGTGAAGGCGAGGTAAAGCGTTGTTAAGAAATCGTCCGCCAGCCCATGGGCGAAACGGGCAAGAAGATCAGCGGTCGCGGGAGCGACCACGAGCACATCCGCGCTTTGGGCCACACCGATGTGCTCGACGGCGCTAGCGAGTGTCGCTTCCGCGCTCGAGCGCGAGAAAAGGCTGGTGATCGTCTTCTGCCCGGTGAGAGAGGAGAAAGTCAGCGGCGTGATGAACTCGCAGGCCGCCTCCGTCATGACCGCCTGCACGGCAAACCCTCGCTCCATGAGCGCACGGGCCAACTCCGCCGCCTTGTAGGCAGCGATGCCTCCGCCTACGCCCAGGACGGCTCTCATGAGACTACTCGCCGGGCTGCTGCTCGGGCTCAGCCGGCGGGTTCTGCATCAGGTCCGTATATTGCACCAGACCTCGACGCACTTCCTCCATCGCCGCCACGGTGGGTTTCTTCGACGTAGTGGGCAGGAACGACCGCGCGCCGGTCTGCAACTGCCGCGCACGCTTGGCGGCGACGATGATGAAGCGGTAGGTGCTGGCGTCCGGATCGTCCGGGATCGAATACGCGCTGTTGGTGCGGAATTTCTCGCTCATACTGTTCCTGCTCTCCTCACTTCTCAAAACTCTTGAGAATCGGCCGGATCATCGCCTCGACCCTCGCCCGCCGGATGCGCTCAGCGCGCACAATCGACCGCAGCGTTTCTACCGATTCCTCCACATCCCTGTTCACCAGTACGTAGTCGTACCGGTCGTAATTCCGGATCTCAGCCGCCGCGTCGCGCAGCCTCCGCTCGATCACCGGTTCGGAATCTTCGGAACGCTCCCGCAGCCGGCGCTCCAACTCCGCGCGGGACGGCGCGAGGATGAAGATACTAACTGCTTTTCCATCGGGAAGATTCCCTTTTAATTGTCGCGCACCCTGGACGTCGATGTCGAGCACCAGGTCCACCCCGTCCGCCTCAGCCCGGTCCAGTTCGCTGCGGTGAGTGCCGTAGTAGTTCCCGAACACCTCGGCGTACTCGAGGAACTCTTTCGCCGCGATCCGGCTCTCAAATTCCGCGCGGCTGATGTAGTGATACTGGTCGCCCTGCTGCTCGGCGCCGCGTGGCGCGCGCGTGGTGTAGGAAACCGAGAACTGCAGATCCTTCATCGTTCGCATCAACCCGCCGACCAGCGTTGACTTGCCCGAGCCGGACGGCGCCGACACGATGAACACGATGCTCATTCCAGATTCAGCGCCTGCTCGCGAATTTTCTCGATGCTGGCCTTGGCGGCGAGCGCGAGTTCCGTAATCCGCAGGCCGATCTCTCCGGCGCCTCCGGTCTTTGAAAGAATCGTGTTCGATTCCCGGTTCATTTCCTGTAATAGAAAGTCCAGCCTCTTGCCTACTTCCCCGCCTTCCCCGATCAGCGCGGCAGCCTGCGCGGCATGAATTTTCAGACGGGCGATCTCCTCGGCGATGTCCCCGCGCTCGGCCAGCATCGCAGCCTCCTGGGCAAGCCGCTGCGGATCGACGGTGGCCCCGCGCAGCAGGTCCTTCAGCCTTTCCGCAAGCCGAGCCTGGAGCGCCGGCAGAGCCTTGTCTCGGTGTCGCTCGATCTCGCTCGCCAGTTCCTCGAGCGTCCGGTTCTGGCCCTCGATCGACTCGCGGATCTCCTCGCCTTCCCGCACGCGGAACGCCTCCAGCCCGTCGAGCGCCTCACTCAGCGCCGCCAGTGTCTCGCCTTCGACCTCCGGGGCCGCCTCCGCTGCCGCTTGCGCCACCACCATGCCCGGCACACGCAGTAGTCCGTTCAGGTCCACCGGCGGCGGCTCCACGTTCAGCGCCTTGGCCGCCTGTCGAAGCGCGTTTACACAAGCTTCAAATAGTGGCTGGTTCAACGTGGCCTGAGTGTTGCTACCGGCGCGCGTGAAGCTGATGCGGGCCTCGATGTGGCCGCGCTTCAAGCGCTCCCGTATCGCCGCGCGCACCGCCGGCTCGAGCGAGGCAAGCTCATCTGGCAACTGGATGTGCAGATCAAACGCCCGGTGATTCACGCTCTTCAGCGCGACGTTCACTTCCCCGGCGGCGCACGCGCGGCGTGCCCGCGCATATCCGGTCATGCTGCGCAGCGGCTGGCGCATTCCCGGCTCGCTCATGTCGCCGACGGGTTCCCCACCGGATCCTCAATAAACTGCATGCCGTGCAGCCGCTGATAAATCCCGCCCTGGCCCATGAGGTCGTCATGCGTTCCAACTTCCACGATGCGCCCTCCGTCGAGCACGGCAATCTTGTCGGCGCGGCGAATGGTCGACAGCCGATGCGCGATCACAATCACGGTTCTCTCCGCCATCAGGTGTTGCAGAGCACGCTGCACGAGCAGTTCGCTTTCCGTATCCAGGTGCGACGTCGCTTCGTCCAGAATCAGAATCGGCGCGTTCTTCAGCAGCGCCCGCGCGATCGCGATCCGCTGCCGCTGCCCGCCGCTCAACTTCGCGCCGCGCTCGCCGATGCGCGTGTCGTAGCCCTCCGGAAGAGCGAGAATGAACTCCTCTGCCAGCGCGTTGCGCGCCGCTTCCCTCACCTGTTCCTCCGTCGCACTGGCGCGGCGGTAGCGGATATTGTTTGCCACCGTGTCGTTGAACAGAAACGTGGCCTGCGCCACGATCCCGATCCTCGATCGCAATGACGCCAACTGCAGATCGCGGATGTCGCGGCCGTCGATGCGAATGGCCCCGCTGGTAACGTCGTAAAACCTCGGCAGCAGGTTGCCGAGCGTCGTTTTCCCCGCTCCGCTTGGTCCCACCAGGGCCACCACTTCACCCGCCTTCACGTCTAGGCTGACGTTGTCGAGATGAAACCCCTCGGGCGAGGAAGAATAGCCGAAGCTCACGTGGTCAAACTGAATGACCTTCTGAAACCGCCCGAGCTTCACCGCGCCCGCTCTGTCGCGGATGCCGTGCTCGCGGTCCAGATACTCGAACACCTTCTGCGACGCGCCGAGCGCCTGCTCGAAAATGTTGTGAATCCCCGTCAGCCGCTTCACCGGCTCGTACAGCATCAGCAGCGCGATCACGAAGCTGGTGAACTCGCCGGTGGTCATCTCGTTCGCCTTGATCTGCAAGCGCGCGTAAGTAAGCAGACCTACGATGGTCAAAGCACCAAAAAATTCGATCAGCGGCGAAGCGATCGCCTGCTGGGCAACGTAGCGAAGGCTGGTGGCCTTCAGCCGCTGCGCCGCCACCAGGAAGCGATTGGACTCGAACTCCTCGGTTCCAAACGTCTTCACAACCTGATGCCCGCTGATCGTCTCCTGGAGAATCTGGTTCAATTCCGCGGTGTCGTCCTGCGCCCTGCGGCTGGTGCGTCGGATGCGTTTGCCGAGCCGGGCCGTGGGAGTCAACACGAACGGGAGCACGGTCAAGCTCACCAGCGCGAGCTTCCAGTCCGTCTGAATCACAACTACCAGTAGCGCCGCCAGCGTGAACGCCTGTCGGAACCAGTCCGCCAGCATGTGCGAGATGGCTACCTGGATCTTGTCGATGTCGTTCAGGATCGACGACATCAGATGCCCGGTCGAGTTAGTCGAAAAGAAATGCGAATCCTGCCGCAGCACGCCGTCGAACACCTTCTGGCGCAGATCCGTCACCGCCGAGAAGCCGGCGTAGTTGATCAGGAAGTTGCCGAAGTAATCGCAGAGGCCTTTGAACAGATACACCTCGACGATCGCCACGGCGGCCATGGTCCACACGTTGTGGAGAAACGGCGGAACGATGTCGTTCAGAAGCACGGTCCGATGGAGGAGAGGAACGACGAACAGCGTAGCGGAGGTCTCCGGGGAATCCGGCCGCAACACCCGGTCGAATACGGTGCGCACCAGCAGCACCACCAGCGCCTGTCCGGCGCCGACTCCGGCCATTAACAAGCTCGAGGTGACCAGGGCCACCCAATAGGGCCGCGCGAACCGCAGCAGGCGCCCGAGTTCCCTCATGCGCGTTGCCTCCCGGCCGGCCCAACAGTACGCGCGCGCAGCCTCGCCACCGCTTCCCTCACCAGTTCCACCGGCAAGTCTCGTAAACCTTTCGTCGACCGCAGCACTTCACTTTCCGCGCGCCACGGCCCCCAAATGGCCGCATCCGACGGCCCGAATAAGACTACCACCGGCACAGCGAACGCCGCTGCCATGTGCGCTGGTCCGCTATCGTTGCCGACGAACAGGTCAGCACCGGCGAGCAGCGCTTTTACCTGTTCGAGCGGCGCCCCCCGCACGCATGGAAAGCCGGTGAACGCGCCAAGGTCGTCCCGAGCGGCGCCGATGATGACCGGCTCAAGTCCCAGTTCCCCTTCCACCCAGGATGCACACGCAACGAAGCGCTCGGCGGGCCAGGTCTTCTCCGCCGAAAAAGCCAGCGGGTGGATCACCGCGTAAGGACGGCGCCGCGGCGGCGTCCCCGAAGTGAACAACAGCGCCCGCGGAATCGCAGCTTGCGGCACGCCGAGATAAAACATGGCACTCGCCGCATGTTCCGCCGTATGCACCGTCCGCTCCTCGCCCAGGATCTCCTGCGCGCGCGGGACAGGAACGTTGTAGAGCCACGAATGACGAAAATGCCCGAATCCGGCCCGAAACTTCGCGCGCGAAGCCGCGACAAGCCGCGCGCTCCGGGCGCCGCCATGCAGGTTGAGCGTCAGATGCGGAGCGAAGCGCCACATCGCGGCCATCGTTGGATCGAGGATCTCGTCCACATCCGGATTCCCTTCGTACACCGCCCGCCACGCAGGCTCAACCACCACGCCCACGCGAACGTCCCGCCGATGGTCCTTCAAAAGACGGAGCGCCGGCGTCATCAGCACACAGTCGCCCAGCGAGCGCAGACGAATCAGCGCCACGCGCGCGCCATGCGGCAGACGGCGTAAGATGTCGCCGTCCCGCGCCGCCATGCCACGCGGGGCCGGACGCTCGTCGCCAACAGGCGGAATACGCTCCTGTGGATCGCGCATTGCTCGAACAGAGCCGCTTTCAGGCTTCGATTTTCGCTTCGTCCACCAGCATCACCGGGATGTCATCGCGAATCGGGTATACGCGCTTGCAGGCTTCGCACTTCAACCCGTCACCGCCTGGCGTCAAATGCACCGGTTCCTTGCACGCCGGACATACCAGGATGTCTAGAAGTTCCTTGCTGATAGCCATGAACTAAGCCTTGAGTCTAGCAGAAACCCCTCCGTTCGCCCGTACGCTCCCCGGCTCTTGTTAAGCTGGAGAATTGACCCCGGATAATCTTCCCCGCGTTTGCGCGGTCAGCTATCTGAACACCACCCCGCTCGTGTGGGGCATGGTTCACGGGCGCCAGCGAGGCCTCTACGCCCTCTCTTTCTGCCGGCCGTCGTTATGTGCCGAACGGCTCGAGGCCGGCACGGCCGACTTAGGGATTGTACCCGTTGTCGAAGCGGCCCGCCAGAATCTCGCCATCCTGCCAGGAACCGGCATCGCCTGCCGCGGCGCCGTTCGCAGCATCCTGCTGATTGCGAAAACGCCAATCGAGAAAATCCAGACGCTCGCGGCGGACTCAAGCTCGCGAACCTCGGTTCAGCTCGCCCGCGTGATTCTTGCGCATCGCTACGGCGCCACGCCGGTGCTCGAACGCCACGAACCCGATCTCGATTCGATGCTCGCCACCTCCGACGCCGCCCTCATCATCGGCGACCCCGCGCTTCACATCGACCCATCCACGCTGCCTTACAACGTCCTCGACCTGGGCCTCGAATGGTGGAAACTCACCAGCCTCCCCATGGTCTTCGCCGTCTGGTCCGGCCCCGCACCGCTCGACGCCACGCGCTTCCGCGAATCCGACTTTCTCGACTCATACCATCAGGGCGCTCTCCGGCTTCCTGAAATCGCGGCGAACGAATGCGCCTCGCGCGGCATCAGCAAGCAACTCGCTCTCCGCTATCTCACCCAACACATCGTTTTTGAACTCGGCGCGCGCGAATACGCAGGCATGAAGCGGTTCCTCGAACTCGTCTCCGCCCTGCCCGCCTCGCCGCTCGCCCAACTCGCTTTCGCAGGAGCAATCCCCTCATGATCACCCGCCAGCAAGCCATCGACCTCTTCCACAGCAACGACCTCATCGGCCTCGGCATGGCCGCCGACGCCGTCCGCCGCAAACACCACCCCTCCGGCGTCGCCACCTACATCATCGACCGCAATATCAACTACACCAACTTCTGCACCGAATACTGCAGTTTCTGCGCCTTCTACCGCCCCCTCGGCCACCAGGAAGGCTACGTCCACCCCCGCGAAGTCATCTTCCAGAAAATCCAGGAAACCATCGATCTCGGCGGAACCGGCATCCTCATGCAAGGCGGCCTCCACCCCGAACTGAAGATCGACTGGTACGAAGACCTCCTCCGCTCCATCAAGCAGCGCTTTGGCGACCGCATCTGGAACCATTGCTTCTCGGCGCCCGAAATCGTCAACATCGCCGAGGTAAGCGGCCTCACCATCCGCGACACCATCGCCCGCCTCCGCGACTCGGGCCTCGAGTCCATCCCCGGCGGCGGAGCCGAGATCCTCGACGACGATGTCCGCCACCGCATCAGCCGCCTGAAGTCCTCCGCCAACGACTGGATCGAAGTCCACCGCGCCGCCCATTCCCTCGGCCTCCCCACCACCGCCACCATGATGTTCGGCTGCGGCGAAACGATCGAGCAGCGCCTCAACCACTTCGAAATCGTCCGCCGCATTCAGGAAGAAACCGGCGGCTTCACCGCCTTCATCCCCTGGGCCTTCCAGCGCGAAAACACCAGCCTCGGCCGCTTCGTCAAACACGAAGCCACCGCCGTCGAGTACCTCAAAACCCTCGCCATCTCGCGCCTCTTCCTCGACAACATCGTCAACATCCAGTCGTCCTGGGTGACACCCGGATTAAAAACCTGCCAACTCGGCCTCCGCTTCGGCGGCAATGACGTCGGCAGCATCATGATCGAGGAAAACGTCGTCTCCGCCGCGGGCGCGCACCACAGCGCCAGTGAAGAGGAGTTGCGCCGCCTCATCCGTGACGCCGGTTTCATCCCGAAGCAGCGCGACACCCTCTACCGCACTTACTATCTCAACTAACTATTGACACCAGAGGCCAGAAAGCCTCCGTCCACGCCAATGCATTGCCCGGTCAGGTAACTCGCCCCGTCGGAGGCCAGCAGCACCGCTGTCCCCACTAACTCCTCTGCTTTCCCGAACCGCTTCATCGGCGTACGCATCAGAAACTCCCGCCCGCGATCGGTCCCATCGAGTAGCTTGGCATTCAAGTCCGTGCGGAACACCCCCGGCGCGATCGCATTCACATTAATCCCCACCCGCGACCACTCCACCGCCAAACTCCGCGTCAACGACAGCACCGCCGCCTTCGACGCCGAATAAGCCGTCACCTCAAACAAACTGACGAACGAACTCAGGCTCGCAATGTTAATAATCCGCCCGCGCTGCTTCGCCTTCAGCGGCTCGTAGAACGACTGGCAAGCCCGCAGCATCCCCGTCAGGTTCGTGTTCATGAGCAGGTCCCATTCCGCCTCGGCGATCTCCAGCGTCGGCTTCTTGAACGTGCGCCCCGCCGCGTTCACTAAGATGTCCACGCCGCCCAACTCGGCCACAACCTTGTCGCGAAGCGCATCAACCGAACCGCGATCCAGAATGTCGAACGGCTGCCGCACCGTCTGCCGCCCCTCGGCCTCAATCGCCTTGGCGACGTCGTCTACCTG
>VFSW01013515.1_pt1 | contig 11344 bp, 26 predicted proteins | sample 5358111 | NCBI WGS metagenome assembly VFSW01 (sample SAMN11554181, study PRJNA540505) | mine drainage metagenome | isolation source: sediment from site ElyBrook_90M | place: USA: Ely Copper Mine, Vershire, VT | collected 2017 | reverse complement strand
GTCGTGGATCGCGCCGATGGGGCCGAAGGGTAACCCGCCGATCGCCCAGTACGAGATCGCGGCCAGCACGGGCGCCAAGCTCGGCGCGCAGCTCCCGGGCTACCCGAAGTTCGTCACCCCGAACGCCACATCGGCGGGCGTCTTCACGGCTGAGGGCCTTGAAGCGCATGTCGAGTACACGTTCACGGTCAGGGCTCTGGCTGCGGACAACACGCTGGCTGGCCCGTGGGCCGAAGTGCACGTCAACGGCGCTCCGCCCGTCAAGCCGCCTGTGCCGGCGATCGGTCCTCGGGTCGCAGCTGACGCAGAGACCTACATCGGCCACGTGTACGTTTACGGCGGCCCGTCGAACGTTAACGGCGGGTGGGACTGCTCAAGCTTCGCGAGCTGGATCATCGGTCACAACTTCGGACATGCCATCCCGAACTGGTCGGGAGGCTCGGACTCGTGGGCGAACATGACGGCTAGCGGCACTCAGCACGGCCCGGTCGCGGCCGACTACAAGGCGTGGGACGGCGCGGTTGACATTCCGCTCTCCGAGGCAAAGCCGGGCGACCTGCTCTGCTGGGACACGCACGTGGGCTTCGTGGCCCTGGACGGACGGTCCATGATCTCGGCTTACGACACGGCGGACGGCACCATCCTGACTTCAATCGACGCCGGCCCGAGTGGGGAAACCCTTCAGGTGCGCAGGATCAAGGGGTTCTAAGCTGGCTACTCTGCTGAACGTTGAGATTAAGGCTGTGCTGACGTACAGCCTTAATCTCAACCGGACCCTTGACGGCTATCAGGGCGTGTACAAGACCACGGTCACAGGTATTCACCCGGACGGCCACCCCTGGCGTTATGACCACAACACCGCTGAGCAGGTCATCAACATTCCGTTGCCTGGTCCGGGGAATTACGTAGTTAACACGGGGGTTGAGTCAGGAGACAACTCTGTGAAGGAGATTACCGTAGCATGAAGATCCTCATTTCGGCCATCATCCTGGCCGCGCTTGAATTCGGGGCGGCTCTGATGCTCGCGCAGTTCGCAGCGTTCGGCCTCGCCCAGTACCACGTCCAGTCCGGCATCTGGGGTCCGTTCTGGCTGATCCTGGCCCTGGAGGGCGTCGTCAGCGCTGGCGTGGCGGCGGCCAATAACGGAAGCAAGGCGAAGTGACCGCATGCGTGACTTCATCGGCAAGCGCAAGCTCTGGAAGCACAAGGGCAAGCTGAACCGGGCGTGGAAAGGCGTGAACGGACTTCCGGTCGATGACCGGGAGGAAGTCGTTAGCGGCGAGGACGCCACGCTGATCAGCTCCAGCATCGGTTACGACATCCACCTGCCCGTGCTGGATATCGACTACCCTGCGGCCCTGGTACCGTCGTCCACGCCCGGTCACTTCCACCTGTACCTGAACAGGGAAGTCACCTGGGACAACTACGTGGGGCTGCTCTGGGCGCTGTACAAGTGCGGACTGATCGAAGAGGGCTTCTTCAAGATGTCCATCGCCCGGGGCCAGTCGTTCGTCAGGTTCCCCGGAGTCAGGAAGCAGCCGGGCGAAGAGGGCAGTAGTTGAGCCCCTGAGCCGTTCGCACTACGGTGGAAGTGGAGGGGGTTCACATGCTGCTTGAATGGCTGCTCATTGCGGTCGTCGTGATCCTGCTCATCGTCTACCTCGTCCGGCGTCTCTGATACGCTTACGAAGCATGCACCCCTATCCGAAGGAGTTCGTCATGACTCTGCCCACCAAGGTTCTCGAAGACATCAACGCTCTCGTTCACCCGATCCGCGAAGCGGTCGAGAAGGCCGTCCGTACGGCGGAGACCGACGCCATCCGCGAGAAGATCGCCATCGCCAACGACGTGCGCGCCGCGATCGCCGCTGCCGCTGCCACGGCCAAGGCCGACGCGCCCGAGATCGACGCGGTGGTCAAGGCTGCCGTCAAGGCCGTCGGGGACGCCGCTGACGCGGCGCTGAAGGCGCGCGGGCTCTGATGGCCCCCGGGGAGATCCCCGAGGCCCTGGACGCGCTTCTGGAGCCGTCTGAGACCATCGGGGACTTCGACCTGCTGAAGGGATGGGGACCGAAGCCGATCGACTTCGGCCCCATCTTCCCGATTCCTCCGATCACGCCGGAGTTTGTCGAGTACTTCAACTACCGGATGTGGAACGACTACCAGTGGTCGATGCGGATCTGCCCGCCTGCCGTGGACCCGTTCATCATCACCGGGGTCTAATCACAGTGCCAGGATGCGATGCGCCTCGTCCGTAGCCAGCTTCACGGCGTTAGCCCGCGCTTGTGCCTGTGCGGCCTGTAGCGTGCCCTGGACGGCCTCTGCCTGAGCCTGGTGCTCCGCAGTAGCGTAGCTCGTTCCCTTGACGAGGACCGCCGTGTGGCGCGTTACGCTGGCTGTTGCCGTAGCCGAGACCTGAAGCGGGAACCGTGAATTCCGGAAGACTGCCGTGTAGCTCTCCTGCGCGGTTGCCGTGTACTGGCCAGGCGCCGACACCGACAGGCTGTAGCCGGTCAGCTTGAACGTGGCTGAGATGAACTCAGCGCCGCCGCCGATCGCTTCGACGTAGTAGTCGGACGGGTTAAGCCCGGCTGACGCCAGGGAGTTGGCGATAAGGCTCGTGATGTTCACGTTCTTCAGGTCGCCGGCGAAGGTGAAGATCCGGTACCAGCTCGGGCGGCTCGTGTAGGCGTGACCGTACGGCTGCCCCGGCTGGAGCATGATCTCAACCGTGCGCGGGTCGGCCTGCATCGTGGTGTTGGATGTTTCCTGGTACTGGCTTCCGGCGTGCACGAGCCATATGTCCCAGCCCGGTCGGGAGTAGTAGCCCGTCGTCTGGCTGGCCAGGCTGCCGGAGATCTGCGCGGTGGCGGGAACGGGCAGGTTGTAGGAGTACCGGCCGTAGTGACCGCAGGTCGTTGCGGAGTTAGAGCCACGGCTGTAGCCGGTCATCGCGTAGGCGTCATCCCAGCCGGATCGAGCAGACTGCGCGGTGAACTGGTAGGTGCCGGGCGTACTGGTCACGGTCGCGCCGTCGTCGGTGAGGACGTACTCAGGGTTAGTCCTCGTGCAGGCGTGCATGCCACTGGCCAGGGTATCGGCGTGCGCTGCGAAGGGCAGCAGGGCTAGCAAGGCAAGGACGGCGATCATCGCTAGGATCAAAGTGTTACGTAGCTTCACAGTAGACTCCTTTCGGTCGTGTTAGAGGGTAACGCTCGCGGGCTGTAGACTGTTCCCGTGAACGAGCACAACGACTGCCGGATGGCAGAATTCCAGCGCTGGCCCAGGATCGTGCTTGAGCACGAGCGCGAGCACATCTCGCGGGCTCTGACGGGCCAGGCGTTCAAGAAGCGTGAAGAGACCGAAGGTCTCATGCATGACTTGCTGGATATCGACGCGTGCCTGTCTGTGCTGCCTGTGCGGGTGCAGACGCCATGACGCGGCCTAGGCCCAAGCGTCCGGGCGGACGCCGATGGGATCGGCTCAAGAAAATGGTGGTTCAGCGGGATTTGGGCAAGTGCCATTTGTGCCTTCATTATGGAGCTAAAAGCGCGGACCATCTAATAACCGTTGAAGAAGACAGTTCTTTGTTTTGGCGGCTAGACAATCTGAAAGCCGCTCATGGCGTAGGTAGCCCTTGTATAGACTGTACGTATGCGGCGCAACAGTTGGGCATTGATCCGAGGCCCGTATATTGCAACGAAATCCGGAACGCGGATTCTATTGAACGAGGACGCAAACGTATAGAAGCTCGGACAGGGCTTAAAATAGGCCACGATCAGTCAAACACAGAAGGCCGTTGGTTATACCAGCCATAGAGGCAATTGGCCGGGGATAAAACTTTTCTACCGGGCAGATGGTAAAACCGGAGCACGCAGGCTAGTTTCATACTCGCCCATTTGGGGTTGTAAACCCGCGTACTCCGGTGGCTTTTAGGCGTCCGCTTCTGCTTCGGCCAGGTCGGTGCCCGGCACTAGGTCACCCGTGCTCTTGTCCCAGATGGCGTGCACGTCGGGGAACTCAGCGATCGGGCGATTGCCGGATGCTTGCGAGTACAGCCGCGTGACGAACTGGGTTTCACCTTCGGCATTCCGCAGGCGTTCGGCTGTCCAGTGCGACGCTTCGATCTCGAATCGAAGGAACGCACTCGTGACGATGACTACCTTCATGGTTCCACCTGCTTCCTGTTTGCCTGGTTGATGATGATCTCGCGGATGCGGGCAGACGTGCTGACCGTGGCCATCCGCTCAAGGACCACGACCCGTCCGCAGAAGCCGTCCTCCAGCTCACGGATCTCGTCGGGTGGGTAGGTCTCTTCGGTTACGACGAGGACATCGGGGCGAACGGTAGCGATCAGCCTCCACCTAGACTGATCGGCGGTCTTGAGCGTTACCAGTCCGACACCGCGCTGGTGAGCGACCATCCGCAGCCGCTCCATCTCGGGCACCACGGGCCGGTTCTCGCCCTTACGGGCCTTGATCCGGTCATCGCTGTCCACGCCTACGATCAGGAAGTCACCAAGCTGACGGGCAGCCTCCAGGTACGCGGAGTGGCCCTCGTGGATCAGGTCGAACGATCCGCTGGTCAGGACGATCCTAAAGCCCAGCATCCGCAGTGCGCTTACCCTCTCGCGGATCTCTTCACGGCCTTCAACGAAACGCCGCTCGAAGTTTGACGCGTCCGCGAACAGGCTTCCGTCCGTCGTCATCCTGACTTCCTTTCGATTGAGAGTTGAGGGGCGCAGCACACTCTGCCTCCATGACTCTGCGGAGCCTGCGAGTAGCTTGCGGAGAGGCCAATGAAGAAAACGATCCGTTTAACGCCCCTCAACTGGCTTGAGGGATTTCGATTGAGAGTTGAGGGGCGCAGCACACTCTGCCTCCATGACTCTGCGGAGCCTGCGAGTAGCTTGCGGAGAGGAAACCACCATGAGTAAAACGATCCGTTTAACGCCCCTCAACTGGCTTGTGTAACTAACGCTGTCGCCGGGGTATTCCAGCTACGCCGCGCTCGCGCCTCTCATGAGCCGCTGCCTCGGGATGTGGTCGCCCTGCTCCGCGAGGTGCTTCTCATGCCACTTCTTCCAGACGGCGAGCTGTGCGCGCCTCCACGCCTTACGCGGGGTCTTCCCCGGCTGGAACTCGATCAGCACCGGCACGGGCATGCCGTCCAGTTCACGAGCGTACCAGTTGGAGATCGCCTGGGAAGTCACTCCCAGTTCGGCGGCCACTACTTCCTGGCCGACTAGCTCTACCTTGTGAATTCCGGGCACGGTGGCCTCCTTTTCTGTGAAGTCGTGTAACAGCCTACCACTATCGGCCGCGAGCTAGGTACGTTCCTAGGGCAACGGCCAGGATGACGTTCTGGGCGATGAGGGTGATCAGGATGTCCAGCAGGATTCCGTTCACTGATCTCGCCTCCACGCGTAGACGACGAGCTTGATCGTGTCGGGGTCTTCGCTGTCCTGTTCGGCCACTTCGATCACGGTCAGCTCCATGCTGTTCGGTGCCTCGTCAGGATCGAACACCTTCACCTCGTACGCCATCGTGCCTCCTACGACTCGTCGTAATCTTCGGGCGTACGGTCGCGCGCCGGAAGGATGTGGTTGACCACGTGGACCTGGGGAGCGACGGCGCTGCGATCGGACAGGCAGGCCACGACGAGCACGCCCAGCCACCCGAAGAACAGGGGGAGCAGGACTCCCGCCGCCACCTTGTTCCGGGCGGAGCCCATGTTGTAGCCGACGATGACGGGCAGCACCCAGAACACGGCGATGATGAAGATAGCGGTCATTGGTTGCCTCCTAGAAGATGCGGATGTCGATTCGGTGACTGTTGAGAACGAAATCAGGGTAAATCTGCGCGAACTCGAAGCCGATTGCGAAAGCGGCCTCGTTCCGGCTCCGGGCTTCGGTCGTGAAGTTCTCCTCAGGTTTGCCGTCCAGGTAGACGGTCACGCTGTAGGTCTTGTTCTTGCTCACGGTGCCACCTAGACGTTGGTCTTACGGGCGGTCTTACGCTGTGCGCGCGGTGCCGGGACGCTGGCCTCGTCGCCCTTCGGCTTCTGGGCTTCCACGGCGGCCTTGAGCTGAGCTGCGAAGTCCACGGGCGTGCCGACGTTCTCCGGACGGCCCGGCGCCGCGATCGCCTGACCAGTAGTGATCTTGGCGTCGATGACGGCCATGACCTTTTCGGCGGACTCGTCGGTCTGTGCCGAGTGATCGTACTTCTCAGTCATGGACTCGATCAGCTTCAGGGCGAGATCCTGCTCGTCCTCGGTGGCTGTCTGGGGCGGCGCGGCGAAGTCCGGACGGATCAGGTCGGCCTCCCACTCAAGGGATTCCAGGGACAGGTAGCCGTCGTGCGGACGGAGTACGGCGATGTTCACGCGGTCGCGCATGGCGTACTGGAGCACAGCCACCTTGCCCGTTCGACGCAAGGCGTCGGCCAGTAGCGCGTACGTCTTCTCGCCGCCTGTCGCCGGCTGAACCCAGTAGGAGGACTTGACGGCCATGGGCGGGATGTTGGAGGCGTCGGTGAACATGACCAGCTTGGCCACGCGGTTCTTCTCGCCGTACGCGTCCTTGATCTCCTGGTCGGACAGGACCACGAGAGAACCGTCCGGGGCGTAGTAGCCCTTGCCGATCTTGTCCCACGGCACTTCCTTGCCGTCCGCCTCAGCCACGCGCGTGAACTTGATCGGGCTCCCGTCCTCCATGCGGACCATCTTTAGGTCCAGGCCGCCCTTCTTGACGGCGGAGCCGAGCTTGACGGGGATGTTGATGAGGGAAACGCTGATGGCGCCTGACCAAAGACTCTTCATGATGATCCTCCTGGTTGGGTTGTGTTTCTCGTTGTGTGCTGGTGTAACAGAGGTGTGAGCGGTTCTATTCCTACGTCCCTGCCGGCTGGAGTAGAAGTTCGCCTTCCCAGCGACGGCCGTTGATCCAGATGATGCAGTGACGGGCGCGGCTCCATGGCTCCCCGCTGGCTTCGCCTAGATGAACCTCCATGGCGGGCTGCTGTTCGGTCTCGTCCTGCCGGCTACTTCTCGTCGGCTTGTCCATCGGTCTCGTCTCCCATCGCCGCTAGCGCGAGCTGAGTTTCCAGCGTGTCGGCACAGAGGTTCCGGTCCCTGCACAGCCACGCGGCCATCGCCTCACTGTATAGCACATGCGTAGCCTTGCCTCCGCAGACGCTACAGGTGTTGCCCCACCTCGCAGGGGCGATGTCGTGGTAGTACGCCCGCCGCCCGCGCTCGAACAGAATTCGCTTGCGCGCGTGGATGTACGCCACGCCGGCCACGTAGCCCGCCACTACCCCGACGTACAGGTTCAGCAGGGAATCCCAGAGCTTCCTCACAGTTCGCTCATTTCCTCTCGCAGCTCAGCGATGGCCGGCGCTATCAGGTCGATGTACGCCCGCTCGTCGTCGCTGAGCTTGTCCCTGATGATGGCGGCGTGCTCGTCCGCCGTGTGTCCGCAGTTCGGCATTTCAGTCCTCCTCGGAAACGGTACTCATCATCCAGACGGATACCGTGTTCTTCACGGAGTTGACTCCGACTTGGAGGATGGCTTCTGGATCGGTTATGCCGAGCGCCCGCTTAAATTCAGCGGCGTCGAATGTGTAGATGTTGCGCTTCTCCGTACGGAGTTCTGCGTTCATGTCAGTCCTGCCTCTCGATCGAGACGATGACGTAGCCTGCCGGCCGGTTGTGCCGGAGGATCGCGTTAGCGCCGGTAAGCGCCTCGTCTATGGTGTGATCGTGATTCACGAACCGTGCTCGCCCCGCAGGGTCCGTGAGTCCTGTCGGGCTGTACTCGTACGTGATCATCCACTCGTGTCTCATGAATCCTCCAGCTCTGCTGCTACTGCCAGCACGTGGTCTCGTACGCTGATGCGCGGGCCTTCTCCGGTGACAGCCACCTCTATGGCCTCAGCCAGGGTCATGGGCGGAAAGAATGCCTCCTCGTCGTCTAGCCGGGCGTTCACGGCGTCGATCTGGGCTGGCGTGAGGCGCACGCCGTGAGCCTTCTCCACGATGGAGATCAGGTCGTCGTAGTCGATGGGCTCGTCAGTCACAGTGCGTACTCCCAAACGCTGTCGGGGATACGGCCACCGTACTGCGCGATAACGTCGGTGACCCTAGCCGTCTTGGCCTTGACTGCGAAGCCCACGCGGCTGTCGTGGACGATGATACCGCGCTCGCGGTCTAGGACCGTCACGGGCTGACCGGGCTGGAACGTGCAGAACTGCTCGTCGTGAGCGGTGCACGTCGGGCACTTGGCCAGCATGATCTGAGCCACGCGCACCATGCGCTCGTTCAGGTCTTCCTCGGACAGCACTTGCGCCCGCGTCGCCACCATGGGCTCTGGACGGGCCAGGACGGGCTCTGGACGGGCCAGAACGGGCTCTGGGGGGGCCTTAGCCGGCCGGTCGATGACTCCGGTCCGCTCACTGATCGCAGTGCGCAGCCGGTCCGCCTCCTGCCGTTGTGTGGGCAGGACGGGGAAGTCCTTGAGCGCCTTGCTCTTGCTCTTGGTCCCCTGTCCGGCGCCGGCCATAACCCCCCCGAGGATCAAAAGACCCATCAGGGCGGCAATGGGCGTGATGATGGCGACAACCTGCCCGCCGTTGGCGAGGGACAGGCCGACGATCAGGATTAGCAGGCCGACGATCACGCCAACGACAAACGGCCCGCATTCGGTCGGCTTAACGTCCTTGGGGTCTACCGCGTTCTTGAACTTGGGCGGCCCGAGCATCTGAGCCACTTGAAGTATGCCGAAAAGCATGTCAGCCTCCGTTTCCGCAGAGCTTGATTCGCTGCGCCGTAGCGGTCTCAGCCGCGCTTAGCGCCTGGTCCATGTTGTTGTAGCCGGCAGAGCTGATCTGCTGCTGCCAGTAGGCGTTGAACGAGGCAGCCGCCGCCGGCGTGCAGACGGGGTTTCCGGACGGGGACGAGTTGAAGGTGCCTGTCGCCCACAAGCCCAGGGTTAGCCCTGCAAGTCCTAGTAGGACGGCGGTTATGAGCGCGGTTCGAGTTCGCACAATGATCTCCTAGCTAGTGGTCCGTGTACGCCACGGTACCGACCTTCTTGGTGCCGGCGTAGATGGGCGCGTAGGCGTAGTAGAGCGGGAACTCCTCATCACTCTTCACTCGCTCTTGCTCGCCAACACGGACAGGAACGAGGTCGCCGTGCTCGTCGGCCGCGAGGACTTGCTTCACCTCGTCGCCGTAGCCGGTATCGGCCATGTCGTACATTTCGCTGATGTAGCTACCGCTCTTGGTGCTGAACGTGCCGTCGTTCCACTGGACGACAAACACGTCCCCGAGCGGGGGTTCCCCGATTTCGACGTGCATGTCAAGAGTCACGATGCCTCCTAGGCTAGTTGTCCGGGATGTCCGGGAAGATGCTCTGGACAGGGGTTTCGTCGTAGCGGTCCCCGTCCGCGTTGGTCTCGGCGGTCTCGATCTCGTCTAGCCGTTCGTTGTCGCGCGCCTCATCTTCCTTCCATCGCTTGATGTCCGCGATAATCCAGTCACGGACCGGCTTGTGCACCTCAGACCACTTGCAGGCGCGGTGGGAGTTGCGGTACCTGAACGCGGCTGCGTCAGCGATGCGCAGCTCACCGTGGAAGCCCCGGCCCGACTCGTCTGCGCCCACGTACGTGAGAGATCGGTTCAGCCCGCTCCCCTCCACGCACGTGTAGAAGATCGTGTAGGGATCGGACGGCTCGCGCTTGTCGTAGTAGATGGCTAGGATCTCTCGCGGGCAGTCGCCGTCTAGCCACTGCTTGCTCTGTCGCCTTGGGCTGTATGCGTTCATGGTGTTACCTCACTCCGGTCGATAAGCGTATCGCCGTTTGCGGTCGAGTAGACGTAGATTTCCGACCCTTGCGGATCGATGATCGTGAGGACATCCCCCGCTTGCATGTGCAGCTCGCCTTGGTTGGGCGCGGTGCTGTCGGTCAGCGGGTTGTCGGGATCTAGGATCAGATGCACGGGTGGTGTTACCTCACTTCACACTAGGCGTGAATTCCATGTCGTCGGCTAGCTCGTCGGGAACGTCTTCCATTTCCGGATAGAGCGCTTCGCGCAGCTCAAGAGCCGCTTCCATGATAGGCAGGTCGTCATAGCCGGCCGCCTTGCCGCGCTCCCCTTCATGCTCCCCGAACAGCTTGACTGCGCTGACGCGCTTAGGCTCCCCGAAGACCTGCTTGAACAGCTTGACCAGGTGCGCGTCATCGCAGTCCCGGTAGTACTGCCCGTTGGGGATCAGGCGCAGCACTTCGATCAGGTCGGACGTGAACACCTTCTGGTTTCCGGTCTTGGCGAACCAGTCGGCCGTATCCAGCGTAAGGAACTGCTCAGGAAGCAGCTTGGGCTTTTCTGATGCGCCTAGCTCGATCGCTACGAACGCCTCCAGCATCCAGCGCGGCCAGCTGCCGCCCGCCGATGCAGCGGCGGCGAACAGCGGACCCCACTTCTGGCGACGACGGCTGACAAGCGCGGGATGCACGGTCCGGATCTTGTTCTTGACGAATTCCTTCATCTCGTTCACGTGCGCGCCGGCCCATCCTGCCAGGGCTTCCTTGAGAAGTTCGGCGTCCGCAATGGTGCTGTCGTCGCCCGCGTCCCGGAGATCGACGCACGCCGGCGCCTTGGACATCTTGAAGTGGATGCACCGCGTGAACAGGTCCAGGGGCACGGCATCCTCAAGGCCATTGAGGAACGCCATCCCGTAGGTAGAGACGCGCTTACGCTGGCCACTTCGCTCCATCATGGTGGTGGCGTTGCGCTTGTACGACCGGACTAGCTGCGTGTAGAAGGGGCTGGTCAGGCCGGCCGTGCCGTTGCCCTTGAAGATCTTGCCGATGTCGTCCCAGCCCGTGTTGGGCGTGTCGCGGGCGAGGAACATGGCGTTCATGCCGGGTTGCGTGGTCGTCTTGTCGATGCTTTCCATGTACGGTCCGAGCAGCATCGGGATGTCGAACGCGATAGTGCTCTTACCGCTCTCCGGCACGTCAGACGTGGCGAGGATGTATGGCATCGCGCTGAACGACCACTTGACCGGCGCGACAGCCAGGGCCATGGTCAGGACACGCTTGTAGTGGTCATCGCAGTAGACCATGCTGTCGATGAAGGCCAGCGTCTTGTCAGGGATGTACGACGGTGCGAGTGTGTTCGTGGCGCTCATGTTCTCTCCTAAGCTTCTCCGTTGGCCGCGTATTCCTGGTCCTCAAGGGTGAAGGTCTCCCAGCCTTCGTAGTAGTCTTCGTACCAGGCGTCCACGTCCCAGTACTTGGTCTGCGCGCCGGAGTACAGTTCCTCCGCCTGGTTCTGCG
>VFSW01013514.1_pt1 | contig 11344 bp, 8 predicted proteins | sample 5358111 | NCBI WGS metagenome assembly VFSW01 (sample SAMN11554181, study PRJNA540505) | mine drainage metagenome | isolation source: sediment from site ElyBrook_90M | place: USA: Ely Copper Mine, Vershire, VT | collected 2017 | reverse complement strand
CTTCACTTCGTTCGCAATGACGACAAGGGTGTCGTGAATTATGGAAGTATCAATAGATATGGGGTGGAACGATGCAGCAGAAAGCCCGGCTTAAAAAGGACTCGCTCGGCATAGGTGAGTCAGTCGTGATGGGTGTGGCGGGAACAGCACCTGCCTTCAGCATCGCTGCGACCACCGCCACCCTGGCCGCGACGGTGGGGACGCTGGCGCCGGCCAGCCTGCTTTATTGCGGATTGATCATGTTCGGAGTGACGTTTTCCTACATGCACCTCAACCGTATCAATCCCAATGCCGGGGCGTCCTATGCCTGGGTGGGAAGCATTTTCAATCCGGTGCTCGGTTTTTTTGCCGGATGGGCACTGCTCGTGGCTTCATCGGTGTTCATGGTGTCGGCCACGATTCCGGCGGCCACGGCTACACTTTTGCTTGTCAGGCCGGAGCTTGCCAATGATCCGTCCGTGGTTACTTTCGTCGCTGCCGGATGGTTGCTCGCGGTGAGCGCTATCGTGGTCAAGGGCATCAAGCCCACCAGCTATGCGCAGATCGTGATGACCGGTGTGGAGATCGCGGTTCTGGTGTTGATCGTGTTGGCGGCCGCCATCAAGTTCGGCACAGCCCCGGTTCATCCGTTTTCCCTGAAATGGTTCTCCGCTGCAGAATTTACCCCCCGGTTGTTTTCGACCGGTGCCCTCATCGCCCTGTTCTATTTCTGGGGCTGGGACGTGACGGTCAACCTGAACGAGGAAACCCGGGATCCGGGTCATGCGCCGGGACGCGGCGCGCTGTGGGCAATGCTGATCGTGCTGCTATTGTTCCTGTCGTTTGCCACCATCACCCTGATGGTTCTGACCGACGGTGAAATCGAGCAGTCGGGCACCAACATCGTATTTGCAGTGGCCGAAAAATTGTTTCCCAGACCGTGGAGCTATATGGCGGTGATCGCTGTCATGCTGAGTTCCATCGGCACGCTGGAAACATCCATCCTGCAATTTACCCGCACCATGTACGCCAAGGGCAGGGACGGCGCGCTTCATCCGCGCTACGCCCTGTTGCACAAGACCTGGCAGACACCCTGGGTCGCAACCGCAGTCATTGCTTTCCTGGGGGTGCTTTTCCTGTTTCTGTCCTCGTATTTTCCGACGGTCAACCTGATCATCAGGGATTCAATCAACGCGATCGGATTCCAGGTCGCTTTCTATTACGGGCTGGCGGGGCTGGCTTGCGCCTGGCACTACCGGAAGCAGATGTTCCATTCGACCTACAACCTGGTGTTCCTGGTCCTGTGGCCGACATTGAGTGCCGCATTCCTGTTTTATATCGCGGTTTACAGCATTCCCACATTCGACATCACGACCAATGTCGTCGGGCTGGGCGGCCTCGCCATTGGTATCGTGCCCCTGCTGTTGAATCGCAAACTGCTCAGGCCGTGAGGGCAGATTGGATGTGTCGAGGCCCTAAAGGAACCGGGCAGAATTATTTGCATATACAATATTGCAACGGCATTGCAGATTTACTCCACACTTCATGATGAAACCCACGCCACTCGCCAGATTCCTGCTTGCCGCGGCACTCGCTCTCTGCCAGCCCGAGACCCGGGCCGCTACCCAGGCACCGGTCGCCGCCGAGCACGGCATGGTGGTCACGGCGCAGCATCTGGCGACACACGTCGGCGTCGACGTGCTGAAGGCGGGCGGCAATGCGGTGGATGCTGCCGTCGCGGTGGGCTACGCGCTGGCGGTGGTCTACCCGGCGGCGGGCAACCTCGGCGGGGGCGGCTTCATGACGATACAGCTGGCCGATGGGCGCAAGACTTTCATCGACTTCCGCGAGAAGGCACCGCTGGCCGCGACCGCGGACATGTATCTCGACGGGGACGGCAACGTCGTGCAGGGTGCGAGCACCTACGGCTACCTCGCGGCCGGCGTGCCGGGCACGGTGGCGGGCATGGAGCGGGCGCGTGCCGAATACGGCACGATGCAGCGTGCCAGGCTGCTCGCCCCGGCGATCAAATATGCGCAGCAGGGCTTTGTGCTCGAGCAGGGCGACATCGACATGCTGGCAACCGCGACCGAATATTTCAGGAAAGACCCGGCCTCGGCGGCGATCTTTCTGCACCGCGGCGCGCCGTTCAAGGCCGGGCAGAAGCTGGTGCAGCATGATCTTGCGCAGACGCTGAAGCTGATCAGCGAGAACGGCGCGGCCGGTTTTTACCAGGGGCCGGTGGGCAGCGCTATCGTCGCGAGCATGCGGGCGGGGAAGGGCATCATCACCCAGGCCGACCTGAACGAGTACAGCACGCGCGAGCTCAAGCCGGTAGAGTGCACATACCGCGGCTACGGCATTGTCTCCGCGCCGCCGCCGAGCTCGGGCGGCGTGACGCTGTGCGAGATGCTGAACATCCTGGAAGGCTATCCGCTGCAGGAACTGGGCTATCGCTCGGCACAGGCGGTGCAGTACCAGATCGAGGCGATGCGCCACGCCTATGTCGACCGCAACAGTTACCTCGGCGACCCGGATTTCGTGAAGAACCCGCTGGCCACCTTGCTCGACAAGAAATACGCCGAGAAAATCCGCGCGATGATAGTCGCGGACAGGGCCGGTGATTCGCTGCTGATCAAGCCCGGTGTTTACCCGCACCCTTCTACCGCATTACAAGAGGGCAACAACACCACGCACTACTCGATCATCGACCAGTGGGGCAACGCGGTGGCTGTCACCTACACGCTGAACGACTGGTTCGGCGCCAAGGTTACCGCCGCGGGCACCGGCGTGCTGCTGAACGACGAGATGGACGACTTCACGATCAAGCCCGGCGTGCCCAACCAGTTCGGCCTGGTGCAGGGCGAGGCGAACGCGATCGAGCCCGGCAAGCGCCCGCTCAGTTCGATGACGCCGACCATCGTCACGAGGGACGGCAAAACGCTGATGGTGCTCGGCACGCCGGGCGGCAGCCGCATCATCACCGTGGTGCTGCTGACGCTGCTCAACGTGATCGACTACGGCATGGACATCCAGCAGGCGGTGGATGCGCCGCGCTTTCACCAGCAATGGCTGCCGGGCTATACCAACCTCGAGCCTGGCGCGGTCAGCCCGGAGGTGCAGAAGACGCTGGAGGGCTGGGGCCAGAAGTTCGGCCCGCCGCAGGAGGCCAACCACGTCGCGGCGATCCTGGTCGGCGCACCGTCGCTGAATGGCAAGCCCGTGGGGGACAACCGCTACTACGGCGCGAACGACACGCGGCGCAATACCGGGCTGGCGCTCGGGTATTGAGGGAATTCCGGTTATCGGGCTTTCCGGGATAACGGGCAATCTTTCACCATCATTTTATTTCCCCTTTCTTTCACAGGGTCACCTGGACTTTCATCACGACCGGTTCAGGACTTCAGCCGTTCGGGCCCGCTCCATATTAGGCAAAGATAATACTTGCAAAAGCGGCGAAAAAAATGAATCATCCGAACCCGCAACCGCCCCGGCTGAATTCACCTCTTGAAGTCTTTACGCACCTCTTGAAGTCTTTCATGAGACCGGACGAGGCGGGCTTTTAATGTGAGTCCCCCCGGTTTGGTGGTGTGTTTCCCGGCACCCGGGTTTTAATCCTTTTTTAAATTTTTCTTATGTGGATAGTCAGAATTGCGCTGCAGCGGCCCTATACCTTCCTGGTCATGGCGCTGCTGATCGTCCTGCTGGGTGCATTCAGCATACTGCGCACTCCAACCGACATTCTCCCCAATATCAATATCCCCGTTGTTTCGGTAATCTGGAGTTACTCGGGTTTGCCGCCGGAGGATATGGCCAACCATATCACCACGTTCAGTGAGCGGGTGGCCACCACCACGGTTAACAATATCGAACACATTGAGTCGCAGTCGCTCAATGGCATCGCGGTAGTGAAGTATTTCTTCCAGCCCAACGTCAACGAAGACCTTGCAGTGGCACAAATCACGTCCATTTCGCAAACATTGCTGCGCAACATGCCGCCGGGCACTATGCCGCCGTTTATTCTGGCTTACAACGCGTCCAGTGTTCCGGTGATCCAGTTGGCCCTGGCCAGTGCGCGGCTCACCGGTGCCGAGCTGTTCGACTTCGGCAACAATTTTATCCGTACCCAGTTGTCGCCCGTTGCGGGAGCTTCCATCCCCTTTCCCTATGGCGGCGCGATACGCCAGGTGCAGGTGGACCTGGAGCCGCAGGCTTTGCGCATTTACGGAATATCCGCCCAGGATGTGACCACCGCGTTGGCCGAGCAGAACCTGATCCTGCCGGCGGGCACGCAAAAAATCGGGCACAAGGAGTATTTCATCAAGCTCAATGTCAGCTTCAGCAACATCGAAGCCATCAATGACATCCCGCTGCGCAGCGTAAAGGGCACGCTGATTCACATCCGCGATGTGGCGCATGTTCACGACGGCTCACCGCCGCAAACCAATATGGTGAGGATAGACGGCCATCATGCGGTGTTGATGAGCATACTGAAAACCGGCACAGCCTCGACACTCAACATTATCAGCGGCATTAAAAATTTGCTGCCCTCGGTGCGCAACGACATGCCGGAGGGCATGACCCTGCAAACCATGGGCGACCAGTCTGTTTTTGTGCAGGCCGCGATCAACGGCGTGATCCGTGAAGGTATCACCGCGGCAGCCCTGACCGGCTTGATGATCCTGCTGTTTCTCGGCTCATGGCGCAGCACGCTGATCATTACCATTTCGATTCCCCTGTCGGTGCTTTCCTCGATTATCGTTTTGTCGTGGCTGGGCGAAACCATCAACATCATGACCCTGGGCGGCCTGGCCCTGGCGGTGGGGATACTGGTGGATGATGCCACCGTTGCGATAGAGAATATCAACTGGCATCTGGAGCAGGGCAAGGATACCGAAACGGCCATTCTGGATGGCGCGCGCCAGATTGCGATGCCGTCTCTTGTTTCGACGCTGGCCATTTGCATCGTGTTCATCCCGATGTTTTTGTTGCCCGGGGTGTCGAGATATCTGTTTGTTCCGCTGGCGGAAGCGGTGGTGTTTGCGATGCTGGCATCGTGGATATTGTCGCGCACGCTGGTGCCCACCCTGGCCAAGTACTGGCTGAAAGCCCATCATGCCGGCGGGGCTCTCCATCCAAGGCATTGGGGATCGCGTTTGCAACTGCGCTTCGAGGCGGCTTTTGACCGCTTCCGCGGCGCCTACCACCTGATTCTTGAGGCGGTGCTGGCCAGGCCGCGCCGTTTCCTGGTGATGTTTTACGCGGCCATTGCAGCCTCGTTCCTGCTGAGCCCGTGGATAGGCGAGGATTTTTTCCCCCAGGTGGATGCAGGGCTGATCAAATTGCATATCCGCGCCGCAACCGGCACTCGCATCGAAGACACGGCGGCATTGTGCGACCGCGTTGAAACGGCGATACGCGCCGCCATTCCCGCGAATCAGGTCAGCAGTATTATCGACAATATCGGCCTGCCCTACAGCGGCATCAATTTGTCCTACAGCACCTCGGCCCCGATAGGCCCCGGCGATGCCGACATATACATCAGCCTGACCCCCGGGCATGGCGCTACTGCGGACTACGTGCGCAAGCTGCGCCGTTCGTTGAATGCGCAATTTCCCGGCACCACTTTCTCGTTTTTGCCCGCGGATATCGTCAGCCAGATTCTTAATTTCGGCCTGCCCTCGCCGCTGGATATCCAGGTGTCGGGCAATAATTTGCAAGCCAACCGGGCGTATGTGGCCAAGCTGTTGCCGCAGGTGCGCAGGGTGCCGGGTGCGGTGGACATGCATGTGCAGCAGGCCTTCGATTATCCGCAGATCGATGTCTCGATGAACCGGAATAATGCCCAGATTCTGGGCTACTCGGAAAAGGATGTGGCGAATAATTTGCTGACCAGCCTGTCGGGCAGCTTCCAGAACGCGCCCAGTTTTTGGGTTAACCCGCAAAATGGCGTGCAATACAACGTGGTGGCACAGGTGCCGCAATACCGCATGCAAAACCTGAATGATCTCGGGCAAACCCCGATATCCATAGGCGCAGGCACGGCGCCGCAGATTTTGTCCAACCTGGCCAGTTTTACACACAGCACCGGGCCGGCGGTAGTGAGTCACTACAATGTCAAACCCGCTCTGGATATATTCGGTGCCGTGCAAGGCACGGACCTGGGCGATGTGGCGACCCAACTGCAACGTATCATTGCCGCGAATGTGCACAACCTGCCCAAAGGCAGCACAGTTACCCTGCGCGGACAGGTGCAAACCATGGAGCAGTCTTTCGGCAGCCTGGAATGGGGGTTGCTGGGCGCGGTGGTGCTGGTGTATTTGCTGATCGTGGTGAATTTTCAATCCTGGCTGGATCCGCTCATTGTCATTGCGGCGTTGCCAGCCGCATTGGCGGGCATCGTGTGGATGCTGTTCCTGACGCACACCACGCTCAGTGTGCCCGCGCTGACCGGTGCGATCATGTGCATGGGGGTGGGTGCGGCGAACAGCATCCTGATCATGAGCTTTGCCCGGGAACGCCTGAGCGACGGATTGAGTTCGCGGGATGCCGCGCTGGAATCGGGCACCACCCGTTTGCGCCCGGTGATGATGACAGCCCTGGCGATGATGATCGGTATGCTCCCGATGGCTTTGGGCCTGGGCGACGGCGGGGAACAGAATGCGCCCCTGGGCCGGGCCGTGATCGGCGGCTTGCTGTTTGCCACCCCCGCGACACTGCTGCTGGTGCCCGCCTTGTTCAGCCTGCTGCGCCGCAACAAGCGCGCAATCACACCTGTCCCTGGAGAATAATATGCCTACACCGTCTTCCCCGAATTCATTCAAGCGGATGCGCCTGATCGGCCTGATTGTCCTGCTTTGCGCCATTCTCGCCGTGGCATGGGGAATATTTTCCCGCCGTGCGGCGCACGCCGATCTGGTGAGTGATGCGGAACAGGCGGCCGTACCGCATGTCGGTGTGATGCATCCGCTGTCTGATGAATCCGGCGGAGAGCTGGTGTTGCCGGGCACGCTGCAGGCGTGGGTAGAGACGCCCATATACGCGCACACCAGCGGCTACCTGAAAAGCTGGAAGGTGGATATCGGCCAAGCCGTCACTGCGGGGCAGCTGATTGCCGAAATCGAGACGCCCGAAATAGTCCAGCAGGCCCTGCAGGCGGAGGCTGACCTGCGTACCGCGGTCGCCAATGCACAGTTGGCCGAGATCACCGCGCAGCGTTACACCACGCTGCTGGCCACCAAAACAGTTTCACAGCAGGATCTGGACAACAAGCAGTATGACGCTGCCGCCAAGCAGGCTGCCGTGCAGGCCGCCCGCAATAACCTGGAGCGCTTCCATCAACTGGACATCTATAAAAGGATAGTCGCGCCCTACAATGGCATCATCACCGTGCGCAACATCGATATCGGCACGATGATCGATACGGGTTCTGCCAACGGCAAGGCAAGGGAGCTTTTTCATCTGGCGGACACGCGCAAATTGCGGGCATACATACCCGTTCCGGAAGACCAGGGCGCGCTGGTTCATAAAGGTGATGTCGTGCCCATCAGCGTGCGCGGGCAGGCCGACCGTACCTGGTCCGCGCTATGCACGGATACCGCCCATGCCGTCGATCCGGTGACCCATACGGTGCTGGTTGAATTGCAGCTGGACAACCCGCAAAACACGCTGCTGCCGGGCGCTTATATCGAAGCGCACTTCCGCCAGCATTCCGCGCCGGGCGTCGTCACGATGCCGGCGAACGCCCTGATTTTCAGGGCGGAAGGCACATTCATGGCGGTATTGCTGCCCGACAACACGGTGCATTTGCAGCCCATCACGGTGGGGAAGAACCTGGGGCGCGCGATAGAAATCACCCAGGGCTTGAATGCCGGCCAGCAGGTCATCGTGAGTCCGCCGGATGACATCAGTGAAGGCGATCGTGTCGCCCCGGAAGAAATGACCAGGATGCAGCGGAAAAAATCATGAGTGCCACGCACAGTCCATGTGCCGCGCCTGCGCAGCCGGCCACCGGGGCAAGCGCCGTGATCAAATGTGCGGGACTGTTTGCCGGCGCGGCACTGTTGGGCGCCTGTTCACTGGCACCTACCTATGAACCGCCCAAGATGACTGCCGCCGCCGCCTATCGGGAAGCGGGGGACTGGGTGGAGGTTCACGCTGCGCCCCCGGCGGCGCCCGGCGCCTGGTGGGAAAGCTTCCGCGATACACAATTGAATCAATTGGAAGTGCGGGCGCAAGGCGCCAACCAGAACCTGCTGGCTGCCGCAGCACGCCTGATGCAGGCCCGCGACATTGCCCGCGCGCAGAATGCCGAACTGTATCCCCAGGTCAGCGCCGATGCATCCCATCAAAACGGGCGCATCTCGTCGAACAAGCCGTTGTTTCCTCCCGGCATCAATACCGGCTACCAGGATAATACGACGGGCCTGAACATGAATTACGAGATTGATTTGTGGGGTGCCTTGCGCAATGCCAGCACGGCCGCCGCCGCATTGGCTCAGGCCAGCGCAGATGACCTGGCCGCGTTGCGCTTGTCCACACAGGCCGAATTGGCCACCGATTATTTCAACCTGCAGGCCACCGACGTGCAGATTGATCTGCTGCAGCATGTGACCGGCAACTGGCGGGAGAACAAGCAGTTGACGGAAAAAATGATGGAGCAGGGATTCGCCACCGAATCCGATATCGACCTGGCGCAACTGAGCTTGCAAAATACCGGCGCCCAGCTGTTCGCCCTGCAGGGTCAGCGCAAACAGCTGGAGCACGCGATCGCCCTGATTGTCGGCGCGAATCCCGACAACTTTGCCTTGCCTGCCACGCGCACATTCGATGCTCAGCCGCTGCAGCCGGAGATAGGCTTGCCCTCGACCTTGCTGGAAAGGCGTCCCGATATTGCCAGTGCGGAACGTGCGGTGATGGCTGCCAACGCGCAGATAGGCGTGGCGCGGGCGGCATTCTTCCCCGTGTTCAGCCTCAATGCCGCTACCGGCTATGAAAGCAAATCCGCCGCGGGATGGCTCAACGCGCCCAATCGATTCTGGTCAGTGGGACCCGCCTTGGGGCTGAACCTGTTCAACGGCGGACAATTGCAGGCCCTGAGCGATCTGGCCAGGGCCCAGTGGGAAGAGTCTGCCGCCCGTTACCGCAATACCGTATTGACCGCCTGGCGCGAAGTGGAGGATGGTTTGTCCAGCCAGCATGCATTGAACCTGGCCCTGGGCAGCGCACGGCAAGCCCTGTCGGCGGCACAGGCCGCGCAGCAGCAGGCGCAATACCGCTACGCCGGCGGGCTGGGGAATCAAATCGAGGTGCTGCAAAGTGAACGCATTACCCTGAGTGCGAACACGGCGCAAATCGAACTGCAACGCCAAAACGTCATCAACAGCATCGGCCTGGTCAAGGCACTGGGAGGAGACATGACCCGGGGCACTCCCGCGCGGTAAGCACTTTCATCTCTGTGATCCCTGTGGCCTGAAATGCGTTTTTCAGGGTGGATCAGGCGGGCGGGATGCCTTTCACCGGGTGGCTGCGCAGCAACGCAAACAGCATCAAACCCACCACCAGCAGATTGACCGCCAGCGCACCCAGCGCAACCCAGCTGACCTTGTGCAGCAATTCATAAAGCTCGAACGGGACATAGATTGCGCCGCTCGCGGCGGCAAACCATTCGGCCCAGCGCCGGCCATGCCACAGGCCGTAGGCCTCGATCAGCCGCACCAGCCCGTAAGCCGCGGCAAATGCAGCCAGCGTCCACAGGCGGGCATCGGTGAGATGGGATGCGGCTTCGATGAAGATCTGCGGGAAATGTTTTGCCGGGTTGAGGTGCAAATGGCCGACCAGGCGCTCGGCGAATTGCTGGACATCGCGATGGATCAGCGAAAGCGCGCCGAATCCGGTCAATATGACCAGCATGCCCTTGGTCGCCTCAATCAGCGCAACCGCGCGCAGCGTTTTGAGCAATTGCACCGCCATTCATTTGCTCCCGCTAGTTGACATGCAAGTGAATGATCATTACTTCGACCGAGGGCACCGGCTGGCCATCCTTGATCGCGGGCATGAATTTCCAGTTTTTCAGGGTGTCCAGCAACATCCTGTTGAGCCGGGGATTTTGTGTGGGCTTGACCAGCGCCACCGTTGCGCTGCCATCCGCGGCGATCTGAAAGCGGGCGGTCGCCGCCTCGTTCATCGCTTCTTCGCGCAATTCGTCCGGTATCACCGGCATGGGCTGAACCAGCGCCTGCGCGCCATGATTTTCGTTTGCCGGGGAAGGCGGTGGCGGCGCAGTGACAGGAGCGGCGCTCGGCGGGGGAGTCTTCACGCTGGGTTGCGCGGGAAGCGCGGGTTCGGGTTGCACAGCGGGATTGATTTTGGGCTGTTCGATTGTTTTCCGGTGAACCTGCGGCTGGGCTTGTGCCGGGGCGGGCAGTTCGACCAGCTCGGCAGTGACCGGTGTGGGGTCGGGGGAGTGCAGCACGGGACGCCACATCGAATAGGCAAACAGGCTGAACGTGATTGCGCAGATCAGCAGCGCCAGGGGCAGCGTCCAGTGCAACCGCCGCCAGGGTGAATCCGGCCTCGCCTGGGCAACCCAGGGCAAAATGCTAGTCGACATGCTTGACCGCGATCAGGAAATGTTGCGCGCCCGCGGCGCGGGCCTTGAGCATGGATTGCACGGTGATGCCGTTGGGCGCGCTGCTGTCGGCGGCGACGATGATGCTGGCATCCGGGCCGCTCAGCATGGATTGCAGCGTGGCTGTCAGCGTATCCAGCGTGACCGGGGTCTTGTCCAGAAATATCCGGCTGTCGGAGGTGATGGTCAGCGTGATCGGCGTCTTGGCCTGCATCGGTGCGGCGTGCCCCTTGGGAAGGTCGACCGGCAGCGAGTGCAGGTTCTGCATCGACAGCGAAGCCAGCATGAAAGTGGCCAGCAGGAAGAACATCACGTCTATCATCGGGATGATCTCGATGCGGCCGCGCTTGTAATTGCGGGATTTGCGCAGTTTCATTATCTGTCCCTTATTGTCTGTCCATGGCTTGCCGCCGGGGATTCCTGCTGGTTCAGCCGGATATTGTCTATCATGCGCGTGCCCAGCCTCTCCATTTCTTCCAGCACCTGAACCTGGCGGCGCGAGAAAAAGTTGAAGCCGAACAGCGCGAACACCGCGATGAAGATGCCGAAGGCAGTGGCGATCAGCGCTTGCGCGACGCCGCCGGTGACGCCGCTGGGGTCGACCAGCCCGGTGCCGCCTATCAGGTTGAATGCGTGCATCATGCCGGTGATCGTGCCGAGCAGGCCGAGCAGCGGCGCGCCGGTGACGATGGTTTCCAGCACCCACATGCCGCGCCCCATGCCTTCCTCGATCAG
>VFSW01013513.1_pt1 | contig 11345 bp, 9 predicted proteins | sample 5358111 | NCBI WGS metagenome assembly VFSW01 (sample SAMN11554181, study PRJNA540505) | mine drainage metagenome | isolation source: sediment from site ElyBrook_90M | place: USA: Ely Copper Mine, Vershire, VT | collected 2017 | reverse complement strand
GTTGGTGATGATCTCGAATTCGAACGGCCGCCCCTCCTTATCGAGGATGCCGTCGCCGTCGGCATCGCGCCACCCCGCCTCCGCCAGGAGCGCCTTTGCCTTTTGCGGATCGTAGGGATAAACCCGGACATTCGGATTGTACGCCCAGGTCCACGGCTTGTACGGTCCCGTGGCGGGCTTTCCCAGACCCAGGAGGACTCCGTCGATGATCTCCTCGCGGTTCACCGCGTAGGCAATCGCCTGCCGGACGCGCTTGTCGACGAACAGCGGGTTCTTCAAGTTGTAACCGAGGTAGGTGTAGGCAAAGGAGAGATAACGGAACTTGTTGTAGTTGTTTCGAAAGTAGTTATTCTCCGTCTGCCGCGTGTACTGGAGCGGCGTGAGATCCATCCGGTCGATCCCGTTGGCGCGGAGCTCCAGGAACATCGTCGCCATGTCGGGGATGATCCGCATGATGTAGCCGTCGATGTAGGGCCTCCCCTCGAAGTAGTCGCGATTGGAGATGAGAACGATCTTCTGGCCGGTCACCCACTCCTTGAATTTGTACGGACCCGTCCCGATCGGGTGCCATCCGAGGGGGGAGATCGTGATGTCCCGCCCGGCGAGGAGGTGCTTCGGGAGGATGCCCACCGACCAGCTCATCAGCGCGGGGGCGAAGGGTTTGTCGTAGGTCGCCCGGAAGGTGTAATCATCGAGGACCTCGGCCTTCTTCACCTTGAGGAAGTCACCGGCGTAGGCGGTGGGCGTCTTCGGATCGACGGTCACCTGGTAGGTGTACAGGACATCCTGGGCGGTGAAGGGCCGGCCGTCGTGCCAGCGGACCCCCCTGCGGAGGTGGAAGGTGATGACGAGGCCGTCCTTGGAGATATCCCACGACTCGGCGAGATCGCCCACGACGTTGATGTCCTTGTCGTACTTGACGAGGCCGTTGAAGATCATCCCCGCGATCCCGTGGGAGGTGGAGTCGGAGGAAAGCAGCGGGATGAGGTTCGAGGCGTCACCGATCGACCCCTCGACCATGATGTCCCCGTACGCGGGGGGAGCGGTACTCCCGGCGGAGGTGCGGCGCTTTTCATCCGGGCTGCACGCCGCAACGGTCAGGGCGAGAAGCAGAAACGCTATTCGAGGGAGACGACCCAAGGGGCTCATGGCCGTCAAGCTACCGCAGGGACGCGGCTTTTGCAATCCCATTTTCCGATCTGCGCCGCTCGCGGGCAATCTCCCGGACGATGCACTGGGTTCTGAATTTACAGTAGTCCTGCGGATCGATACATTCGGCGCAATGATCGCCGTCCGGACAGTCGCAGCACTCTGCGCAAAACCCCACGCCGTGCTTCTGACAGGCCGCCGCGGCTTCACGATCAGGATGGTTTCTGCAGTGCATCTCCCGGCGCCCTCCGTCCCGGTTACCGTTTCGCGCCGGACATGAGGGTGCGAAGGATATCCTCCTTGCCGATGATGCCGACCAGCCAGCCCCGCTCCAGAACCGGCACCGTATGGATATTGTGCTTCACCATCAGCGTAGCGATATCCTCCAGGCCTGCATCCGGATCGACCGTTATGGGATCGGGGGTCATGGCATCGGACACTTTGAGGGCTGCCATTTTCTTGATTTCGCCTTCAATCTGCTGCGAAGAGGTAAACGGGATGGGACTGTCCAGTAGGATAAAGAAGGATGGCAGAGGAATCTTTCTCTGCTGGGCCATCAAATCGGACTGGCAGATGATTCCCTTCAGATGTCCTTCCTTGTCGACCACCGGCAAACCACTGAGGTGTTTCTCAAGCATTAAATTCGCCGCCTGGACGATCTCCGTGTCGGGGTGAACGGTAATTACTTCCTTGGTCATGATATCCTTTGCTTTCAGCATACATATGCTCCCTTTTTTGTCGTAATTCTACCGCAGAACGCCCCCGAAATCCACTGCTGATTTTTGATATCATGACCCGGCGGTACCCCGTCACCGATCTTGCTATCGGCCGGCCGATTCCGTATAATGGGCCGGTTATGAAGGGGAGAGTAGATGATCCGGAAAATCATTAGAAGGTTGTCTCCAAGGTCATGGACACTCGGTTTCACCGTATCGATGTCAATCATGCTCGTCACCCTTTTGTTGATCTATTATTTCGTCCGGCCGATCCCGCCGGATACCCTGACCATGACCACCGGAATGGAGGGCGGGTCGTTCGTTGTTTTCGCCGAGCGGTATCGGCAGGTACTGGCCCGCGACGGCATCCGGGTCAAATTGCTTCCCTCATCCGGGATGGTGGAGAACCTGCGGCTGCTGAGCAACGAATCACAGGGGGTTGATGCGTCTTTCGTCCAAGGAGCGATCGGCAGGGGCGAACTCGCGGCGAATCTGATGTCGCTTGGCAGCCTCACCTACACCCCCCTGTGGGTCTTTTATCGGGGAGATGAAACCCGCGATGACCTGTCGCAACTCAGAGGGAAGCGGATCGTCATCGGCCCCAAGGGAAGCGGCATCCAAAAGCTCTCCCTCAGCCTGCTCAAGGCGTCCAATGCAGCCGATGCTCCCACGGCCTTGTACGAGTATCCCTACAACGCCGCCATGGACGCGATCATGGCGGGCAGGGTGGACGCGGTCATGGCGTTCGGCTCGGCCGACAGCCAGATGGTGACGAAACTCCTCCATGCACAGGAGATCAAACTGATGAACTTCAGCCAAGCCGAGGCCTATACACGGCATTTCCCGGCACTGTCGCATGTGATTCTCCCACGGGGGGTTTTGAGCCTGCCGAAGCGGTTTCCCCCTTCGGACATCCACCTTCTGTCCCCCACGGCAAACCTCATCGTCCGAAGGAGTTTGCATCCCGCCTTGGTTTACCTGCTTTTAAAGGCCTCGATGGAGATCCACAGCGGCGCGGGCTGGGTTCATAAGGCGGGAGAATTCCCCTCGCTCAGCAAGCAGGACTACCCGGTCAGCGAGCAGGCCGAGCGGTTTTACAAGTCAGGCGGCTCACTGCTTTATCACACTCTTCCCTTCTGGGCAGCCACTTTCATCGACCGGATGATCCTGGTCCTGATTCCCCTGGGAATCCTCCTGTTCCCAGTCATTGGAATCATGCCGCGGATCTATACCTGGCGGAACCGGTCGAAGTACTACCGCTGGTACCGTGAACTGAGCAATATCGAGAAAGACTTACTGGAGCATCCGCAACCGGAAATGCTCCAGAGTTTTCGGGCAAATCTCGACCGGATCGAAAAGGCCGTCAGCGACATCCGCGTCTCGGTCGGTTTTTATGATCAGGTGTTTACACTGAAGGAGCACATCCAGATGGTGCGGCAGAAGCTCCTCCGTTTGAACCACGAATCTCCTGAAAAGGCCGATTAATCCTCGGGTTTTAAGGCCCTCCTTCGCCATCCGTTGCGTAGCGGGATGCTCTGTAGGTATTAAACAGTTCGACGCAAGATGCTCTCTGCAATCGATGGAGCGAGGCGATTGATCAATGCGAGGAGTTTGGTCTTGCCGATCGGCATTTCATACCGGTCGCGCGTGAAATCCCGCCAGAACTCTTCCGCCGGTTGCACGGGGATGATTTTCCCTTTCCCGCGGCCTACGGTCATTGCGGTATCCACAAGCAGCGGAAGGACTTCGACCACTCGTACGTTTGTGCCTTTCACTCCCGAGACTGATATCCAACCATCAACTCTCACTTGAGGGGCACCTTCCGGATAAGCGCCTCCGGCGCAGCAATGTTTCCGCGACCAGAGTAATCTTTCGCTTTGCCCGACAGCGGGTCGGCTGCTTCGACGACCAAAAACGTGTCTTCAAGAAGGCCAACCCTCTGAGGGCAGGGTAACTTTTCCCGCCCATCGTTGCCCGCAGCAGCGACGAGCATGACCCCGCTCTCATAGAGAGCCCGGGCCGCGTTGCAAACGCTGCAGTCGGACTTGCATTCCAGGAATCCCCACTTTTTCTGGTAGATACCCGCGCTGAGATTGACGACCCTGATGTTGTACCGCTTCGCATTGGCGGTACAACATTCCAAGCCCTTGGCGAGCCAGGACATCTTTCCGCGGCCGAATCTGTCAAGCACCTTTACATTGACCAGAGCGGTCTCGGGAGATACGCCAAGCAACGCGACCAGTGTGCCGTGGCCGTTGAAATCCTCAACCCCCTCGCCCGTTAGATCGACCGAGTGTCTGAGTCTCGGCCGAATGGCCGGGTGATCAACAAGCATTCCGCTATCGAGAAAGGCCATCGCCGCGGCATCCGCCCTTACATCCCGAACGAGCGTAAGCGGGTCAAACCGCGTTTCGGGGGTCTGCGGAAAGTAGTATGTATGGGTCCCTGGATCGTATACCGCCGCCAGATAATCGCCGGATTCACCCGCCCCTATTCCCATCAATTCCACAATTGGCTCTTCGCTGTTCATTTTGATACCCTCCTGATGCCCATCAGTTTGAGTACGATCGCGTCCGCACCCGTCAGCAACGGGGAAACGATTACTGCTGCCAACCCCGCGACAGCAGGCCCGCCTACTCCGGCCTGAAACGCGCTGCCGGGCGGGGCGAGACCCCACACCGCAAAGGCTACAGTTGCAGCGATCGCTCTCCATGCAACCGCATTCATCGCAGGCCACGGCTGGTTGTCCATCGCACGCTTCGCATACTGGAAGAAGATCGTCATAAAAGGTGTGGCAAACACGAACCACCAGTACACGCTTTCCGATGGCGGGGTATTGTGCTCGGCGGCATAGGCCAGGAATGCAACGTAAGGGGCCAGCATTTCGGTCGGAATAAACTTGGAAAGGGCGTCTAACGCTTGGCTCGCGGCGCCCTCCTTCTTAACGGCTGGCCCCCCGCTCTTCATGCCGAACGCCTGTACACCCTGTGACGGCAAATCGTCGTTCAATCTCACCACACTCATCGCTGCGTCCTATCCATGTGCGAGGTAGAATTTGCATATACCCTTGGGGCAACCCACCACAGTTTGGCCTGCGCGGTTTATAACGCCTGCATAACCGGGAGTGGCCCGACAGGAAGACGACCCGGTTCATGCGGTTGTTGGAAATCTCGTATTGCGTCGCAGACGAATGGCGAAAGGTATGGCTCGATGCTCGTTTTGTCAGGCGATCCGGGGCAACATAAGGATGTGGCCTATCCGCCCCTCCTGAGAAGGATCTGCGGTGATTGGCAGGAATCATCTTGAGTGGCGCTTTCGTTCCGGTCATTCCCCTGCCCCAGAATCATTTATGATCGTGCGGAAAGGAACCTGCGAACCCGTGGCGGTTCGACGCCGTAATCAAAAAAGCGATGTGATTAAACCATGTTGAAGCTCCCTTGTCAATCATTTTGTGAACATGATTCCGCCGCGCATGAAAGTCCTGCGCACGAAATGGCTTGACAGGGAAGCGCCGTCTTCATATAGTTTACATGCTGAAAAACCGCGATCCTGACTTCGAGGCAGCATTTTTCCAGCGACAGGCGGTTTACACAACACCTGCGAGGAAGGCCCTGGGCTCACCTCAAGGGAGACGATGCTCATAGTGCGAGGTTTGATCTCCTGCGGTCAAACCTCTTTTTTTTGACGGCCGCAGAGGGCTCAACGCTCATGGAAACCGGCACCACACGAAGGGAAGAGGACCTCCTCGGCGCCCTGGAGGTCCCGGCGGATGTCTACTGGGGCGTCCACACGGCGCGGGCGATCCGCAATTTCCCACTCAGCAGACGGCCGGTCCGGCCCGCACTGATCCGGGCGCTCGCCCTCGTCAAGAATGCCTGCGCGGCGGCAAACCTCGAACTCGGCTACCTCCCGCCCGAAAAGGGCGAGACGATGATCAAGGCCTGTGCCGAGGTGGCCGCCGGTGGCCTCTCCGACCAGTTTCCCATCGACGCCCTCCAGGGGGGGGCCGGCACCTCCACGAACATGAACCTCAACGAGGTGATCGCCAATCGGACGATCGAGCTTCTCGGCGGGCACAAGGGCGACTACCACATCGTCCACCCCATCGAAGACGTGAACCTCCACCAATCCACGAACGATGTCTATCCCACGGCCCTCAGGGTCGCCGCCATCGCAGGTCTCCGCGGGCTCGGCCGTGGCGTCGCCGACCTCCAGGGGGCCTTCCAGGAGCGGGAAAAGGCCTTCGGCGCCGTCGTGACGATCGGCAGGACGGAACTCCAGGAGGCGGTCCCGATGACCCTGGGGGCGGAGTTCGCCGCCTTCTCCGAGGCCTTCTCGCGCGACCGGTGGCGGACGGCCAAGTCCGAGGAGCGGCTCCGCGTCGTGAACCTCGGGGGGACGGCCATTGGCACGGGCCTCGCCGCCCCCCGGGACTACATCTTTCTCGTCATCGAAAAGCTCCGGGAGGTCACGGGGATGGTGCTCAGCCGGGGGGAGAACCTCACCGGGGAGACGGCCAACGCCGACCCCTTCGTCGAGGTGTCGGGGATCCTCAAGGCGCACGCCGTAAACCTTGTCAAGATTGCAGGCGACTTGCGCCTCCTCAATTTCACCTGGGAGATCCGCCTCCACCCGCTCCAGGCCGGCTCGTCGATCATGCCGGGCAAGGTTAACCCCGTCCTCCCCGAGGCGATCATCCAGACAGGGCTCCGCGCCATGGCCGACGACATGCTGATCGCCGAGGCGGCCAGCCGGGGCACCTGGCAGATCAACGAGTTCCTTCCCCTGATCGCCGATGCCCTGCTCGACGAGATCGAACTCCTGACCGCGGCAAACCCGCTTCTGGCAGCGCACGTCCGGGGGCTTGCAGCCGACGAGGCGCGCTGCCGGGCGCTCTTCGACGCGAGCCCGATGATCGTGACCGCCCTCGTGCCGCTGATCGGCTATGAGCGGGCAGAGGAGCTCATCAAGGAATTTCACGAGCGGCGATCGTTGCCGGACGGGTCCGTCCTCCCGGCCGAGTGGGATACCTCCGGGGCGCGGAGCATCCGGACGTTCCTGGAAGAAAAACTGGGGAAGAAGCAGATCGACGAAGTGTTCTCAGCCTATCGCCTCACCGCACTGGGATACCGAAAAGATGGATACGACACCGAAGGGAAATAGACTCCATATCGCCATCTTCGGCCGGACGAACGTGGGCAAATCGAGCCTCCTGAACTACCTGATCGGTCAGGAGATCGCCATCACCTCCCCCGTGGCGGGGACGACGACCGACGTGGTGGAGAAGGCGGCCGAGTTCCTCCCGTTGGGGCCGGTCCTCTTCCTCGACACGGCGGGGCTCGACGACGCGTCGGAGCTTGCGGCGCTACGCCTGCAGAAGACAAAGAAGATCTTCGACAGGGCCGACTGCATCCTCCTCGTCACCGAGGCGGAGACATGGACGGGCTACGAAGCGGGCGTTCTCGCCGAGGCGCAGAACCGAAAGATTTCGGTCCTGGCGGTTGTCAACAAGACCGACCTCGCCGCCCCCTCTCCCGCCTTCCTGGAGCGTCTGGCCGCGCTCGCCGCGCCAGCCGGGGGGGAAGGGGAAAAGATGGGCCGGGCCATCGCTCTCTCCAGCGTCGATCCCGCTGGGCGTGAGGCCGCCCTAGAGGCCGTCAAGCGGCATCTCATCGAGATGGCTCCCGACGACTTCATCGAAACTCCGTCGCTCGTGGGCGATCTCCTGCCGCCGGGGGGGCTCGCGGTCCTGGTCGTTCCGATCGACCTCCAGGCGCCGAAGGGGCGACTCATCCTGCCCCAGGTCCAGACGATCCGCGACGCCCTCGACAACGACGCCGCGGCGCTGATCGTCAAAGAGCGCGAGCTTGCGAGTACCCTCGCCATCCTCAACCGGAAGCCCGACGTCGCCATCTGCGACTCCCAGGTAATACTGAAGGTATCCGCCGACGTCCCGAAGGAGATCCCCTGCACGACCTTCTCGATCCTCTTCGCCCGGCAGAAGGGGGACCTCGCCACGGCCGCGGCCGGGGCCGCGGTGATCGAAACCCTCAGGCCGGGAGACCGGGTGCTCATCGCCGAGGCCTGTTCGCACCATCCCCTCCAGGACGATATCGGGAGGGTCAAGATCCCCCGGTGGCTCCGCCAGTACGTCGGCGGCGAGCTGCAGATCGACACTTCAGCGGGTCGGAATTATCCCGAAAACCTCGACGAATACCGGCTTGTCATCCACTGCGGCGGCTGCATGCTGACCCGGCGGGAGATGCTGACCCGGCTCCACAAGGCCCGCAGCGCCGGTGTTCCCGTCACGAATTACGGCCTGGCGATCTCCTTCACCCAGGGGGTCATCCGGCGGGTACTCGGCCCCTTCCCCTCGGCGCTCATGGCCTTCGACCGGAAGAGGGAGGAGTTGAACAAGAGGAGGGAACGACCGCTATGAACAAACGCATCGGAACGATCACGATCATCACCACCGACCGGGCCGCCCAGGCCGCCCGCGTCAACGCGATCCTGAGCGAATACGGCGACGCCGTGATCGGGCATATGGGGCTCCCCTATCCCCCCCGGGGCCTCCACATCGTCGCACTCATCGTCCACGCATCGACCGACGTGATCGGAGCGCTGACGGGAAAGCTCGGGGCGCTCACGGGCGTCGAGGTCAAATCGGCACTGACGCGGGTGTGAGAAAGGAAAAACGAACACACAGAAGATGGAACTATTCAAGGACTTTATCGATGACAACCGGGTCGAATCACTGCTCGCAGCGGCAGCCCATCCCGAGCGGAAACATGCCGAGGAGATCATCGCCAAGGCACTGGAGCTGAACGGTCTCACCCCGGAAGAGACCGCTGTCCTCCTCCAGAGCGAAGACGAAGAGCTGATCGAACGGCTCTGGGCGGCGGCGCAGGAGATCAAGCAGGCGATCTACGGCAACCGCCTGGTCCTCTTCGCCCCGCTGTACATCGCCAACCACTGCTCCAACGACTGCCTGTACTGCGGTTTCCGCCGGAGCAACAAGGAGCTGACCCGTGTCGCCCTGACGATGGAGCAGATCGCGAGCGAAGTCCGGGTATTGGAGCGGGAGGGGCACAAGCGGCTCCTGATGCTCTGCGGCGAACACCCGAGCCGTTCCAGCCTCGACTATTTCGCCGAAGCGATCGAGACGGCCTATGGAGTCAGGACGGAGAAGGGCGGGGAGATCCGGAGGATCAACGTCGAGATCGCCCCGCTGACCGTCCCCGAGTTCAAGCGCCTCAAGGCGACAAACATCGGGACCTACGTCCTCTTCCAGGAGACCTACCATCATGAGACCTACCGGCGGATGCACCCCAGCGGCCCGAAGGCAGACTTCGCCTGGCGTCTCACGGCGATGCACCGTGCGCAGGAGGGGGGAATCGACGACGTGGGCGTCGGCGCCCTCTTCGGGCTGTACGATTACCGGTACGAGGTCCTGGGACTCCTGTTCCACGCACTTCGGCTCGAAAAGGACTGCGGCGTCGGCCCCCACACGATCTCCATCCCGAGGCTCCAGCCGGCCCTGAACGCCCCTGCCGCCGTCTCACCGCCGCACCCGGTGAGCGACCACGACTTCAAGAAACTCGTGGCGATCCTCCGCCTCGCCGTACCCTACACGGGCATGATCCTGACGACCCGCGAGACGCCGGAGCTCCGCAACGACCTATTCAACCTCGGCGTTTCGCAGATCAGCGCCGGTTCCCGGACCGACCCTGGTGGGTACAAGAAGAATTCGAGCGAACACTTCCGGGCGGCACAGTTCAACCTCGGCGACACCCGGACACCGGACGAGGTGATCCATGACATCACCCTGATGGGGCACATCCCGAGCTTCTGCACCGCCTGCTACCGTCTGGGACGGACCGGCCAGGACTTCATGGAGCTGGCAAAACCTGGGCTGATCCAGAAGTTCTGCCGGACCAACGCCATCCTGACCTTCAAGGAATACCTCCTCGACTACGCCTCAGCCGAAACACGCGAAGCCGGCGACAGCCTGATCGCCCGCCTGGTCGAAGAGACGGCGACGGCCGAGATGCGCGGCACTTTGCGCGAGCGGCTCGGCCGGATAGAGGCCGGACAGCGGGACCTGTACATCTGAATTATTGACGAACCCGCAAAAAAGCGTCACCCCGGCGAAAGCCGGGGTCCATTGCGTTACTGGTTCCCAGCTTCGTCGGGGTGATGTCTAGATTCCGGCTTTCGCCGGAATGACAGGCTAAAGACCGAGGGCGCAATCTGCAAGCCGCGCCTTGTGGGCGGGGAGCTTCACAATTGTAAGCCCGCTATCAGGTCCGGTATCGCTTCCACAGCTTTTTGACAGCCGGCGTCAACATCAGCAATCCCGCGGCAATCAGCAGTGTCGCCGAAATGGGACGATCGAGGAAGGTCATGAAATCCCCGCCGGAACCGATCAGGGACTGCTGGAGGGTCTTCTCCAGCATCGGCCCCAGGATCATGGCCAGGATAAAGGGGGAGGCCGGAAAAGCGAACTTGCGCAGCACGTATCCCATGACGCCGAAAAACAGCATCATGCCCACGTCCCAGGCTGCGTTGTTCACGCTGTAGGCCCCGATGACGCAGACCGCAACAACGATAACCGCCAGGTATCGGTAGGGCACCTTCAGCAAGCGCACCCATAAGCTGATCAGGGGCAGGTTAAGTCCCAACAGCAGGACGTTGCCGATGTACATCGACGCGATTACGCCCCAGAAAATGTCCGGATGCTCCGTAATCAGGAGCGGGCCCGGCCGGACGCCGTGCATCATCAGGGCAACAAAGATCATGGCAATCGACGCGTTCCCGGGGATCCCCAGCGTCAGGAGAGGAATGAACGAGGAGGTGGAGGCTGCATTGTTGGCCGACTCGGGTGCGGCCACACCCTCGATCGCCCCATGGCCGAACTCCTCGGGATGCTTGGAGAGACGCTTTTCTATGGCATAGGCGGCAAAGGAGCTGATGATCGCCCCGCCGCCGGGCAGCACGCCGATGAAAAAACCGAGGAACGAGCCCCGGAGCACCGAGCCTCCGCACCGCCGCCAGTCCTCGAGGTTGGGGAGCAGCCCCTTGAGCGCGGTCTTGAAGATCTCCCGGGTTTCCGGGGCCTCCAGGTTGCACAGGATCTCGGCGAGGCCGAAGAGGCCCATGGCCATCACCACGAAGTCGACACCGTCCGTCATCCGGCTTATTCCCAGGGTGAACCGCGGGGTCCCTTCCACCGGATCGAGACCGACGGTTCCCAGAAGAAGCCCCAGCACGCCCATCATCAGGCCCTTCAGGATCGATTCCTCGGAGAGATAGATCGCCATCATCAGGCCGAGAAAGACCAGGCAGAAGTACTCGGGGGGGCCGAATTTCAGGGCAAAGGAGGCCAGTGTCGGGGCAAAGATCGATATCCCCAGGACGGAGAGCGTGCCGGCGATGAAGGAGCCGAGGGCGGAGATCCCCAGGGCCGCGCCCGCCCTCCCC
>VFSW01013512.1_pt1 | contig 11345 bp, 9 predicted proteins | sample 5358111 | NCBI WGS metagenome assembly VFSW01 (sample SAMN11554181, study PRJNA540505) | mine drainage metagenome | isolation source: sediment from site ElyBrook_90M | place: USA: Ely Copper Mine, Vershire, VT | collected 2017 | reverse complement strand
GTGCGGCGGTGGGCGGCGGCGGGTGAAGCCCGCCAGCGATCCCAGGGGCACTCAAGCCAGCGGCGGTGGTGAGGCCTCCCCCGCGGCGCGCCAGGACGCGAATTGTTCATCACCATCCTGGCTGCCGTGACGTGCGTCGCTACGTCAAAGGGCCGCATGGCCGCGTGCTCAAGGTCTTCAGGCATTGCACTTCACGCCGGAGCAAGCCAAGGCACCACTAAGTTCGGCAGCGTGAGGCATTTTGGCGTAAATTGTCCGCGTAAAGGCGCGCCGATGTGTTTCGCGCGCCTTTTGCCGGTGCGATAAACCCCTTCGCAAGCGAACGAAGGGATACGGGCATGAACGCGACAGCTCTGATTGTGATTGATGTGCAGGAGTCATTCCGGCACCGGCCTTATTTTGTCGATCAGGATGTTCCAGCTTTCCTTGGGCATGTCGAAGCGCTTGTGAAAGGCGCGGTAGCGCACAAAATTCCGGTGGTGCAGATATTTCATGTTGAAAATCAGGGGCCATTTGCTGAAAGCTCCGGGCAGGTGGTAACCATGGCCCCGCTCAGCTTCACCCCCGATGCAGTGTTTCGCAAGCGGCGGCATAGCGCGCTGGTCGGCACGGGGCTTGATGTCTGGCTGGTGCGCCACGCCATTCACCGCCTGATCATCTGCGGCATCCGCACCGAACAATGCTGCGAAACCACGACACGGCACGCCTCTGATCTTGGCTATGAGGTCGATTTTGTCGGTGAGGCGACGTTGACATTTCCCATGACGGATAAAGCTGGGCATATCTGGAGCGCGGCGGAGATTCGCGCCCGCACCGAACTGGTGCTGGAGGGACGCTTTGCGTGGATTGCCACGGTAGCCTCCGCTTTTGACACCGGGATTGCCCCCGCATGACCTTGACCCAGCCCGCCAAAATCACGACACCCGTTATTGTGGTGATGCAACCGCGTGTGGTGCTGCTTGAGGCGGCGGGACTGGTGGAAGTGCTGCGCCGGGTAAATGTTGATATCGGCTTTGCCCGCTACGGCGTGAGCCACGTCGGTGCCGGGCCGCAGGTCGTCAGTTCCACCGGACTGACGATCACGGACCTGGGGCCGCTTCCAGCCGCTTTGCCTGATGCCTGTTGGGTGGTGCTGTGCGGCAGCGCCGATCTGCCATTGGGTGAGGGCGAGCGTGATATTGCCCAAGAGGCTGCCTGCGAAGCCAGGATCATTGCCTGGCTGGCCCGCGTGATTCGCCCTGGGATCAAGCTGGTTTCTATCTGTGCCTGGGCCTTGCTGGCGGCGCGGGCGGGTTTGCTCGATGGCTATGCCTGCACTACCCATCACGCCTGCATGGCAAATCTGACGCGCCATGCCCCGCGTGCCCGCGTGCTCGAAAACCGCTTGTTTGTTGAAGATGGCGACCGGCTGACGAGCGCGGGCATGACCGCCGGCATTGACCTGACGCTGCATCTGGTGGCCCGGAGTGCAGGCTATACCGCTGCCCTCGCCGCAGCCCGTTATATGGTGGTTTATATGCGGCGCGCCGGGCATGATCCGCAGGTGTCGCCATGGCTCGAAGGGCGCAACCATATACACCCGGCTGTGCATCGGGCGCAGGATGCGGTGATGGCCAACCCCGCCCATGATTGGAGCGTAGGCGAACTGGCCCGCAAGGCAGGTGCCAGCCCGCGCCATCTATCACGCCTGTTTTCGCAACAATCCGGCATGAGTATCGCCGCCTATGTCAGCCATATTCGCGTGGCACTGGCGCATGATCTGGTGACGGGCACCGGCCTGGATTTGGAGAGTGTTGCGGAGCGCGCCGGTTTTGCCTCAGGTCGTCAGTTGCGACGCGCCTGGTCGCGCCATCATGAGCGCCCGCCAGCGGCTTTGCGCCGCATGGCGTGAAGGCCGCCCGCCCTCACCCCATATTCAAATCCTTGAAGAAATCATTGCCCTTGTCGTCGATGACGATGAACGCCGGGAAATCCTCAACCTCGATTTTCCACACCGCTTCCATGCCGAGTTCGGGATATTCGAGCACTTCAACCTTGCGGATGCAGTCCTGCGCCAAACGCGCCGCTGGCCCGCCGATCGAGCCCAGGTAAAACCCGCCAAATTCCGCGCAGGCGGCGCGCACTTCCTTGGAGCGATTGCCCTTGGCGAGCATGATCATCGAGCCGCCCGCCGCCTGGAACTGCGCGACATAGGAATCCATTCGCCCTGCGGTCGTCGGCCCGAACGAGCCCGAAGCATAGCCGACCGGCGTTTTGGCGGGGCCAGCATAATAGACCGGGTGGTTTTTCATGTAATCGGGCATGGGTTCGCCCGCATCGAGCCGCGCCCGGATTTTGGCGTGGGCAAGATCACGCGCCACAATCAGCGTGCCGGTCAGCGACAGCCGGGTTTTCACCGGATGGCGCGACAGCGTCTTGAGGATGTCGGCCATCGGTTGGTTGAGATCGATTGTGACCACCGGGCCACCCAGGGCCGGGTCGATCACTTCGGGCAGATATTGCGCTGGATTATGCTCCAGCTCTTCAAGGAAAATCCCTTCTGCGGTGATTTTGCCAAGCGCCTGACGGTCCGCCGAGCAGGAGACGCCAAGGCCAATCGGCAGGCTGGCACCATGGCGCGGCAGGCGGATGACGCGCACGTCATGGCAGAAATACTTGCCGCCAAATTGCGCGCCAATGCCGAGATTTTGCGTCAGTCTGTGCAGCTCCTGCTCCATCGCGAGGTCGCGGAATGCCTGGCCATCGAGATTGCCGCTGGTGGGCAGTTCGTCATAATAGCGCGTCGAAGCAAGCTTTACGGTCTTCATCACCAGTTCGGCGCTGGTGCCGCCAATGACAACCGCCATGTGATAGGGCGGGCAGGCGGAGGTGCCGAGCGTCAGGATGCGCTCTTTGAGGTAGGCGATCAGCCGGTCATGGGTGAGGATCGAGGGCGGGGCCTGATAGAAAAAGGTCTTGTTGGCCGAACCGCCGCCCTTGGCGACGAACAGGAATTTATACGCGTCGCCCGGCTCGGCATAAATTTCGAGCTGGGCTGGCAGGTTGGTCGAAGTGTTTTTCTCCTCGAACATGCTCAAGGGCGCAAGCTGCGAATAACGCAGGTTTTTCTTTGCATAGGCGTCGCGGATGCCCTCGGCCAGCGCGCTTTCATCATCGCCGTCGGTCATCACCATCTGCCCGCGCTTGCCCATGACAATCGCTGTGCCGGTATCCTGGCACATGGGGAGCACGCCGCCAGCCGCGATATTGGCATTTTTCAGCAGGTCAAAAGCCACGAACTTGTCGTTGGAAGTGGCTTCAGGATCATCAAGGATCATCGCCAGTTGCTTCAGGTGGCCGGGGCGCAGCAAATGGTTGATGTCGATCATCGCCGCTTCTGCCAGTCGCCGGATGGCTTCGCGCTCGACCACCAGAAAGCGGCGCTGGCCAATGGTTTCGACACGCACGCCCTCGCTGCCTAAATGACGCCATGGCGTCTTGTCTTTGCCATGTGCGAACAACGGCGCGTAATGAGTGGTCATCAGGCTCTCCTGCAGGACATGTGTTGGGGGCTGGACGTTAATTTCAGCGGTTGCCGGGCACGGCGGCGCGCTGGCTGGCATAGAGCGCGGTGGTCTCGGCAGGCATCGGCACCCCGGCGCGGCCAATCACGCCGCCTCCCAGCACGCGCGCCTGTGCCGCGTCGCTGGCATAAAACACGCAGGCCTGGCCGGGCGAAACGCCCTCTTCGGCTTGCGTGAGGCGCACGTGCCATTGTCCGTCCGCGGCGGCAAACAGCACTGCCGGCACGGGCGCTCTGGTGGAGCGCACGCGCACGTGCAACTCGCCGCCTTCAGCAGCAAATCCTGCCAGCGTGCCGGGGCCAATCCAGTTGATGTCATGCAGCGCCAGATCGCGGGTCGCCAGTGCTGTGCGCGGACCGACGGTGACACGCGCGTTTGCGGCGCTGATCGCCACAACGTAAAGCGGCTCGCCATGGCCCGCAGCGGCATCAGTAATGCCGAGGCCTTTGCGCTGGCCGATGGTATAATGGATGATGCCCTGGTGGCGGCCGAGCACCCGGCCATCGATATGGACGATCTCGCCAGTCTGCACCGCCTCGGGGCGCAGGCGCTCGATCATCGCGGCGTAATTGCCTGAGGGCACAAAGCAAATGTCCTGACTGTCATGCTTTTCAGCTACCGCCAGCCCAAAACGGCGGGCAAGGTCGCGCACCTCGCTCTTGGGGCGCTCGCCCAAGGGAAAGCGCAGCAGCGCCAATTGCGCTTGCGTCGTCGCATAAAGAAAATAGCTCTGGTCGCGGCTGGCATCGAGGGCGCGATAGAGTGCCCTTGTGCCGCGCTCGGCGGGGCGCGAGGAAATATAATGGCCGGTCGCCAGGACATCAGCCCCCAAATCGCGCGCAGTCTCGAACAGATCGGCAAATTTGATATGCTGATTGCAGGCGATACACGGCACGGGCGTTTCGCCGTTGAGATAGGAATCAGCAAAGGCGTCAATGACCTTGTCGCGAAAGCGGCTTTCGTAATCGAGCACGTAATGGGGGATGTCGAGGCGGGCAGCCACATCGCGGGCGTCATGAATGTCGGTGCCAGCGCAGCAGGCACCCTTGCGATGCGTCGCCGCGCCATGATCATAAAGCTGCAAAGTGATGCCTATGACCTCATAGCCCTCTTCTTTCAGGAGAGCCGCCACAACGGAGGAATCAACGCCGCCCGACATGGCGACGACCACGCGGGTTTGGGCGGGGGGCTTGGCGATGCCAAGGCTGTTGATGGGGCTCGAAGTCATGTGACGCATTCCTGAACCTGGTCGTCCTGCCATAAACTGACGCCAAGGCCAACCCCGACGCTAGCGCGAAACCGCTTCGCGTGGCGCGGCAATGCCAATCTTGCCACGTTCGGTCAGCCAAATACCCACAAGACACAGCAGCAGCGCTTCGGCGTGATAGATATGGAAGGGTTCATGCAGAAGCACAAGCGCGAGCAGTGCCCCGAATATCGGCACGAGGTTGGCATAGACGCCGGCGCGGCTGGCCCCAACAAGATCCACCCCGCGCATGTAGAATAATTGCGCCACCAGCGATGGAAACACCGTGATGTAAGCGAGGATGCCGACGCCGCGGAGAGTTGGCCAGACGATCAGGCCGCGCCAGGCCTCGAGCGCCAGAAATGGCAGCGAGGACAGCATCGCCGCCAAAGCCAGCGCCGCGAAGAAAATCAATCCATCAACCCGGGGGCGTCCGCGCAATGCCAGCGTGTAGCCAGCATAACATGCGCAAGCCACGATCAGCATCAGGTCGCCGGTGTTGAAATGCATGGCAAGGAGATTTTGCGGCTGGCCCTGCGTGGTCACAAGAATCGCCGCAAATACCGACACGGCGACCCCAAGCGATTGCGTCAAGCTGACGGGCGTACCCAGAAACATCACCGCGCCGAGGAAGACAAAGATCGGAATGGCACTTTGCAGCAGGTTCATGTTGACGGCGGTGGTGTAATAAGCGGCAGCGTAAAACAGCACGTTAAAGCCGGTGAAGCCGATGGAGCCCATTAGCGCGATGCGCCACGGATGGGCAAAAATCACGCTTTTGATCTCGCGCCGGCGGTGGAGCAGCATCACCGCGAGGATTGCAAACACCAAAAACCAGCGCCCGGTGACCACCAGCATCGGGGACATCTGACCAGCGATCGCCCGACCGGCGACGCCGTTGCCTGCCCACATCAAAGTGCAAAGGCTGAGCATCACGCGCGGCTTTTGCCAGAGGGAGGTTGCGAGGCGGCGCATGCTGTCCAATCTATGCTGCCGCACTGATGCGGCCAAATTCCAGCCTGATCACCCGGTCGGCGTGAGCGTAGCTCTCGCGTCGGTGGGCGATCATCAGCACAGTGCGCCCATGCGCCAGCGCGGCAAGGCCATCGCGCACCGCCTGTTCGGAGAGCGGATCGAGCGCCGATGTCGCCTCGTCCAGCAGCACAATAGGGGCCTTGCGCAGCAGCGCGCGGGCAATGGCAACGCGCTGGCGCTGCCCGCCCGAGAGGGTCATGCCGTGCTCTCCCACCGCAGTTTCATAACCATCACGCATTTCGGCAACAAACTCGGTGATATGAGCAGCATGGCACGCTGCCGCGAACTCAGCCTCGGAGGCGCCTGGGTGGCCCAGCATGATGTTCGAACGGATGGTGCCCTGAAACAAAAATGCGTCCTGCCCGACATAACCAAAGGCGCGGCGCACCGAAGCGCGGTTGCAGCGGGCAATGTCCTGACCATCAATCAGCACAAGCCCGGCGCTGGGCGCAAAGAATTTCTGCAAAAGGCCAAAAATCGTCGATTTGCCGCTGCCTGACGGGCCGATCAACGCCGTGCTCCTGCCGGCGGGCACCTGGAAGGAAATATCCTCAAGCACCGGTTCGCCGGAACGATAACTGAAGCCGACATTCTGGAAAACGATCTCACCCTTGCTGACCACCAGGTCGGGCAGGTCGCTGTCATCATTTTCGTCGCCCGGCTGGTCAAGAAAATCATAGAACATCTTGACGCCAACCATCCGGGCATTGAGTTCGAGATTAAAGCGCGCCAAGCGCTTGATCGGCTCATAGGCCATCAGCAGTGCGGTGATGAACGAGAAAAAAGCCCCCGGCGACTGGCCGTCATAAATCACCCGCGAACCGCCATAAACGATGATGAAGGCAACGGCGAAGCCGCCGAGCGTTTCCATCAGAGGCGCGGTTTGCGCGGTGATGATGGCCTGCCGGTTGGAGGCCGAGGCCGCCGAAGATACGGCACTGCGCATCCGCGCGGTGAAATCGCCCTCAAGCCCGTAGGATTTGAGCACCCTGATGCCTTGCGCGGCTTCGGAGGTGAGGCGCAAGACTTCAGCAAAACTGTCAAAGCCACGCTTGACCGCCTTGGGAATGCGGCGGATCAGCCGCCGCAGGCCCAACACCGCCAAAGGCAGAATGAGCATGGAGATCAGCGCCATCTTCCAGTCTTGAATCAGCATGACGGCGAGCAGCGCCACCACGGTCAGCAGATTGCGACCGATGGCGGTGACCACGACATCCACCGCAGCGCGGGCCGAATTGGCGATGAAGGCTTGCTGGGCAAGGAACTGGGTTGAATGGGATTCAGAAAAAAAGGTCTGGCCCTGCTTCAGCAAATGCTCGAAAATTCGCCATTGCACCGAGGCGACAATGCGGTTGCCAACGCGGGTCAGGATCACCTGCTGGCCAAATGAGCCGAGGCCCTTGACCAAAGACAGCGCCACAACCGCGCCTGCCAGCCACCAGGTCGCGCTCATCGATTTTTCGAGGAAAACCTTGTTGACAATGTCGCGCATCAGCCAGGCGAGCAGGCCCGTGGTGGCGGCGACAAAGGCCATGCAGACAAAGCCAGCGATATAGGCTTTGAGATTGGGACGTGCTTCTTCGCGCAGCAACCGCATGAACGGGGCGTTCTGCGAAGGTTCAAGCCGTTGTTTCATGAAATCCTGTGCCATCAAAGGCGGTGCCCAGCGCTGCTCAGACTATGGCACGGCGGCGGTAATAGTGCAAAAACATATCAATGGCGGCCTCGACATTGCGGGCGATTTCATCGGTGCCAAGGGCGGGATCGGCCCCCAAAATGCAGCGTGTGAACACGCCTGCCTTGCATAATTCGATGAATTGATGCGCTGCCAGGGGCGCATCGGCAACCTGGAGCGCGCCAGAATCGGTCTGCGCGGCCAGCCACGTTGCCAGGCGGTCAGCGGCATATTGCGGCCCGGCATCATTGACGGCCTGCCCGGTGCCCGGCAACTTCCCGACAATGCCGATCACCATGCGCATGAAGGCCACTTGTTCCGGCTGCATCATGATCGCAAGGAGTTGATTGCCAAAGCGCCGCAGCACATCCGCAACATCGTCGAAGTCCTCGTCAAACCGGCAGAGCTGCTCGGCAAGCCGTTGGCGGTCGGAGCGCACCAGCGCCTCGAACAGCCGCGCCTTGCCATCAAAATAAGCATAGAGCGTGCCCTTTGAAACGCCCGCCGTGCGCGCTATGTCGTTCATGCTCGCGCCATCGTAGCCATCGCGCAGGAAAATGGCGCGCGCGCCAGCGAATATCTGGCGCAGCTTGGCGCTGTCCGGCTCGCAGTTGTCCTGTTGCAGGGGATGCGATGTCGGTGCCGCATCGGCAGCCACAAGTTCGGCGTCTGTGTCTTCGCGGGTCATTCCAAAAGCTCGTAGTCGCGGCTGGTTGCGGGGGTGGTTGAAAAAAATCGAACCGAACGGTTCAGTTCGGCCTTGATTTATCGTCTTTGGTCTGATATGTCAAGCGGAAATGAACCGAACGGTTCGGTTTAGTCCCCGCGACTGAGCCCGAAGTTATGAGAGAGCCCAGGCATGAGCACCGAAACAGACACGACCGAGGCAGTTGGCACCGTCGTGCCCAGCCCTGACACGGGAAGCGCCAACCAGCAGGTGGCGAGGGTTCCCAGTGGTGCGGCACCTGTTGCCCGCAACGATGCGGGTGAAGCTGTCGTCGTCAAGCCGAAGCGCTCGCGCCGCACCATCATCCTGCCCATCGTCATTCTGGCTTTGCTCGGCTTTGGTGCCGTCAAGGGCTATAACTATTTCGTCAGCGGGCGGTTCATCTATTCAACCAATGATGCCTATGTTCAGGCCGATATCACCACGATTTCCGCCAAAGTGCCCGGCTATCTGACGGCAGTGCCGATCATTGACAATACGCCGGTGCATGCGGGCGAAGTGCTGGCACGGATTGATCAGGGCGATTACAAGCTTGCCGTCGATGCCGCGCAACGCAAGATGGACACGCAAGACGCTACCATCGCCCGCCTTAAGCAGCAGGTCGCAGCGCAGAGCGCCCTGATCGCCGGGGCGCAAGCGCAGGGCGTGGCCGCCGAGGCGCAGGTGGTTTCCGCGAAGGCGCAACTTGCCAATGCGCAGGCGGCCTTTGACCGTGCCGCGCAACTGCTGGCACATCATTTTGGCAGCCAGCAGACGATGGATCAGGCTCGCGCCGCGCGTGACACCGCCGCTGCGGGCCTCGCTGCTGCCGAGGCGACGTTCAAGGCGGCTGGTTCCTCGCTTGCCGCCGCCAAAGCCAATCAGCACGTGGCGGAGGCGCAGGTCACGGAAGCCGTCCAGGGCCGCGCTGAAATGCAAGTTGCACTGGACAAGGCCCGCCGTGACCTGAGCTTCACGGACGTGCGCGCGCCGGTGGATGGCATCGTTGCCAACACATCGGCCTTTACCGGCCAGTTCGTGCAGCCGGGCCAGCAGCTTATGGCGATTGTGCCGCTGAAGAGCCTCTATGTCGAAGCCAATTTCAAGGAGACCGATCTTGGTGCCATGAAGGTTGGACAGAAGGTGGACCTTACGGTTGACGCGCTCGGCGGCAAGACAGTGGAAGGCACCATCGAATCGTTTGCACCTGGCACCGGGGCTAATTTTTCCCTGCTGCCGCCCGATAACGCCACCGGCAATTTCACCAAAATCGTGCAGCGGGTGCCGGTGCGCATCAGCTTTGATGGCGACATCGCCACCAGCGGCAAGTTGATGCCCGGTCTCTCGGTTGTTGCTGCCGTTCATACCCGCGACCCGAAGCTGCCCCGGCCTTCGCTGATGAGCGCCTTCGGTTTCACCAGCCACGAGAAGTGAGGCACTGGCCATGGCCCAAGCCATCTCGCGGAATGGCCCAGCCGTCGCTGTAACGGCGCAGACTGAAGTCGAAACCGCCATGCCGGAAACCATCGACCGGCGCAGGCTGATCGCGTTTTTCTGCATGGTTTTCGGCATGTTCATGGCGATTCTCGACATTCAGGTGGTGTCCGCCTCGCTGTCGGAAATTCAGGCCGGCCTGTCGGCGACGCCCGATCAGGTGGCATGGGTGCAGACCTCGTATCTGATCGCCGAAGTCATCATGATTCCGCTTTCGGGAATCCTGTCGCGGGCCTTTTCAACCCGCTATCTGTTTGCCGCCTCGTGCGCCGGTTTCACACTGGCCAGCTTCATGTGCTCGCAGGCGACCACGCTTGATCAGATGATCGTGTTCCGCGCGCTGCAGGGCTTCATTGGCGGCGCGATGATCCCGACGGTGTTCGCCTCGGCCTACACCATTTTCCCACGTTCGAAGATGCCGGTGATTACCCCGATTATCGGGCTTGTCGCGACCCTGGGGCCGACCATCGGGCCGACAGTCGGTGGCTATCTCACCGAGATGTTCTCGTGGCACTGGTTGTTTCTGATCAACATCATACCCGGCATTCTGGTAACGACGGCGACGTGGTTTCTGGTTGATTTTGACGAGCCTGATCTCAGTATCCTCGATACATTTGACTGGACGGGCCTGTTTGGCATGGCGGCTTTCCTCGGTGCGCTGGAATATACGCTGGAGGATGGCCCGCAAAACAACTGGTTCAGCGATTCGACTATCACGCTGACCGCGGTCATTTCGGCGGTGGGTGCTGTTGTGTTTTTCTGGCAGGCATTTCGCTCGAAGCACCCGATTGTCGATTTGTCAGCCTTCCGCAACCGCAATTTCTGGACGGGTTCGGTGCTGTCGTTTGTCATGGGCATCGGGCTCTACGGCCTGACCTTCCTTTACCCGGTCTATCTGGCGCGCGTGCGCGGCTATGACTCGCTGCAGATCGGCGACACCATGTTCATCAGCGGCCTGACGATGTTTGTCAGCGCCCCGATTGTTGGTCGCTTGATCACCAAAATGGATCCGCGCATCATGATCGCGCTTGGGTTTGCCGGATTTTCGCTCGGCACCTATCTTGCCTCCTTCATGACCAAGGACTGGGATTTCTGGGAATTGCTGGTGCCGCAATTGTTGCGCGGCGGGTCGCTGATGCTGTGCATGGTGCCAATCAACAATCTTTCGCTTGGCACCATGCCGCCCGCCAAAATGAAGAACGCCTCGGGCCTCTATAATCTGACGCGCAACCTTGGTGGTGCCGTTGGCCTCGCCATGATCAACACCATGATCAACGACCGGCTCGATCTGCACCTGCAAAGGCTGCATGATGATTTCAACTGGGACCGCCCCGTTGCCGTGCAGCGCCTTGCGGGCATGACGCACGCCTTTGCATCGAAAGGCACCAACGCGCATTTGGATGCGGTGAAACAGTTGATGCTGATGGTGCGCCAGCAAGCGACCGTCATGTCGCTGGCCGACGTGTTTTATGCGCTGACGTGGCTGTTTTTGACGTTGATCCTGCTGACGCCGCTGATGCAACGACCCAAGCGGGGCGTTGCCCCGGCGGGTGGCGGCCATTGAGCGCGCCCTAGAGCCGGAACGCGACGTCGAGGCTTTCGCCTTCGGCTGTCAGGTGTAAAATC
>VFSW01013511.1_pt1 | contig 11345 bp, 12 predicted proteins | sample 5358111 | NCBI WGS metagenome assembly VFSW01 (sample SAMN11554181, study PRJNA540505) | mine drainage metagenome | isolation source: sediment from site ElyBrook_90M | place: USA: Ely Copper Mine, Vershire, VT | collected 2017 | reverse complement strand
CCGGATCAATGCGCGGGGGTCCTGAATGCGCTGACGGAGCGAACCCGGAATGACGTGATTCTGCGCATCGCCACGCTGGATGGTGTGCAACCCCTGGCCTTGCGTGAACTCAATGATGTACTGACCAAGTTGTTGATGGGGTCGGCGACCACGAAAAAGCGCATCAAGGGGGGAACCAAGGCGACGGCCGAAATTCTCAACTATGTGGGAGGAGCGACGGAAGCCTCGGTGATTGAAGCGATGCGCGCCTATGATCCAGAATTGGCCCAGAAGATTCTCGATGAGATGTTCGTATTCGACAATATCATGGACATCGATGATCGGGGCATCCAGTTGATTTTGCGTGAGATACAGTCCGAGTCGTTGATTGTGGCGCTCAAGGGCGCCAGTCCCGAGTTGCGTGAAAAAATCTTCAAGAACATGTCGCAGCGTGCGGCTGAAATGATGCGCGAGGATCTGGATGCCAAGGGACCGGTGCGGGTCAGCGACGTGGAAGCCGAGCAGAAGGAGATCATCAAGGTCATCCGGCGCATGGCCGATGAGGGGCAGATTGCCCTGGGAGGAAAGGGAGATGACGCTTTTGTCTGAATTTGGCGGAAAAGGCCGGACGCCCGTCGGCGTATTCACGCGTTGGGAATTGCCGAACTTTGATCCGGCGCATGCCGGGGGAAGCCCTTCGGCGCTCGCTCTATCTCCATCGTCCGCGACAGTCGCATCCCCGCTGGCTTTGCCCACGGCGGCAGAACTCGAACGCATTCACCAGCAAGCCGAACAGGAAGGGCATCGCCAGGGCTACCAGACCGGTTATGAAGAGGGGTACGCGGAGGGCCGAAACAGAGTGGACGAGGTGGTTTCCCACCTGACTGCCACGCTGGACTCGTTGACGAAACAACGACAGGAGGTGGATCACCGGGTGGTGGAAGATCTTCTGGCATTGTCCCTCGAGGTGGCGCGCCAGATGGTTCGTCAGGCGCTGCAAGTGCGCCCCGAACTGGTTTTGCCGGTGATTCGGGAAGCCTTGCAGATGTTGCCTCATTTCAATCAGGCCGCCCACCTCACCTTGAACCCGGCCGACGCGGTCCTGGTCCGGGAGAGTTTGGGCGAGCATCTGTCTCATAGTGGATGGAAGATCCTGGAAGATGCCACCCTGGAACGGGGAGGATGCCGGCTGGATACGGCCCATAGTCAGATCGATGCTTCGTTGACGCACCGCTGGCAGAGTGTGGTGGCCACCCTGGGTCTGGGATCCGATTGGTTGGAAGGAAACGGATCATGACGATGTCTTTTTCCGATCGAAGCGAAGGCTGGCGTGAAAGTTTGGCGGCTGCCCGTGATGCCGTGACCCTGGCCAACCCTTTGCAGGTGAGCGGACAGTTGGTCAAGGCAACGGGACTGGTGATGGAAGCGGTGGGGTTGCGCCTGCCGGTGGGGAGTACCTGCATGATCGAATTGCCCCATCACCGGATCGAAGCGGAAGTGGTGGGATTTTCGGGAGAGCGCCTGTTTCTCATGCCGGAAAATGAAGTCCATGGTTTGATTCCCGGAGCGCGCGTCGTTCCGGCAGAAATTCCGCCCACGTTTACCCCGTTGGGTAAACGCCTGCTTCCCCGTCGTCGTCTCAGTGACCGGGTGCGTCACCTGCCCGTCGGGGAAAGATTGTTGGGGCGCGTGGTGGATGGGGCCGGGCGTCCATTGGACGCATTGGGTCCTCTGGGGGAGGGAGAGGCTGCTCCGCTGCAAAGCCGTCCCATCAACCCTCTGGATCGAACGCCCATCAGCACCCCTCTGGATGTGGGGGTGCGCGCCATTAATGCGTTGTTGACCGTTGGCCGGGGTCAGCGCATGGGGTTGTTTGCGGGCAGCGGCGTCGGCAAGAGCGTTTTGTTGGGCATGATGGCCCGTTTTACCGAGGCTGAAGTGATCGTGGTGGGCCTGATCGGGGAACGGGGGCGCGAGGTACGCGAGTTCATCGATGATATTCTGGGTGAGGAGGGGATGGCACGGGCCGTGGTTGTGGCGGCCCCGGCAGATACCAGTCCGCTTCTGCGGCTGCAGGGAGCGGCCTATGCCACCACCATCGCGGAATACTTTCGTGATCAGGGACAGAATGTCCTTCTCATCATGGATTCACTGACGCGCTATGCCATGGCCCAGCGCGAGATCGCCCTGGCGATTGGAGAGCCGCCGGCCACCAAGGGTTATCCTCCCTCGGTCTTTGCCCGCTTGCCCAAGTTGGTGGAACGCGCAGGGAATGGAGTCGAAGGGGGCGGATCGATCACTGCCTTTTATACTGTTCTCACCGAAGGGGATGACCAACAGGACCCGATCGCGGACAGTGCGCGCGCCATTCTTGACGGGCATATCGTGTTGTCGCGCCGTCTGGCGGAACAAGGCCATTATCCGGCCATCGATGTGGAGGCTTCCATCAGTCGGGCGATGAATCAACTGGTTCCTGCGCGGCAGATGACGCAGGTGCAGCGATTCAAGCAACTGTATGCGCACTTCCAGCGCAACCGCGATCTGGTCAGTGTGGGGGCCTATGTTCCAGGTTCGGATCCCTTGCTGGATGAAGCCATACAGAGGTATCCTGACATGGAGCATTATCTGGTACAAGGGATTCAGGAGCAGGCAAGCCTGGAGTCTGGGAATGAGCAATTTCTTAACCTGTTTGGGAGCGTTGCGCCGTGACACGTCCTTTTCCATTGGAAACCTTGAAAACGCTCTCCAGGACACGGAGCGATCAGGCGAGCCGGAAGTTGGGTCAGGTCAACCGTCGCCACCATGAAGAACAAAAAAAACTGGATATGTTGATCCGGTTTCGCGCAGACTACGAAGGACGTTACCAGGCGGTGATGCGGGCGGGCGGTGCTTTTGAAACCTTGATGAATTTCCAGCATTTTCTGGAGCGACTGGATGAGGCGGTCCGGCAGCAGCGGGCCGTGGTGGCACAAGTGGGTGGCGAAGTGAGTCAGGGGCAGGTAATGGTTCAGGAGGCACATCGTCAGGTGCGCTCCATGGAGGTGTTATCCGAACGTCATTGCGCCAGAGAACAGGAACGGACGAACCGAAGCGAACAAAAAGCCCTGGACGAGCAGGTGGGGCAGAGGATTGCGCATCTGTTATCGGAAGCCAAGTGAAAGGAGTGTCATGATGCAACCCATACCTGCGGTTCGTAGCACGCCAGTTTCCGGAGCCAACAGAACTGTCCGTTCCACGGACCAACCGCCCGGAGGAGAAAGTTTTACGGCGCTCTTGTCCCAGCATCTGTCGGACAGTGGCGCCTCGGCTCAACGCCCGCAAAGCGTGTCGGCCCCCCCTGTCCCGGTTCATGGTTCAGAGGCAAACCCTCCCAGGGCCTCAGAGGGACGTTCCCCTTCTACGCAGGGTTCACGGTCAGCGGCTCCCGCACGTTCCGGGAGTCCCGGAAGTCAGCAATCAACCGCTCAAACAGGTTCTGCGCCTCCTGTGGAAAAGAAGCCATCACATCAGGCTCAAACGCCGGTCACTGTTCCACCTCCCCTGGACAGTGGCACCGTCGCGACCGGGATGACCGCCGCCACAGCGGCTGCAAATCTGGGAACGAACGTTTCTTCCAATGGAACGGCAGCCGGGTCGAATATTTCCACGGCCAGCGGAACGACCCCTGCTCAACCGGCCCCCAAAAAGCCTCTTCAGAGCGCTTTGGCAGGGCAATTGGGCGTGGCGGCATCAATGCCCTCCCATGTGTGGATGCCGCCCGCGAAACCGGAACAAGCGCCCGCAGCACCCTCCATCGAGGGAGCCTTGTCACCGTCCTCGGGGGGCGGTGGCGCAGGGCAGCAAGGTTCGGTGGTGCAGAAGAACACGGAAGCAACGTCCCAGGCTTCCGGAAACGAGGCGAATTTTTCGCTTTCGGTGGGAGGAGGAAACGGGGCTTTTGTTTCATCCACCAATCTGGGGACTTCCGGTGGGCCGGGGAGCACCGATTCTTCGGCGGTTTCCTTGTCCTCACCCTCTGCGCACACGGCACCGGGGCATTCTGAACTCAATGCCCTCCTGATGTCCTCGGGCGGCACCTCCATTGGTGCAGAGACGCCCTCTTCAAGTGTGATGGTTCCTGTGGGGCAAGCGGGTTGGGGGCAGGAATTTTCTCAAAAGGTGACCTGGATGGTCGGTCAGTCCCAGCAAAGCGCCGAGTTGCATCTCAATCCCCCGGATCTGGGGCCCCTGAGCGTCGTGGTGCAGGTGTCAGGGGCACAGGCCGATGCTTTCTTCAGTTCACCTCACGCGGCTGTGCGCGAGGCCATTCAACATGCACTGCCTCATTTGCGTGAGATGTTGGCCGGGAGCGGGTTGTCGCTCGGGCAGGCAACCGTGAGTGACCAGGGGGCACGGGGTTCTCCCTCACAGCAGCAGATGGCGCGAGAAAATTTCTCTGCCACGAAGCGCACGCTTGAGGTATCCTCTGTGCCCACGGGCGTAGGGGGCAGAGCGATCCGGCAAGGCGTTGGGTTGGTCGATACCTTTGCGTGACAGGGACCTTATTTGGGGACGAGTGACGAGATGTCAACGAAAAAAGATGACAAAAAAGCATCCGCTGAGGGAGAGGAAGTTCCTCGCAAGTCCAAGAAAATTCTGATCCTCATCCTCGTGGCTGTGGTGGTGCTGGCAGCCGGCGGTGGTGCCGCCTGGTTTTTTCTGGTCAAGAACAAATCCCATGCGGAGGAAAACAAGAAAAAACCGTCCGAATCCACTGCGCCTGCCTTATTCGTTCCTCTGGATCGATTCACGGTCAATCTGGTCCAGGAGCAGGGAGATCAGGTGATGCAATTGGGAGTTACCTTAAAGACCTACGATCCGGAACTGGAAGAAAAAATCAAGAAAGAAATGCCGGAGATCCGCAGTCGCCTGCTGGAATTGCTTTCCAGTAAACGGGCTTCGGAATTGCAAACCCTGCAGGGCAAGAAACGGCTGGCCGCAGAAATCCTCTATCTGACCAACAAGATTCTGGGGTTCAAGAAAACCCCTCCACCCGACCTTGTCCCGTCTGCGGTCCCCGTGGCGCAAGCCCCCGCTGCCCCTCCTGCTTTGGGGAATTCAGGAGGTTTGGCTGCGGCTTTGCAACAGGCCGATGCCAAAGCCGTGGTTGCCGCGCCTCCCAAACCGGTATCGGTCAGGGATTTCTTGCCCGAGCCCAACGAGGACGGAGGGAGCCGGGATGGCGTGGTGGATGTTTTATTCACGGACTTCATTATCCAGTAGACCATGAACAGCGATTTTCTTTCTCAGGAGGAAGTCGATTCCCTGTTACGCGGTGTGACGGGGGAGGGAGGAGACGAGTCTGCCGAGGAAAAGGAGGACTCTCATGAAGAGGCACGCCTCTACAATCTGGGAAAGCAGGAACGCATCGTGCGTGGGCGCATGCCCACCATGGAGATCATCAATGAACGTTTTACGCGTTTGTTCAGAATCGAATTGTTCAATCTGGTACGGCGTGCGGCCGATGTTTCCGTAGGACAATTGCGCGTACTCAAGTTCAGCGAATTCATTCGTAACCTGCAGGTCCCCGCCAACATCAATCTGGTTCAAGCCAAGCCGTTGCGGGGAAATGCCCTCTTCGTCTTTGATCCCAATCTGATTTTTCTGGTGGTGGACAATCTGTTCGGGGGGGACGGACGATTTCATACGCGCGTCGAAGGACGGGAATTTACCCAGACGGAACACCGCATCATCCAGAAGATGCTGGAGGCTTTGTTCCTGGCTTACGGCAAGTCCTGGGACGGGATTTATCCGCTGGAATTCCAGTTCGTTCGTTCCGAGATGAATCCCCAGTTTGCCAACATCGCGACTCCCAATGAAGTGGTGGTTGCGACCACTTTCGATGTGGAATTCGGGGGCGGTGGTGGGGGAGGGGTCCATATCTGTTTGCCTTATTCCATGATCGAACCCATTCGGGAACTGCTCTACAGTTCCATGCAGGGAGATCACCTGTCCCTGGATCGGCGATGGATGCAACTGCTCTCGCTTCAGGTGCAATCCGCCATGATCGAGTTGGTGGCGGAATTGGCAGAGGCGCGCGTTACCGTGGAGCAACTTCTGAACCTCAGACCTGGCGATGTGATTCCGCTCGAAATGAATGAACTGGTACAGGGGAAGGTGGACAATGTGCCCGTCATGGAGTGCCACTATGGCGTTTTCAACAACCAGTATGCCTTGAAAGTTGAGCGTCTTTTGTCTGCTTCGGAGGGGCTCAACGGAGAAGGAATGAAACGATGAATGAAGAAGATCAGGAAATCAGTGCGGACGATTGGGGTGCGGCCATGGCGGAGCAGGCGGCGTCCAGCGGGGCAGGCAACCCTTCGCCGCTGACGGGGGCCCCTGGTGGGACTGAAGAGCAGCACTTTTCTTCGCCGCCACACACGGAACCCCATGTCTTTCAGACTTTTGGGCAGGAGCCGCCGGTGTCCGGGCACCAGGATCTGGAAATGATCATGGATATTCCGGTCAATATCACCGTGGAGTTGGGGCGCACCAAGATGCCCATCAAAAACCTGTTGCAGTTGGCTCAGGGATCTGTGGTGGAATTGAATGGGATGGCGGGCGAGCCTCTGGATGTTCTGGTGAACGGGTTTCTGATTGCCCAGGGGGAGGTGGTGGTGGTCAACGAAAAATTCGGCATTCGTCTGACGGACATCATTACGCCTTCGGAACGTATGCGTCGTTTGAATCGATGAAATTTCCTGTGGTTGTGATGGGGCTGTGGGTCCTGGGACCGGAGTTGGTTTGGGCCCTGGAATCCGGGAGTGGACATGCCACTTACGCGCCTCCGACCGTGTTGACCTGGACGACCGGGGTACAGATCGTTCTGAGTTTGGGGTTGGTATTGGCTCTGATGGCGGGAGTGGCCTGGGCATTGAAAAAGTTTCAGTGGTCATCATCGTCCGCAGGTGGCGGCAGGCAGCCCCTGCGCATCGTCAGTTCCCTGGCCGTGGGTCAGCGCGAACGGGTGGTGGTGGTGGAAGTCCAGGATACGTGGGTGGTGGTGGGCGTCGCACCGGGTCAGGTCCGGTCCCTGCACATATTGCCCAAGCCAGGGCGAAAGGATGGGGAGTTGGAGGGTTGAGAAATTCGGTAAAGTGGGGTCTCGGGCTCTTGCTGGGCGGGTGTGTCGGGTGTGCGTGGGGGGCGCCTCTCCCGGGCGTCGGGGTGATCAGTACCCCCGGAGCGGGCGGGGTGCAAACCTACTCTTTCAGCCTGCAAACCCTGATCCTGCTCACTTCCCTCAGTTTTCTGCCGGCCTTGCTGTTGATGATGACCGGGTTTACACGCATCATCATCGTACTTTCGTTGATGCGTTCGGCGCTTGGAACCCAGACCTCCCCGCCCAACCAGGTCCTGATCGGGTTGGCCCTGTTTCTGACCTTTTTTGTCATGACCCCGGTTTACGATAAGGTGTATACCACAGCCTGGGCCCCTTACAGCGAGGAAAAAATCTCTCTCCAGGAAGCGGTGGATCGGGGGAGTATTCCCCTCAAGACATTCATGCTCCATCAGACCCGTGAAAGTGACCTGGCTCTGTTCGTCAAGATTTCCAGCAGCGCGGCGTTACAGACCCCGGATCAGGTTCCCTTCAAGGTGTTGGTTCCGGCCTTTGTGACGAGCGAGTTGAAAACCGCTTTTCAGATTGGATTCGTCATCTTCATTCCATTCCTGATCATCGACATGGTCGTGGCCAGCGTGCTGATGTCCATGGGGATGATGATGGTTTCCCCTTCGGTGATCTCCCTGCCTTTCAAATTGATGCTGTTCGTTCTGGCGGATGGCTGGAACCTGCTCATCGGTTCCCTGGTTCAGAGTTTCAATCCATGATGACGCCTGAAAGTGTCATGACGCTGGGTCAGCAGGCACTGACCCTGGCGGTGGTCGTATCGGCCCCCATCCTGCTGGTGGCGCTGGGTATCGGATTGATCATCAGCATCTTTCAGGCGGCGACCCAGATCAATGAAATGACCCTGTCCTTCATTCCAAAAATGCTGGGTCTGGTATTGGTGCTGGTCATTCTCGGACCCTGGATGATCAGTTTGATGGTGGACTACATTCACCGTCTTTATGAAGGAATCCCCGCCATGGTGGGTTGATCATGGACCTGTTGACGGTCACCTCCACGCAGTGGGATGCCTGGATCGCACAGTTTTTTCTCCCTCTGGCACGAATTTTGTCCGTATTGGCCACGGCGCCCGTGCTGGGACAATCGCCCGCGCCGGCACAGGTTCGGATTGGTCTTGGCCTGGCCCTGACCCTGGTCATTGCGCCCGCCCTTCCGCCCGCCCATTCCTCTGTGAGTCTGGTTTCGCCCGAAGGTGTGGTGCTTCTGCTGGAGCAGGTAGGGATTGGCCTCATCCTGGGTTTTTGCCTGAACGTCGTTTTTGCGGCAGTGACCATGGCCGGAGACATGATGGGACTGCAAATGGGGTTGGGCTTTGCCAGTTTCTACGATCCTGCTCATGCGACTTTCCGACCCTTGGTCGGACAGTTCTTGACGATTCTTTTTACGCTGATTTTTCTTTCCATGGACGGACATTTGCTGGTCATCGATGCACTGGCCGACAGTTTTCGGCAAATCCCCCTGGATCCTGCCTTGCAATTCGATTCTCAGGGGTGGCAAACCGGGCTGGTCTGGGCGGGGTCGCTGTTCGTGGATGCGTTGCGCCTGTCCTTGCCTGTACTGGCGGCTTTGCTGGTCACCAATCTGGGGCTGGGCGTATTGACGCGCGCGGCTCCCCAGTTGAATCTTTTTGCAGTGGGCTTTCCGTTGACCCTGGCGGTGGGGTTCATCGTGCTGGACTTCTCATTGCCTGTCCTGCCGGTTCTGGCGGAACGGATGATTCGTTCCGGTATCGAGATGGGGCTGCGAATGACCGCCGGGCTGCTGCATTGACTTTGGGGAAAATTCGATCAGCGCAGATAGTTGAACAGGGACAGACTGGAGATGGAAGTGAAGGATTGCATGGCAGCCTGCAAACTGAGTTTTTCCTGAGACAGGAGACTGAGGGCCGAAGTGTAATTGGTGTCCTGTATCTGGGATATGGTCGACTGATACTGAATGTTCAGACTGTTTTCTGTCGCCGTCAGGTTGGTCAGCGTGCTGAGGTTGGTCCCCAGGGTGACATTGCCGGTCAGGATGGCATTGAGTCCCTGATTCAGATTTCCTTCGGCGGTCTGGAGTTGCTGGGTGAAATTGCTGGCCGCCGTAGGGTTTCCCGCCGGTAAGGGCGTGTTGAGCAGATTGATGAGGTTTTGTATGGTCTGGAAAATGGGGACATGGGTGCTCGGCGCTATGTTGAAACTGTCTCCGTTGGCCGGTTGACCCTGGATGTTGAACTGGATGCCGTTGAAACCGATGGTTTGACCGCTGGTGTAGGGTTGGTTGGGCGATGGAAGGCTGGCGGGAGGCAGGGCTGCGCCACTGGCGTCCGTGCCGGATACCGTGTAGGTCGTGACCCCGCCGGTGATGCTGAAAGTCAGTGTGTAATGGTTGCCCTGCTGGGTGGGGGTAGGCGGTGGGGAGGCCAGGCCGCCCTGACTGATGGCGCCAGAACCCGCATTGCTGGAAGAGTTGCTGGTGACGAAGTATCCATTCCCATTGGGAATGTTCATGAACAGGTCGGCTCCGTTGACGTTGGTGGGCATGCTGCGCCCATTGGCCACCTGCATCTGTTGCTGTCCACTGTTGCCCTGATATTGTACCCCGCTCGAGGTGACGACAAAGGGCTTGGTGGATCCCTTGGTGCCTGAAAATAGATAGTTTCCCGTTCCATCCTGACTGTTGGCCAGTCCGATCAGTTGGGTGAGTTGCTGCTGGAGGGTGGTGGCCAGGGTCTGTCGGTTGGAATCGTTGAGGTATGCATTATTGGCTGAGATGGCGGTGGACTGGACGTTTTGTACCAGGGTGGTGATGCTCTGCAGAACGCTGGAGGCCATGGACATCTGGTTCTGGGCAGCGGTGATATTGTTCTGATATTGGGTATTCATGCCGGCAGCCTGCGTCAGATCGATGACCTGGGCGGCGCCGGCGGGATTGTCTGCCGGGGTGTTGATCCGTTTTCCGGAAGACAGTTGCAACTGGGTATTGAGCAGGGCCGACTGCTGCTGGTTCATGGTCTGGATGCTGGTATCGTAATAGGTGTTGGTACTGATGCGGACCATGACGTCCTCCTTTAGTTGAGCATGCCGAGGACGGTGGAAAACATGGTGTTGGACACTTGGATGGCTTTTCCGGCGGCCTGATAGGCTTGCTGAAATTGAATCAGGTTGGCTGCTTCCTCGTTCAGGTTGACCCCCGAGATGGATTGCTGGCTCTGGGTCGTCTGGCTGACCAGGTTGGCTTGGGCGGTGGACTGGACTTGCAGTTGACTGGTCTGCGTCCCTACCTGACTGACCAACTGGGCGTAGGCCCCTGAAAAACTGGTGGTTCCGCCCAGCAGGGTGTTCTGGGCTTGCAGCGCACCCAGGGCCACGGCATTGTTGCCGTCCGTGCTCGCACCGGTGTTGGCGCTGATGGTGAAAACGTCATTGGTCTGCGGCGTTCCGTTCAGGGTGGCGCTCCATCCGTTGTAACTGATCGTTCCGCCGGGGTTATAGGGGACGCCAGTGGCAAGCGTCGTTCCCGTGGTGCTGTCTGCGACGGTGTAGGTTGTGGGGCTGGTGAAGGTGAGGGTGACCGTGTCCTGCAGATTCGGGTTGAGGGGGAGGCCCGAGGTGACGGCAGGTGCGGACAAACTCCCGGTTCCGATGTTGCCCGCGGAGGCATTGCCTTGAACGGGAATGGCGGCAGCAATTTTTGTGGGATCGGTGAGTGTGACCCTCAAATTCTGGGCCCCGTTGATGGTGGGTTCGATCAGATAACTGTTTCCCGCATTGGGCGTGGCTGAGACGTTCAGGGAAATTCCGTCGACGCTCATGGGCATCGTGCTGCTGGTGGTGGTCGTGTGGTCGGACAGTCGCGTCAGGGTGTACTGGCTCCCGTTATAGGACAGGGTGTAATTGCTCCCCGTCAATGCACTGGCCTGGGTGATGGTCGCGCTGACCGTGGCGGTCCCCGTATTGGCCTGGTTGGCGATGACCACCGGCGAAGCAATGTGGAACAGCGGGGTGCCCAGGGCGCCGTTGAGATCCTGACCCTGAAGTTGCTGGGTATTGATGGCCATGCCCAGACCGGTGGCGATCAATCCCAACTGGCTCTGGGTCGGAACCAGACTTTGATTCTGAAAGGCCATCAACCCGCCCAGATTCCCCCCCTGAATGCTGCTGGTAGGGAGGCGAAGGGTGGCGCCGCTGGGGGTGACATAGGCGATATCGAGTTGGGC
>VFSW01013510.1_pt1 | contig 11345 bp, 11 predicted proteins | sample 5358111 | NCBI WGS metagenome assembly VFSW01 (sample SAMN11554181, study PRJNA540505) | mine drainage metagenome | isolation source: sediment from site ElyBrook_90M | place: USA: Ely Copper Mine, Vershire, VT | collected 2017 | reverse complement strand
CGACCAGATAATCGGAAAGCAAATTCTGCCAGTGATGTTTAACGGCCAGGGGCACCTTGGCATACCCGTAGCCGGGCAAGTCCACCAGAAACCGCTGGTCTCCCAGGCTGAAGAAGTTGATATGTTGGGTGCGACCAGGCGTTTTGCTGGTGAACGCAAGCCGTGACTGATTAGCCAACACATTGATTGCACTGGATTTTCCAGCATTGGAACGGCCTGCAAAAGCGACTTCCACTCCGGCATCCATGGGCAGGCCGGCCCACTCGTTGACAGTGATGAAGAATTTGGCGTGCTGGAAGAGAGACATCGTTGTCAGTGGAGATGCTTGAATACGGATTCAGCCGCATCCAGCGTTTGTTCCAGTTCGGCCGTGCCGTGGGCCGAGGACACGAATCCTGCTTCAAAAGCCGAAGGTGCCAGATAAATGCCCGCTTCCAGCATTCCATGAAAAAAGCGCTTGAACCGTTCCTTGTCCGATTCCATGACTTGATTGAGATTGATGGGCAGTCCCTCTCTGAAATAAAGGCCAAACATGCCGCCAAGCGAGCAAACGGAGAAGGCAAAACCATGCTGGCTGGCTATGTGCGCAATCCCTTCGGTAACCGCCCGTGTCATTTCTCCCAAACGTTCATAAAATCCGGTTGCCATGGCAAGCCTGAGGTTGACGAGCCCCGCCGTTACTGCCACCGGGTTTCCCGAAAGCGTCCCAGCCTGATATACGGGTCCTAGCGGGGCCAGAAACTGCATGATGTCGTAGCGACCGCCAAAGGCTGCAAGCGGCATGCCTCCCCCGATGACCTTGCCAAGCGTGGTCAGGTCGGGGCGAATGCCATAAATGGATTGGGCCCCTCCCAGGGCAACCCGAAAACCCGACATGACTTCATCGAAAATCAGCAAGGCACCATGAGCTTGAGTCAGCTGACGAAGGCGGGCCAGAAATTCGGGCTGGGGCATCACCATGTTCATATTGCCGGCGACCGGCTCTACGATGACGGCGGCAAGGGTGTCTCCCCTCTGGGCGAACAACGATTCCAGCTGGGGGACATCGTTGTAATTCAACACGAGGGTATGGGCAGCCAGATCTGACGGGACACCGCTCGAATCAGGTTGTCCAAAGGTCAAGGCCCCAGAGCCAGCCTTGACCAGCAACGCATCCCCATGGCCGTGGTAACAGCCTTCAAACTTCACGATCTTGTCGCGCCCGGTAAAGCCCCGTGCCAGACGAATGGCACTCATGGTGGCCTCGGTGCCGGAACTGGTCAAACGGACTTGCTCGATCGAAGGGACCAGGCGACAGATCAGCTCGGCCATTTCAATTTCGAGTTCCGTAGGCGCACCGAAACTCAGCCCTTTTCCGGCAACCTCCCGGACAGCCTCGATGACGGCGGGGTGGGCGTGGCCGTGCAGCAAGGGGCCCCAGGAACAGACGTAATCGATATATTCGCGGCCATCAACATCCCAAACGCGAGGTCCTGCCCCGCGGGCGAGAAAGCGAGGCACCCCTCCCACAGCGCGAAATGCGCGAACGGGGGAATTGACCCCTCCAGGAATATGAATCTGGGCACGTTCAAACAGCTGGTCGTTGAAACTGGACATATCTTCCTTGGAAATGATGGTTGAATTGGCGGGCTGTTTCTGCAATATCCGGCGCCTCGAACAGGGCCGAAATTACGGCAACCGCGTCAGCGCCGGCCTCGATCAGTGCGCCGACATGACTCAGGGTAATGCCGCCTATGGCGACAATCGGAATACCAAGGTGCTGACGGGCCTCTTGTAACAAGGATAGGGAGGCGCGCACTGCCGCCGGTTTGGTCCTGGAGGAGAAAAAGCTGCCGAATGCTACGTAACTTGCCCCGGCTTTTTCCGCCGCCAGGGCGAGCGGGAGGGAATCATAGCAGGAGATGCCGACAAGAAGTGAGCGGTCACTCTCTGAATAATCTATATCCTGTATTGATTTATCACTATGGCCTAAGTGCACCCCAGCGGCCTGGCAGGACAGCGCCAGGTCAATGTCATCGTTGATGATCAGGGCAACGCCCCGGGATTGGCAGAGGGTGGCCAAAGCCTGTGCCTGTGCCCGGCGTACCGCCGGGGTCAGGGTTTTGGCTCGATACTGCAACAGGGTGGCTCCCCCGTCGATGGCTTGCTGGACCTGGCTCAGCAACCGACGAGTATCCGCAATTTCAGGGGTAATGGCATACAAGCCCCGAATGATGGATCGATCAATGGACATCGCCCACCGGAGGTTCGTCACGAGCCCAGAACAGTCGATCCGGAATGGGTTGTCCCATGCCTAAACGGAAGGCGTCCTTGAGCGTTTGCCAGGTATATTCCTGTGCCTCTGCTACGGCTTCGGCCATGTCGAGCCCTTGCGCAAGACCCGCAGCGATGGCAGAACTGAGCGTGCATCCCGAGCCGTGAAAACTCCCCATGAGGCGTTCCCAACCATCAGAGCGGATAACCCCTTCGCGACCATACAATGTGTTGATGACCTGACTGGAGTTGCTATGGGTTCCAGTGATCAGCACATATTCGCAGCCGGTTTCCAAAATCAGTCGTGCTGCTTCTGCAAGGTCGGGGTTGCCCTCTTCAGGGGGTTCATCGTAAGCGATGCGCAGAATTTCCAGGGTGTTGGGTGTGACGATGGTGGACTGGGGAATAATCAATTCGCGCAAGGCCGAAAGCATGTCCTCTGAAGCCATCTCATCACCGCGTCCGCTGGCCAGGATGGGGTCCAGAACCAAAGGAATTTCCGGATAATCCGAAACAATTTCGGCAATGGCTGCAATGGCTTCAACGCTGCCCAGGACGCCCAGCTTGAATACGGTCACTGGCACATCTTCCAGAATGCAGCGCGCCTGGTCTGCAACCCATTCGGCGTCCAATGGCAGGACGTCTTCAACGCCGGTAGTGTCCTGAATGGTTATGCCGGTGACTACCGATAGCGGATGACAGCCCATGCTGGCCAGGGTCAGAACATCAGCTTGCAAACCGGCGCCCCCACTGGGGTCGGTGGCTGCAAAAATCAGCACAGCAGGGGGCGGCGAAGTCATGAACGAAGGTTGCTCTTCTAGGTGTCAGGTTTTATGATGCAGGGCTTGCACGGTCAGGTTGAGACCCTGACGGGCAATTTAATCATTTCAATACGTTTCATTCTAACTCAATTCCGGGAAGACCATGGAAGCTGCTAATGGCTATAAAACCTATCTCTGCCTGATTTGCGGGTACATTTATGATGAAGAGTTGGGGGCGCCCGATGACGGTATTCCACCTTACACGCGGTGGGAGGATGTTCCGGTTAACTGGGTCTGTCCTGAGTGTGGCGCCCGTAAGGAAGATTTCGAATTGATCGAGATCTGAACGCTTCAGTCGACGGACCAGTTGATCCAGCCCATGGCGCTGGAAATCAGGACCATGAAGCCAAACAGAATTCTGTACCCGGCAAAAAAATTAAAGCTGTGACGACTGACGTAGCGCAGCAAGGCCCGTACGGTAATAAACGCGAACACAAATGAAAACAGGGAGCCGACGGCAAACAGACCGAGATCGGCACGGTGTAAAAGCTGATGATATTTCACCAACTCATGCAGCGTGGCGGCAAATAACGTGGGAATGGCCAGAAAAAACGAAAATTCCGTAGCCGCGGTGCGCGATAGCCCAAAATACAGCCCACCCATAATGGTGGCCCCCGATCGGGAAGTCCCCGGAATCAGGGCGACTGCCTGACAGCAGCCAATTTTCAGGGCTGTTTGCCAATCCATGTCATCGACCTGGTCCACTAACACGGGTTGCTTTCTGCTTTCTATCCAGAGAATCACAAAAGCCCCCAGGATGAAAGCCATGGCAACCGGAACCGGGGCAAACAGATGCGCCTTGATGCGGCTTGCCAGCAATAAACCCAGAAACGCTGCGGGGAGAAAGGCGACCACCAGATTAAGGGTGAATTGCCGCGCCTTGGGGTCGTGAGGCAACCCCCGGATCACTGAAAGTATCCTGGTGCGGTACTCCCAGCATACGGCCAGAATGGCGGCAAACTGAATGACGATCTCGAAGACCTTGCCTTTCTCATCATTGAAGTTGAGCAGGCTGCCCGCCACAATCAGGTGACCTGTGCTGGAAACAGGTAAAAACTCAGTCAGGCCTTCGACAATCCCCAGAATGGCCGCTTTGGCGAGTAAAAGCAGATCCATTCAATTACACTTTGCGATACAGCTCTGCACCTTTTTCCAGGAACTCGCTCGCCTTGTCGGCAAGCCCCCGGTCCAAGGCCTCGTCTTCAGTGACCCCCTGGCGTGCCGCATAATCCCGGACATCCTGGGTGATCTTCATGGAGCAGAAGTGGGGGCCGCACATGGAGCAGAAATGGGCGAGTTTGGCCCCTTCCTGCGGCAAAGTTTCGTCGTGGAATTCACGAGCCTTGTCCGGATCAAGGCCCAGATTGAATTGATCTTCCCAGCGAAATTCGAAACGTGCTTTAGATAGCGCGTTATCACGCATTTGGGCGCCAGGGTGTCCTTTGGCAAGATCGGCAGCATGAGCAGCAATCTTGTAAGCCATGATGCCATCCTTGACATCATTCTTGTCAGGTAGCCCCAGGTGTTCCTTGGGGGTGACATAGCACAGCATGGCGGTGCCATACCAGCCGATCATGGCGGCGCCGATGGCAGAGGTGATGTGGTCATAACCCGGAGCGATGTCCGTGGTCAGGGGGCCAAGGGTATAAAACGGGGCTTCATGGCACAGTTTGAGTTGGAGGTCCATGTTCTCGCGAATCTTGTGCATCGGCACATGGCCCGGGCCTTCGATCATGGTTTGAACATCATGTTTCCAGGCAATCTCCGTCAATTCGCCCAGGGTCCTGAGTTCGGCAAACTGCGCTTCGTCGTTGGCATCATAGATTGAACCGGGACGCAGACCGTCACCCAGTGAAAAGCTGACATCATAGGCTTTCATGATCTCGCAGATATCTTCAAAGTGGGTGTACAGAAAACTTTCACGATGATGGGACAGGCACCATTTGGCCATGATGGAGCCGCCGCGTGACACGATTCCGGTCATGCGCGAGGCCGTCATGGGAATATGCGCCAGACGAACGCCGGCATGGATCGTGAAATAATCCACACCTTGTTCGGCCTGCTCGATCAACGTGTCCCTGAATATCTCCCAGGTCAGTTCCTCCGCGCGGCCTTCCACCTTTTCCAGTGCCTGGTAGATTGGGACGGTGCCGATGGGTACCGGTGAATTACGGATGATCCACTCACGGGTTTCATGGATGTTTTTACCCGTGGAAAGATCCATGACGGTATCGCCACCCCAACGGATGGCCCAGGTCATTTTTTCGACTTCTTCCTGGATCCCCGAACTGACCGCTGAATTGCCGATGTTGGCGTTGATCTTGACCAGAAAATTTCGGCCGATAATCATGGGTTCAGACTCGGGATGGTTGATATTGGCCGGGATGATGGCGCGACCACGCGCCACTTCATCGCGTACAAATTCCGCAGTCGCCAGCTCCGGAATGGTTGCGCCCAATGGGTCTCCCGCATGCTGGGCGCCGAGGAGGCGCGCCATGGAGTTTCCCTGGCGGTTGATTGTGTCGATCATCTCCTTGCGCCGGCAATTTTCGCGGATGGCAATGAATTCCATTTCGGGAGTAATGATGCCTTGTCGCGCGTAATGCATCTGGGTGACATTTTTCCCAGGCAGGGCGCGACGAGGTTGGCGATGGAGTTGAAAGCGCATTGCGGCCAATGCCGTGTCTGTCAGTCGTTCCATTCCATAGCTGGAGCTTGGACCGTTCAGGGATTCGGTATCCTGCCGTTCTGCAATCCAGGGTTCGCGAAGGGGGGAAAGGCCTGCGCGAATATCAATGGGTACGGTAGGGTCTGTATAAGGCCCCGAGGTATCGTAAACCGTCATCGGTGGGTTGATTTCTGCACCCAGTGCAGCCGGCGTATCGGACTGGCTGATTTCACGCATCGGTACACGAATGTCAGGACGCGAGCCCGTGACGTGGATTTTGCGGGAATGTGGCAAAGCCGCGACGGAAGCTTTGTCGACCTGTGCCGTTTCGGCAAGAAATTTTGGGGTAGCGTTCATTCAGTAACTCCGAGGATTAACCCTTCAAGGCTTGATTGAGCTTGTCGTAGTCCAGTTCCTTCTCCCAACGGGAAACCACGACAGTGGCGACACCATTCCCAATGAAGTTGGTGATAGCGCGGGCTTCAGACATGAAGCGGTCAATGCCCAGGATCAAGGCAAGGCCCGCGATCGGGATGGAGGGGACAACGGCCAGCGTGGCAGCTAACGTAATGAAGCCCGCTCCAGTAACCCCTGAGGCCCCTTTGGAAGTCAGCATGGCGACCAGAAGCAGGCTCAGTTGTTGCTGCAGGGAGAGGTCGATATTGAGCGCCTGGGCCACAAACAATGCTGCCATGGTGAGATAAATGTTGGTTCCGTCCAGGTTGAAGGAGTAACCGGACGGGATCACCAGTCCCACCACGGCCTTGGGGCAGCCCGCTTTTTCCAGTTTGTCCATCAAGGGGACCAATGCTGATTCGGAGGAAGAGGTTCCCAGAACGGTTAACAGTTCTTCCTTGATGTATGAAAGAAATCTTAGAATGTTGAAACCAACCAGTGCACTGATGGATCCCAGCACCAACAGGATAAAAATCAAACAGGTCAGGTAAAAACTGCCCATCAGGAACATCAACGGTGCCAACGCACCCACTCCGTATTTCCCTATGGTGAAGGCCATTGCCCCACCGGCTCCGATGGGAGCGAGCTTCATGATGGTGTTCATCATTGCGAACAGGGCCTGCGACGTTGCCACGATCAAGCGATGAACATATTCTCCTGCAGACCCGATGTGACTGAGAGACCAACCAAAGAGAATGGCAACCAACAGGACTTGCAGCAGGTCGCCATTGCCTGAAAAGGCGTCAAACATGGTCTTGGGAATGATGTGCAGCACAAAGTCGGTTGCAGACTGTTCGGACGCAGCTTTTGCATAATTAGCCACTGCTTTGGGGTCGAGGCTGGCGGGATCGACATTGAAGCCCTTGCCAGGTTGTATCGTGTTCATGACGATCAAACCAACGGCGAGTGCAAGGCTGGACACCACTTCGAAGTAGATCAGGGCCTTGCCGCCGACCCGACCCACTTTTTTCATGTCCCCTGCTCCCGCAATACCCAGTACGACGGTACAGAAAATGATGGGTGCAATCATCATTTTGACCAAAGCGATAAACCCGTCACCAAAGGGTTTCAGCCCCACAGCATCCTTGGGATCCAAAAACCCAAAAGTGGCGCCGGCCAGAATGGCAATCAACACCCAAAAATAGAGCCGACTGGTCAGCCTCCTCATTCAGGATATCCTTGAAAAAGTCTCAGCGGGGTTTGCAGTATTGCAAAAGTCGCGTCCAGTTTACCCTGATTCAGCAATTTGGTTGCGGCAACCGGGGCGCAATCTTGATCAAGGGCAAGACTATTCCGATGGGTTGTTTGGGCTCACAAGGCAGTCGAGTTTGGTACAATGTGATCCCCTGTCCCAGCTCTATGGAATTGCGCTCATGAATATAGAACAAGCCCGCTTTAATATGGTTGAGCAGCAAATTCGACCCTGGGAAGTACTGGACACCACGGTACTTGATCTGCTTTATGAAGTGCGCCGTGAGGATTTTGTCCCTGAGGCCTGGCGCGGTTTGGCCTTTGTGGACATGGAGATTCCGCTTGGGTTGGGGGAAACCATGTTGTCCCCAAAGATGGAGGCGCGCCTCATTCAGGAATTGCATATCAAAAAGTCCGACCGGGTACTGGAAGTGGGGACCGGAAGCGGATATATGGCGGCTTTGCTCAGTCGGCTTGCTGCGACAGTGACTACCGTGGAAATCCACCCCGAACTCGCCGTGGGGGCCGCCAGAAACCTGAAGGCTCGTGGGTATGATAACGTCCTGGTGGAAGTGGGTGATGCTGCACAAGGCTGGCGCCCCGGGGAACAATGGGACGTCATCGTGCTGACTGGATCTGTTCCGGTGCTGCCGCAATCCTTCCTTGATGCGATCGCCCCCGGGGGTTGCCTGTTGGCCATTGTAGGGGATGCGCCGGCAATGGAGGCCATTCACTGGAAACAGGACAGTAACGGTGTGTTGCGATCTGAAACCCTGTTCGAAACGGTCATTCCTTCTCTCCACCACGCGCTTCAGCCGGCACGGTTTCAGTTCTAGATCTGAAGGATCCTGAAAGGTTTCAACGGTCTGGAAGTGCCCCAGATTCATAACGGACTTCCCTGATTTCCAGCTCCCGAGGCCCGGCAGGACTCTGAAAGCGGGCCAGGTCTCCTTCGCGTAACTTGAGCAGTGCCCGGGCCAGAGGCGAAATCCAGCTGATGTGTCCGCGCGCAGGATCGATTTCATCCACTCCTACGATGCGATAGGTTTCCGATACACCAGACTCATTGCTGACGGTGACCGTGGCCCCAAAAAAAACCTGGTCGTTCCCCGCCTGAAGGATCGGATCAACCACCTGGGCAATTTCCAGGCGTTTGGTGAGAAAACGCAGGCGTCTGTCGATTTCGCGCAGACGTTTCTTGCCATAAATGTAGTCCCCGTTCTCCGAACGGTCGCCATTGGAGGCGGCCCACGCTACGGTCTCTACGACTTTGGGGCGATCGACCCGGATCAGGTATTCCATTTCATTGCATAAGCGGGCGTGCCCGGCCGGAGTAATGTAGTTGGGGACTCCCTTGGGCAAACCGGGCATGGGCTCGGAAGGCTCGTCTTCGAGTCCGGAATCAGCTTCTCGGGTAAAAGCTTTGCTCATAAGGGGTTGGGTAGATAACGTTCGATCAGGGATAGAATTTTATGAGCGGCACCTTGATGTTGCAATGTAAATTGTCGTCCGGCAGCGCCCATGCGCTGACGACGTTCTTCATCCCGCAACAAGGTCGGAAGTACGGTAAGCAATTCCGAAACGTGTTGCAGGCGTAATGCAGCGCCTGCAGCAATGGCCCATTCGGCAGCATCCAGGAAATTGTAGGTGTGGGGGCCGATCAGAACCGGGCAACCTGCGGCAGTCGCTTCAATCAGATTTTGCCCCCCAAAGGGGAGCAGGCTGCCGCCGATGAGTGCCACATCGGCAATCTGGTAGTAGCCCTGGAGTTCACCCATGCTGTCGCCCAGTAATACTTGCACATCTGCCGGGACGTGACGGTTTTCCGAGCGGCGTATGAAAGGAATCCCAAGACTGGTCAATAGTGCAGCCACTTCGTTAAAGCGTTGCGGGTGGCGCGGAACGAGGATCAGAAGCCCGCCAGGACAATTCAGTCCAGGAAGCTGTTCAAGGAGCAACCGCTCTTCTCCGGGGCGGGTGCTGGCAGCCAACCAGACCAATCGATGGGGGCCGATCAGGGCACGTAGCGAAGACAAATCGGACTCGGGTAGGGGTGCCTGCACCGTATCAAATTTAAGATTTCCGGTGACCAGGACCTCACGGGCACCCAGACTGCGAAGACGTTGCGCATCGTTCTCTGTTTGTGCAGCGATCAAGGCAAGTCGGGCGAGGATATCGCGTGTCAAGGGTTGGTATCGGCGATAACGCGCTGCTGATTTTTCGGATAGACGCGCATTAACCAGCAACAGCGGGATGCGCACCTCGGCACAAAGACTGATCAAATTGGGCCAGAGCTCGGTTTCCAACAGCAACCCCAGACGAGGTCTGAAGTGCTTGAGAAATCCATGGATGGCAAAGGGCACATCGTAGGGAAGGTAACAGCGTATGACATCGGCGCCAATCAGGTCAGGTGCCGTCTCACGACCCGTGGGGGTCATGTGGGTCAGCACCAGTTGAAATTCCGGATACTGTTTGCGAATCAGCTGGATCAAGGCTGAAGCAGCACGGGTTTCGCCCACCGAAACGGCATGTAACCAGAGGACCGGGCGTGTTGCATGCACCGGGTAACGCCCCAGCCGTTCGTTCCAGTGGTGTCGATACCCGGGTTGATGCCTGCTGCGCCACAACAGGCGTACAAAGGCCAGCGGCAACAAAAGCCAGGCCAACACCGTGTAACCGCGTAATGTAGTCAACATGAAAGTGTCAGTGCCTGCAGTACCGTTTCAACCGACGGGTTCTGCTTTTTGCCGCCGCAATTTACCGCGAGTGGGCTGCCGTAAACTCCGGTATCTTCCGGGCGGGTTGCAGTGAAGATGGCCACCACCGGACGATTGAGCGCAACCGCCAGGTGCGACAGCCCGGTATCTACACCAACAACATAACGCGCGTGGGCCAGGAGTGCCGCAAGCTCCGCCAGATTCATAACGGGTGCTGCCAGGGCTGATGGGATGCTGCCGGCCAGGCGCAGGGCACGCGCTCTTTCGGGGTTGCTGCCTCCAGGAATGACGGCGCTTAACCCCTGATCATGGAGGCGCCGTCCGAGTTCGATCCAGTGCCGTTCGGACCATTCCTTATGGGGACGGCTGGTGGCATGGAGCAGGACGACATAGGGTTGGGTCGGTGCCCAGCCGGGGGCGCTGGTTGGTGGATTGAGTCCATAACGTACTTCAGGTTCCGGGACATATCCCAGCGCTTGTGCCGCTAACAGACGATTGCGTTCCACCGCATGAAGCGTCCAGGGAATAGCAAATTTTTCCTGGTAGGCCAGGGTGGCTAAAGGTTCTCGTGCGCTTGACCAGGCATAACCCACCCGGTGTGCCGGTACCAGCCAGCCCAGCATTGCACTTTTGATGAGGCCCTGTAAATCAATGGTTAAATCATAGGATCTGTCCTGCAGCATCCGACGCAAGGATGCCACTTCATACCAGGTTTCTCTTGAAAATGGGGCTTTGCGCCAACGCCGGGTGGCTACTGGAATAATGCGCTGCACCGCAGGGTGAAGTGCGGGAATCGCCGTGAAAAACTCTTCAACCATCCAGTCCACGGCAATCTCGGGACAATGACGTGCGATGTCAGAAATGGCTGGCAGGGCGTGAACGATGTCTCCCAGGGAGGAAGTCTTGATGATCAGGATTTTGCGCATCCCGCCATTCTAGGCTGTGCATCAAACCACGGCTAGCCGCGTTAGCGCCCATGTTAAAATTTGCCCATGAAGATACTGGTCACCGGAGTCGCGGGATTCATCGGCATGCATGTGGCCAGGCGATTGCTGAGGGATGGTCATGCAGTGATCGGTGTCGACAACCTGAATGATTATTATGAGGTCATGCTCAAGCAGGACAGACTGGGGTGCTTGAGCGGTTTGCCGGGTTTTCGCTTCCACGCCCTGGATATTGGCGACGCACGCAGGATGGCGGCATTTTTTTCAGAAGCTGATTTTTCGCATGTCATTCACC
>VFSW01013509.1_pt1 | contig 11346 bp, 11 predicted proteins | sample 5358111 | NCBI WGS metagenome assembly VFSW01 (sample SAMN11554181, study PRJNA540505) | mine drainage metagenome | isolation source: sediment from site ElyBrook_90M | place: USA: Ely Copper Mine, Vershire, VT | collected 2017 | reverse complement strand
GAGGAAGCTGGCGGCGGAGGTCGTGGAGAACGCGAGTCCTTCCGAGGAGCCGAGGCCGAGGAAGTACGTCGCGGATGTCGTAGAGAATCCGGTGAGGTTCGCCTGGGAGACATAGTAATCCTCGGAAGTAGTTGAAAACGCGTTTCCTTGGTTGTTTGTGAGGAAATAGCTCGCTGACGTGGTCGAGAAGAAGTTGTTCTGGGTCTGCCAGAAGGCCGCTGAGGTCGTGGAGAATGAATTCTTGAGATAATAAGCGCTCGAGAACCCGCCGAACGTACCGCTCCAATTGCCGCTGGTATCGAGCGTAAGGACGCCGGCGGTATTGAGAAGTCCGGGACCGGTGAGCGACGTGAAGTAGTTCGCTCCGCCGATACCGAGCTCAGTCGTGTCGAACGACGTCGAGGTAGCATCCGTGAGGGAGGCATCGAGCGCTGTCACTTCCGTACTTGAAGCATTGGTAACCAGGAGCGTATCGGTCGACGTGGCGAAGGTGAATGCGGCAGAGGCGGCGAAGGCTCCGCTGTCGTTGAACTGTATCTGGCCCGTGCCACCGGCCACCGAGCTCCCGGAGCCGCCGCTCTGGTCGGCGGCGCATATGACGTTGCCGGAGCTGTCGGTCGTGAGCTTGCCGCCGTTGGCAAACGACGAGCAGTTATCATCGGCAAGGACGAGTACTGAGAACGTGGAGGTGCCGGAAGCATCCATTGTGCCGAGCCCCAGATTGCCGATCGTCGCGCTGGATGTATAAAAATTCGTCGTCGTCGCGTTGGTCGTCGTGGAGTCGGTGATGACGACGTTCTGCGCGGTAAGCTGGCCCGAGCTGGTGGCGAAGGTGATCGATGATGTCCCGCCGAAGGCTCCGTTGTCGTTGAATTGCAATTCGCCATCCGAGCCTCCCGGCGCGCCGCCGGCGCCGATGCAGGATCCATTGATGCTGAAGCAGCCGGATGAGAGGTCGATGCTGCTGGCGAAGGTCGAGGTGGCTGTTGCCGTATCATTCAGGATTCCGGAGAGATTGCCGCCCGAGACCGCGAGGTAAGAACCGGAAAGATCGGGTATGTCGGCTGGTGTGAGGCCGCTCACGCCGCTCACCGTGATGTCGCTCAGGTGCGTTCCGTCTAAATTATCGATATTTTGCGAGAGCGCGATATTGTTTGCGATTCCTCCTGATGCGGGAAAGCTCGTCGGGGAAGCCTGGAATTGCAGCAAGCTGGAGAGCGCGTTGATCCTGCTATCAAGCTCTGATTCCGAGACTCCGCCGGTACTAGCCGTGGTCGGCACCGAATAAGTATTGTTATACGTATTGTGATAGACGTTCGTGACGGCGTAAGAGTTACCTGCGCCCGATGCCAGGAGCGGCGCGGGGGACGGTTGCAGCGAGGCGAACGGCCAGACCAGCAAGGACCCCCAGGACGTTGCGAGGCTCGCGAGCGGTTGCTGAGGAGCAGTCGCCGGCGCGCTATCAGTATTAGCTTGTGATGAAAGCGACGAGACGAAGCGGGAGATTGCACTGACCCACGGCATGGCTCCGAGAGATGCAGCAAGCGCACTACTGTTCTCATGAACGAGCGCATCATCCAGCTTCGGGAATGCTCCCGTAATGAATATCGCCAGGACAAGCGTAGCGAGTGCAGCTCCGATGAATGGCGCTCGAATCCTTCGTACGGGCACCGGGGGCGCAGCCGGGACCATCGGCATCTTGTGCAGCATTGCGTTTCTAGGCTTTTCTACGGAGAAGCTTTTTTCCGGGACGCTGTCAACGAGATGTACGATATGCGGGATAGCATCCGCTGACATCGTCCTTGCCGGTGTTTGGCGTACGGGAACTCTCCCCTGATCAGCAAAGAAGTGTTCCAGGGAACTTCGCTTTACGACCCAGAGGCCTCCCTCCATCTTTGCACTCAATTTCCCTAGCCGGGAAAGGCGTGCGATATAGTCAGGGGTGACACGATAGAGATCAGCGGCAGCACGTGACGAGATATATTCCTGAGCAGCCGGGAGTGTTCCGTCGAGGGTAGCGGAACTCTTCCCGAAGAAATTCTCAAGAGATGATTTCTCGACAAGCCATGAGCGTCCCTCCAAAACTCCGTTCAATCTTCCCTGCCTGCATAGGCGCGAGACATAGTCGTTGGTTACAGAATAGAGTTCCGCTGCCTGGGATGAAGTGATGAATTCGCTCATGAGTCGGACCGAAAGTTGTTCGCCGACAAATGCCTCTATAGAAGGCCAGTTCGCCAGGACGAACAGCAAAGTTCGATACCAGTAAGGATACAAGAGGACCAAGAAAATCTTTCAGCGTTATTGGATAACAGTGGATAAATAATTTAACCATAGGAAAAGATATTCGAATTCGACGAAGACAATCTAAGGCGCCCAAAGAAAATCAAAAATAAGACCTAGACTTAAACTTCAAGTCACGCGAAGTGCAAAGCAGCCCAGAATCGAGTAAATCTTTAGATTCCTTTATGATCTAAAGAGGAGAGATTAGAGACTTTCTAAAAGGATTTAAGAGCTTCATTCTGATAAGTTAGTCCAAAAAAATAAAAATTAACTCGTCTATCCGATATCGGCTTATTTATGTGCATATTTTTTGAATTTCTCGGCGTTCCTATATACGCAGTAATAAGACTAATTTTGAGTACGGCGCACGCTTATTTGTTACAGAATTACCTTAATCTATCGCACTATCCCCACGCAACTCACATCTCTTAACCATTCCTGTACTCATGCACATTCTTTATAAATGCTAGAATCACTTCCATGACAGCAAACGCCCTCCGCTTGCCTCCTCAGGACATAGAGATGGAAAAGGCTCTCCTGGGAGCTCTTATGCTAAACCAGAACGCAATGTACGAGGTAGCTGACCTCGTCGGCGTCGATTCCTTCTATAGCGCCAAGCACCGCATCGTTTTCGACGCGATGCTAGGACTCTATGCCAAGACCGAGCCGGTCGATGTCGTAACCGTCTCGACGAAGCTCAGGGAGCGCAAGCAGCTCAAGGAAGTCGGTGGCGCCTCGTACCTCACCGAGCTCGCCAACGCAGCAGCATCTCCCGGAAGCGCGCGCCACTACGCGCAGACCGTACAGACGAAGTTCGTGCTGCGCAGCCTCATCGATGCCTCTGCCAAGATCGGGGAAATTGCCTTCGAAGAAGACCGCGATATCGAAGAGGTGCTCGACGAGGCGCAGTCCGCAGTTTTTTCTGTCTCGAACGCGCCGATGCTGCGGACCTTTACCACAATCAAGGAAGAACTTACCGAGGCGTGGGAGCGCCTTGAGAGTCTCCAGAAGCACTCCGGCACGATGCGCGGCGTGCCATCCGGATTCCCCCAGCTCGACAATATGCTCGCGGGCTTCCAGAAGTCCGACCTTATCATCCTCGCGGCGCGGCCTTCAATCGGCAAGACCGCACTCGCTCTCGACATCGCGCGCCTGACCGCTACGAAGTACAAGACGCCGGTCGGCATCTTCTCGTTGGAAATGTCCTCCCAGCAGCTAGTCGATCGCATGCTCGCGGCGCAGTCGGGTGTCAACTCATGGAAGCTCCGTACCGGCAAGATCTCCAACGACGAGGACTTCGAGCGCTTGCAGGCCGGCATGGCAGCGCTCTCGGAAGCGCCGATATATATCGATGACAAGCCGGGCTCGACGGTGCTCGCCATGCGCTCCGTCGCGCGTCGCCTCAAGATGGAAAAGGATCTCGGCCTCATCATCATCGACTATCTCCAGCTCATCACTCCGACGCACTCGCACGGCGGAGATAACCTCGTGCAGCAGATAACAGAGATATCGCGCTCGCTCAAGGGTATGGCGCGCGAGCTAGATATCCCGGTACTCGCGCTCTCGCAGCTCTCCCGCGCCGTCGAGCAGCGCGGCGGACGGCCGCGCCTCTCGGACCTGCGCGACTCCGGCTCCATCGAGCAGGACGCCGACGTCGTCATGTTCATCCATCGCGAGGATATGATGAAGAACAGGAGCGATAACGAGGAGCGCACCAACATCGCCGAGATACTGATAGAGAAGCACCGCAACGGTCCCGTCGGCAAGATCGACCTGCGCTTCGACGATGAGAAGACGACCTTCGTCTCGATCGAGAAGAGCAACTTCGGCGATTTCGTCCAGGAGACAGAAGTCGACAGCGCTTCGCCGTTCTGAATCTATGTCAAGATGACATCTTGGCATACAATGAAATTTTATGGACCCGCTTGAACGACTGACCACGCTTTTCGAGCGCTTCCCCGGCATCGGACCGCGGCAGGCGGGGCGCTTCGTGCAATTCCTCTTGCGCAGTTCCCCTGCAATACGCCGCGAGCTCATCGAGGCCCTCGGAGGCCTCGGATCAGGCGTCCATCAATGCCCCGAGTGCATGCGATATCACGCGGGAAGCGCGAAGCTCTGCGGCATCTGCGGCAATCCACAACGTGACCTCGCGAAGCTCGCCATCGTAGCGACCGATACCGACCTTCTCGCGCTCGAGCGCTCCGGCACGTTCCGCGGCAAATATTTCGTCATCGGTGGCACGGTCTCGCTCGCCTCCGAGAAGGGAGATGGTTTGCGGATCCCGGAGCTGCTCGAATCAATCCCCGCGCGCACGGATGCAGGGCTTGAGGAGATGATACTCGCCTTCCCCGCCAACCCCGAAGGCGATGCGACGCTCATATTCGTCCGTGAGAATATCGCACCCGTGGCAGCGATTTCAAATATCAAGATAACTTCGCTCGGGCGCGGCCTCTCGACTGGCAGCGAGCTTGAGTATGCGGATCCGGATACATTGAAGAGCGCTTTTGAGAGTAGGCGGTAAGGATCGGGGCGAAATAGGTGTCCAACGGAAACTTAGATTGCACGGTATTTTAAACAAAGCTGCTCGAACGATTGATTACTGAAATTCCTACTCGTTGGGCGAGGTTTCCGTTGGACACCTATTTCGCCCCGCCCAGCAAAAAAATCCCCGAGTGCCGACCTAGAGAGTGCCCAAGTTCAGAACCTCGAGGATTCGAATGCAAAAACCCGCCAGGAGGCGGGTTTTATGCTACTGCGGTGATCTTCACCTTGAGATACGGCTGGCGGTGGCCGCGCTTCTTGAAGTAACGGCTCTTCTGGCGATATTTGATGACGGTGACGGTCTGGTTGCGGCCTTCCTCGATGAGCTCTGCGGAGACCTTGGCGCCCTTCACGTACGGCGCGCCGATCTGCGTATCCTTGCCGTCATCGGTCAGAAGCACGTTTTCGAAAGAAATCGTGTCTCCTACCTTATGAGCGCCCTTGATCTTCTCGATCTTGAGGACGCTGTCCTGTGCGACGAGGTACTGCTTCCCGCCTGTTTCTATTATTGCAATCTTGCCCATATCGCTTGTTTTGTCGGCCAACTATAACCCATACCCACAATTCATGCAAATGCAGCCCTCTATGAGTCGCTTTCCTCCAAAAGCGGCCTATCGGGGGATTCTAGATGAAGGCCTATGTTTTGATCCGTAATACGCACCACGTCCTTATCGATAAGCTTAAAAGCCTTGCCCGAAGCCTCAAAATGCCCTACCGCTTGGCCAAGCGCTTTGCCCATCTTATTGTGAGAATCCTGATAGGTGTTGAGATGCTTGGCCAGTTCGCCCACGTTCTTGATGATGTCTTTCGCCGCCTCCTGTATTTTCATCCGCTGATTGCCGAAGAGCACGGTCTGCAGATAGGCGAGGAACGTGGTCGGCGAAGCAATAATGACGTGTTTCTCTTTATACGCGTATTCGATAAGGTCGCGTGAATTGACCCCGACGCCGACATCATTATTAAGGAGATCGTAATAGATCGCTTCCGAAGGGATGAACATGAACGCGAAAGGCACTGTCCCCTCTTCGGGACGGATATATTTCGAGGTCTCGTCGATCCGCTTCTTGACGTCCGTCTTGAAATCCCTGCGATACGTCTCCCGCCGGCTGTCATCCGTTTCGTCCGAAAGACGGATGTAATTCTCGAGCGGGAATTTCGCGTCGACCGGTATCATGCCCTCAGCGGTCGGCACCACCATATCGACGATCTCCCCGTCCTTGAATTTGTATTGCGCATGGTACTGACCTGGCCCGAGGACATTGGAAAGCACCAATTCGAGGGACGCTTCGCCGAGATTGCCGCGCTGCTTCTGGTTCTTGAGGACCTTCTCGAGGTTCTGCAGCTGCTCGGCGATAGTGAATATCTGCTTGGTCGACTCCTTCGTCTCGGTCACGCCCCTGACGACTTCGATGAGCTGATCGGAGACCTGCTTGGTGATGGTGGTCATGAGCTTCTGGGCCTGATCAGACTGGGTCGTCATGAAAAGCGACATCGCGCGAGTGCCTTCGCCAAGCTTATTGTCCATGCCGCGCTGGAGATCCTGCAACTGCTGCTGCAAGAGGAGGATGCTCTGGCTGTCATCTTTAGGAGCCGACGGTTTGCGCATCAAGAGGAAAATCATGAGGACCAAGACGGCGACGAGAAGCACGATGATTATCCATTCCATTTCGCGATTGTATCATAGGCGAAATCTCGACCTGTATCTCGGCTTTTGCCTGATCGGGCTGATGTATAATGAGATATACGTAAATTTGCTATTCTCGATTTTTATGGGACAATTTGAATCAGTAGGACGGAGGAAAGCCATGCGATTGGACACGAAACCGGCACGACCCTCCCATGTCGACGATGCAGTGAAGAGAGGCGATATCGAACAGCTCCGGATATCGGGAAGAAAAGGAGCTGAGGTCACCAATGCGCTTAAAGCCCAGAAGAAGGGCGCGGCAGATTATTATCGCGAGCGGGATGCTGAGCGCGAGGCAGAGATCCGCAGAGAAAGCGAACGCGAACATATCGCTCCGATAGATCCCGAAAAAATGCGAGAGGAGGATTGATTGTCGACGAAAAAGCCGAGAAAGCGGGATTGGAATCGCATCAAAGGCCGTCGCCCCAAGGGCGAACGGATACCGGTGCTCGTGAATACTCCGAATGAATGCGTCTTGGTGTACGGACGCCGCAAGCTCTCGTTCACTTGCGACGTCCCGCTGGATCAGCCTCTTATGTGGGAATCGATTCAAGGGAAAGTGGTCGACGAACGGCTGCTTCCGGAATTCCCGCAGCGGCTTGAGCGTATGCGTCCGCTCAGAGCGCCGACCCCGGCCCAGATGCAGGCTGCGAAAGCGCGGGCATTCGCGTTGCTCAAGAAGAAGCGTGAGGAGGCTTTGCAGAAGAACCGGCAGCTGAGTTTTTGCTTTTAGTTCTGTGTCAGCGTGATGAGGAGCCTTCAAAGGGGAACTTCCCGCCCGCGGCGGCACGACTCTAGGATAGTGCCGCCTTAACTTTTTGTGCTTCCTGCGTTTAGACTGCAGTTTTCATTTACGCTATACTTTACCGATGATCACACAACAGATCCGCTCTGAGATACCGGCCGCCATGAAGGCGCGCGATAGCGTGAAGCTCGATACGCTGCGCGGCGCCGTGACGGCCTTCACTAACGAACTCGTGGCGAAAGGCCGCAAGCCTACGGAGGAGCTGACTGATGCAGAGGCTGTCGCTGTGCTCAAACGTCTGAGCAAGCAGCGCAAGGATGCTATAGAGCAATTCGAGAAGGGCGGCCGCCCCGAGCTTGCGGAGAAAGAATCGCAGGAACTCAAGATAATCGAAGCGTACGTGCCGCAAGGCGCATCGCGCGAGGATATTGAGCGCGTCGCCAAGGCCAAGAAGGACGAACTCGGAGTCACCGATGTCTCAGGCATCGGCAAGCTCACCGGGGCTGTCATGAAGGAATTCGGCGGCACTGCAGACGGTAATGACGTCAAAGAGGCAGTTGCTGCGCTTTTTAAATAGCTTAAATAGACGGGCGAAGCGTGCGCGAGAGCATCACTGAGAGACCCGCCGCTATGCCGGCGATGACGAAGGCGGCGCCGAATACGAACGGGAGCGCGAATATGCCGAGAAGCGCGACGACGCCGATGCACAGCGCGATGCGGCCGAGCGTGAGCCCTATCTCGCGCAGCGCCGTGTATTCGTCGATGAAATGTCCCGCGTCGGATACTTGCTCGAAGGCCGGATGGTCCGTGCTTATCTTCGGATTGCCGATATGCCCGTAAGAATCGACGACGACGACGCTCAGCGGGTTCACGACGAGCATGCGGCCGATCCATGCCGATGAGACGATGGCGATGGAGACCGGCAGCGATTCATGGATGCGCATGCGGCGCATGGTTCGCCCGATCCAGTCGCGCGCGACGATGAGTAGCAGGAAACTGAAGGAGAATATCAGACCGAAGAGCGGATACGACCAGCCGACGAGGAAGAATACCGCCAAGGGCCAGAGCAAGAGGAGCGCCATCCCCTGGATGCCGTCGATGACAGCGCCCCAGAAGAGCCGCCGGTGAGCGCGGGCGAAAAGAATCCCGAACGTCTCGCGATATCCCCACGGGAAGTGTTCGTATGCCTCAGGCACCGATACCAGAGGTATGAGGGAAAGCGCTATCACGACGCCCGCGGCGAAGAGAAGGCCTGCTTCGTATATGCCGGCGAAGGCGAGCACGAAGCCGGCGAAGGCGGGCATGAGCGCGATGAGGACTTCAGAATAGGCTCCCGCGGGAGCCGCCCTGGTCTCGCTGCGCTCCACTTCGTACGGCACCCAGTAGAGAGCGCGGTACGCGCCGATGAGAAGCGCGAATCCTATCATCGCCGCCTTGTAATACGGGTCGAAGTACCCTTCGAATATCGCGCCAAGGAGTATGAAAGCGGCTGCGGCGGCTGAGGCCCCGTAGATCATCTCGCGGCGCATCCCGTGCCGCAGTCCGCGCGCGGTAAGCGGCGTGAGTAGGCAGGTGACCGTCTGCGAAAGCGCGTAGAGGAGCACGGTGCGCGCGATGGCGAGCGCGAGGCTGCCCCAGATGATATAGAAATATTCGAATACGAAGATCCACGCGAAGGAGTTCGCAGCGGAGAACGCGATGCGCAGGAGGAGCCGATGACCGCGCAGCGCATTGCCAGGGTCCATATCAGAAAGCCTGCGGGGCGTCGTCGCGGAATATCCTGGTCTGCGGCGCAGCCAAGGGCAGCATCATCACCAGCGCGTAATTCGTCCAGAGCTGCCAGCTGCCATACATCGCGCTTCCGGTGAACGGCAACGTGAATATCGCATCAAGCGCAACGACCGTGAGCGCCCAGAAGAACGAATACGGGAGGATATCCTTCCATGAGCCGAATTTGAGCGACCGCCCGGCGATTGCAGATATGACGATAAGCACAACGAGCTTGCATAGGAACGGGGCTATGCCTTGGGTGAACCCGTACATAGCGAATCCGTTCCATGTGAGATACATAATCGCGTATATCACGATCCCCCACGAGAGGCGCACTGCATACTTCATGCGCTCATTATGAATGACGCGCGGCGATTCTACCTATCGCGCGTGTGGATAGCTGATGTCACTGTCCGAGCAACTCACCTGCCGTCCCTGTCGCGTCGTCTATCGCACCCGGCATCGTGGATGTCGCCTGCGCGGACGTGCTCGCATCCGCCGTCACGGCAGCGTCGCTCGAGGTCGCATCATCAACGTCGTCATCTCCCGCGACAGACGGCAAAGTGACGCTCGCTCCCAGATCGGCTTGCGCTTGCACGTCGATCTGCGTCTCCTTGGCGCTGCGAGTAGCAGCCTGGAACGCGGCGAATGCCTGCTTGAATCGTCCGCGCGCGAGATTGCTGTCTCCGCTATGTATCGTCTGCGCAGTGTCCGAGGCATCCGTACCTATCTGCGCAGATGTTGTCGAAGCGTTGCCGGAACGTGTCGCGCTTACGAGCGCGCGGACATCGACGAGCTGCGATTCTGCGTCCTGCATCTCGCCGCTCGCCGCGATCTTGATCGTCGAACTCCCGCTGTCATCAAGCGCCGCTAAGGCTGCGATACGCGCCATGCGCGCGGAGGAAGCGTGGGCCCGGACGCTCGCGATGATCGGCGCTATGGCGGTCTGGGCCGAAGGAGAGGAGCTTGCGATGGCGGCGAGCACCTGCTCGTGCGCTGAGAGCGCAGCCTCGAGATCAGACTGCGCATCGGTCACCTGCGCGGCGCCCGCTGCTTGCGCATCGGTCGAGGTCGCCGCATCGCTGGTCGAAGTCGCTATGCTCGCGACGCTCTGATCGAAGTTCTGCGTCACCGCCGTGAGCTGCGTCTGCACGATAGCGGCATTGCTCGGGGTAAGCAACCCCGTCGATGCGAGCTTCTCCGCCTCTTCGAGGCGCCTATTGGCGAGGGTTATATCCCACTGCGTCTGGGATTGGCTAGAGGCGACGGTCGCGCGCTCGATGGGCTCGTCCACGGAAATCTTCACCGGATAGAGCGGATTGCCGGGCAATGCATCCTCCGCCGCGTATGAAGTGCCCACGCCGATTGCCATCACGAGTACGAGCGCCATCGAGGCCGCTCGGATGCCGAAATGCGCATGACGCGACGAGAACACGCCCGAGAAGAGATAAGCCGGATGCCATATGCGCATGAGGAGCGGCATCCGTGCCGGATGTTCGCTGATGAAAGCCTCCAGGGAGAGCCTGATATCGGTGCGTTCGCGCTCTGAAAGGCCCGCTGATCCGAGCGAGTCTCTTATCTTCTTAAAATATTCTTCCATAATGATTCACAGAGTTCCCGTATCACAGGAGAGATTGTAGAGATTATATCTTTTCGTGCAGCCTATCGCTATCCTCGAGATAGTATCCTCCTGTAGAGATGAGACGTGCGAGCGCTCGGTTTCTTACGGGAAAAGCCCCGCACGGATCTCTCCGGGCGGGGCCCTATTCCCTCGAAAAGGCCTGGAAATTACCAGCTGCGGCCTGAGCCGCCGCCTCCGTTGCCGCCGCGACCGCCGCCGTATCCACCGCTGCCGCGGTCATTGCCGCCGCCGCGATATCCGCCGCCAGTCTTAGGGCGTTCCTCCATCGGGCGCGCCTCGTTGACCGTGAGGGTGCGTCCGCCGAAGTCCTTGCCGTTCCACATATCGATCGCGCTCTGCGCTTCCGCGTCAGATGACATCTCGACGAAACCGAAACCTTTCGAGCGGCCGCTCATCTTGTCCATGATGATGCTGGCTGACTCGACGGATCCGGCCTGGCCGAAAGCGTCCTTGAGCTGATCTTCGGTCGTGCTGTAGGGCAGCCCGCCGACGTAAAGCTTCTTTGCCATGTATTCTTTCTTCTGTATGTAGCTGTTTCCTATAAAATGTAAACCAACCATTTCTTTGCTTTCCGCAATAGAAAAATTACATTCCTCGCAACAGTACCGTATTCATGAATCTAGTCAAGGCCGCGCTATAGATCAAAATAAAGGTTACCCAAACGCCCACGGATAGATCATAAAT
>VFSW01013508.1_pt1 | contig 11347 bp, 15 predicted proteins | sample 5358111 | NCBI WGS metagenome assembly VFSW01 (sample SAMN11554181, study PRJNA540505) | mine drainage metagenome | isolation source: sediment from site ElyBrook_90M | place: USA: Ely Copper Mine, Vershire, VT | collected 2017 | reverse complement strand
TGGCAGGAGAGAGTGTGAATCCATTCCCGCGGCCTTGGCCGCCGACTGGAATGAGCACAGGCTCGGCCTGATGGTTAAAAAAGACGGCTGGCGCTGGATAGAAGTACTCGCGCCGCCTCGCTGGTTCACGGAAGAGGTCGCATAGGTATCCCATGACAAAACCGAAAAGTGAAAGTTCGTTTGTGAACAACAGGCACCTGGCGGGCTTCAGGAAGTTCCAGAACGCGGCCCTTCGCGCGCTGTCCCTGCTGTCCGCGAGCCTTAAGAAAAAGAAGGTGGACCAGACGCTGAAGGTGTCGGACATGAAGTCCCTGGTCTCCACGTACAAGGAAGCTGTCTCCGGGGAACGGGGCGTCCTGGGCCTTTCCGGCCAGCAGCAGGGCGGGGGGCCCGAAGAGGTCGTCGTCTGCTGGGAAGACCCCGACGGCTCCGGTCTGTCGGCAGACGGTCCACCGGCGTCGGAGTCGGAGGGTTGAGCTTCCGCAGGCTTGGCATCAAATACAGGATGCTCCCCGCCCAGGCGGCTTTCCACCGTTCCCGTTCGAAATACAAGGCATACGTCGGCGGATACGGCTCCGGCAAGACATACGCCGGATGCCACGAGGCGATAAGGCTCTCGGTGATCAACCGGGGGCTACCCGGCATGGTAGTCGCGCCGACTTACGGGATGCTTGAGGACGCGACCCTGCCCGTCTTCCTGGAGATTCTTGACCGGGCGGGCATCGAGTATAACTGGCGGCGCACACACTCGAACCTCCTGCTTCCGTGGGGGTCGAAGGTCATGTTCCGCTCGGCGGACTCGCCCGAACACCTTAAGGGGCCGAGTCTCGCATGGGCGGGGATTGACGAAGGAGCGATCGTCCCGCGCGCGGCGTGGGAGGTGCTGATATCGCGCCTCAGGCATCCGGAAGCGAAGCGGCTCCAGGCGTTCATCACCACGACTCCCGAAGGCTACAACTGGCTTTTCGAGGAGTTCGTGGAAAAACGCAAGCGGAGCTACCGCCTCATAACCGCCAGCACGAAGGAAAATATCCACCTCCCGCCGGAGTATGCGGAAGACCTCGCGGAGGCATACGGGGCGAACCTCGCCAGGCAGTACGTATCCGGCGAGTTCGTGAACCCGCGCGCGGGCCGGGTATATGACGGGTTTTCCCGCGAGAGGCACGTCAGGGGCGGCCTTGGATACGACCCGGCCTATCCGCTCTCGGTGGCGGTGGACTTCAACGTGGACCCGCTACACGCCGCGCTGATTCAGGTCGCGGAGGGGGAGGTGCGGGTGGTGGACGAGATAGTCATCCGCTCCTCGAATACGTGGGAGCTTTGCGAGGCGGTCCGGGGCCGGTACGGCGACATACCGATAACGGCATACCCGGACCCGACGGGCCGCGCGAGAAAGACCGCCGGACTTCCCGGCGCTCCCTCGGACTTCGCCGTCCTCTCCTTAAACGGTTTCTTAGTGCGGGCGAGAAACTCTTCTCCGCCGGTCAGGGACAGGGTAAACGCGGTAAACAGGATACTTTCCGGAGACGGGCCGATGCGCCTTGCGATCTCCTCCGCCTGCCGCGAGAGCATCCGCTCATTCGAGCGCACATGTTGGAAAGACGGCGCATCAGTAGTAGACAAATCAAAGGGCGACGAGCATATCACGGACGCCATAGGATACTTTATAGAATACGAGTTCCCCGTGCGCGCGCCGCAGAGAGTGGAATATGAAGGACTTTTCAGGCGCGCGGTGAGACGGTGTTTTTAAAAAAGGAGGTCTATAGTTTTGGAGTCTTCAGAGAAACTTTCATTCACGCTGGAGAGGGGTCTTGATTTGTCCGGCAATGAGGTGCCTGACGAAGTGCAGATCCTGCCTTCGGGGCAGGTGAGCCCGAAGGGAAAGATGCAGTTCATGGTGGACGAGGATGGGATGCATCTGATCCTCGCCGCCTTCCAGAATTCAAACACGGACCTGGTTATTGATTACGAGCACCAGAGCCTTTCCGGCTCCGAAGCCCCAGCCGCGGGCTGGATAAAAGGGCTTGTGGACAAAGGCGCCGAAGGGTTGTGGGCGAAGGTGCAGTGGACGGACCGGGCGAAGGAATACCTTCAGAAGCGGGAATACCGCTACCTCTCGCCGGTCGTGCTCGTCCGGAAAAAAGACGGGCGCGCCGTGGAGCTCCTGGGCGCGGCGCTAACGAACCTGCCAGCCATCGACGGCATGGCCCCGGTCGTAAACTCCGCGCAGAAGGATTACAGGAATCTGTACATGGAGGTGCTGAAGTTCCTGGACCTCCCTGAGGATGCGGAAACGGACGCGGTAAGACGAAAGGCCGAGGCGCTTATAAGGCCGTCGGGTTTCGTGCGGGAGGCGGAGCACCTGGCGCTTAAGGAAACCCTTAATAAATATAAGTCGGTAGAGCTTGTCAGACAGGCTCTCTCCAGGGGTAGGATTACCCCGGCGCTGCTTCCCTGGGCGCGGTCGTATGCGTCCGTGGACCCGGAAGGCTTCCTTGAGTTTTGCGGCAAGGCAACTTCCGGCACGCCGCTTGAGGGCGGGGTCCTGGCGGATGAGCTTCCCTCGCCTTCGCAGACGCGGGTAAACAGCCTCCTGGGGCTGGACAACAAAACCTTCTTCCGATACGCGAACTCAAATTAAATGAACAAAAGAGAATATACAAAGGAAATCGCCGCACCGACGCTAAGAGACAGGTGGTCGGACTATCCCAGCTCCGGACTCACGCCGAAAAGGCTTTCCCGGATACTCCGTGAGGCCGATGCGGGCTACATCAATTTACAGGCGGAGCTTTTCTCCGAGATGGAGGAGAAGGACGCGCATCTTTATTCCTGCCTCCAGACCCGGAAACTCTCCGTCGCCGGATGTCCCTGGGAGATAGTCCCCGCAAGCGGTGCAGGCCAAGCGGAACAAGAGGCGGCGGCGTTCGCAATCGACTGCATTTCCGGGATGGACAACTTCGACGAATCGCTGACGGACCTTATGGACGCGGTCGGGAAGGGATTCTCTATCTCCGAGATAATCTGGGAACTGGACAGTGAGCGCCTCGTTCCGCGGCGCCTGAAGAAGAGGCCGCAGAAAAGGTTTACGTTTATCACGGAAGACGGCATCCCGTCCGAGCGCCCGCGCCTGCTGACGGACGACGAGCCGGTTTACGGCATCGCGCTTCCGCTGTCGAAATTTGTCGTGCATGTCTACCGCGCAGGGGCCGATTACCCGGAGCGTGGAGGTATTCTAAGGACGCTTTCGTGGATATACCTATTCAAAAATTATGCCATCAAGGACTGGGTCTCATTCTGCGAGGTATTCGGGATGCCGCTCAGGCTCGGCGTTTATTCCCCGTCTGCATCCAAGGACGACAGGGACGCCCTCCTGGAAGCCGTGACCAGCCTGGGCTCGGACGCGGCGGGAATCATATCGGAGAGCACGCGGATCGAGTTTATAGAGTCTGCAAAGCGCGGTGATGGCGGACCGTATAAGGACCTTGTCGATATTATGAACAAGGAGATTTCCAAGGCGGTACTCGGCCAGACCCTCACGACCGAGGCGGGCCACAGCGGGAGCCTTGCCGCGGGACTTGTGCACGACGGCGTGCGAAAGGACATCATACGCGCGGACGCCCGTTCGCTCGCTCGCACGATACATCGCGATTTATTGCGCCCGATGACGGCGCTGAATTTCGGCCCGGAGGTAAAGCCGCCGGTTTTTAGATTCACAACCAACTAAGGAGGTTTAGATGTCGGTACTGACAAAGGACAGGGACACGGTAAGGAAGGAAGGGGTATACGCTTCTTACCCGGTGGAAGGCGGGGCGGTGATTTATGCCGGGAGCATGGTCTGCATCGGCGCGGACGGTTATGCCGTCCCGGCCTCGGACACGGCGGGGCTTAAGTTCATGGGCATATCCCGCCAGTACGTTGACAACTCCGCGGGCGCAAGCGGGAGCCTTCAGGTAGAGGTGTGGAGGCGCGGCTGCTTCAACCTTGCAGCCTCGGGGATAGCGCTTTCCAATGCGGGTGACCCGGTTTACGTATTGGATAACCAGACAGTGGGTCTTACCGCCGCATCCACCAATCATATCGCCTGCGGAAAGGTTTCCGAGTATGACACGGCGGCAACCGTCTATGTGGACATCAGCAGGATATAAGGAGAAAAAATGATAATCAACCAGGCAAATTTATCGGCCCTCTACAGCGGCTTCTCGGCAATCTTCAAAGACGTGTTCGACAATGCGAATGTGCTGTACCGGCGCATAGCGACCGAAGTGCCATCCACTTCCCGCCAGGAGCAGTACAACTGGCTGGGCCGCGTGCCGAGGATGCGCGAATGGCTGGGAGAGCGCGTGATACAGAACCTCTCCGCCTATTCATACACCATAAAGAACCTCGACTGGGAAGCCACCGTCGCCATTGACAGAAACGACGTGGAGGACGATGCGGTGGGCATATATACGCCGATGGTCCGGGCGCTTGCCGATGCGGCGGCCACACACCCCGACGAACTGGTTTTCGATCTTCTCACCGGCGGCTTTGCCAATCCCTGTTACGACGGCATGCCTTTCTTCAATGCCGCGCATCCGACTGGCTCGTCCGTTCAGTCCAACAGGGCCACAGCGATACTCACGCCCACCAGCTATGCCGCGGCCCGCGCGCAGATGATGTCGCTCACGGACGAGCACGGTAAACCCTTGAACGTCGTGCCAGACCTGCTCGTAGTCCCGCCGCAGCTTGAGAGCGCCGCGCTGGGAATAGTCCATGCCGACGTCTACGAGGACGGCACATCGAACGTCTTCAGGGATTCCGCGGACCTGGTCGTAGCCCCGTATCTTTCCGGAAGCCCGACGGCATGGTATTTGCTGGACACGAAGAAGGCGGTAAAGCCGTTCATCTTCCAGAGGAGGAAGCCGCCGGTGTTCGTCTCAAAGGATACGCCTGATGACGAGGGGGCGTTTATGAAAATAGAATACGTGTTCGGTGTGGATTCGCGCGACAACGCGGGCTACGGCCTCTGGCAGCTGGCGTACGCATCGGACGGGACGACTCCCAATTAATTATGTATATATCAATAAACGATTTATACGTACCCGAAGACGTTCTGATACGCCTCACGGACGACGAGTCCACCGGCTCCGTGAATACCGCGCGCGCGGACGGCGCCATATCCTCCGCCCAGGCGGTGGTGGACGCTTCGCTGTCGAAACAGTACGACGTGCCGCTTGCAAGCCCTCCCCAGCTCGTAATAAAGCTGACGGCTGACATCGCGCTGTACAACCTTTACCTCCGTCAGGCAATAGTCCCGGCGGAGGTAAAGGAATCGTACACCCGGGCGCTGGAAACACTGAACAACCTTGCAAACGGCGCCCTACAGCTGCCTTCGTCCGCGCCCGGATCATCATTCTCAAGCAGTCCCAGGGATTTCAGCCGGGACACGATGGAGGACTTCTGATGGAGGCGGATATATAAATGGCAGTTTATACGCGAAAAGAGCTGCTGGACGCGGTGGTTTCGGCCCTGTCGCCCATGCTCATATCAGGCGGCGGCCCTGCGCGGTCGGTCTTTGTCAGCGATCTCATACGGCCAGAGGAGATTCTGATTAAGGCTCCGGCCCTGCCAGCCCTTGCGGTCTCATTCCTGTCGTCGTCATGCAAGCCGGGGCCGTATCAGGCTTACGCGGAGAGGATAGCCTTCAGCGTCGTTGCCGTTACGCGATACGATATTTCTCCGGCGCCGCTGGATCTGCTGGAAGGCGTGCGGCCCATGCTCATTGGCAGGGACCTCGGCGTGGGGGCTTATCCTCCCCGACTTGAGAGCGAATCGCCGCTGTCGGTGCGGGATGATTTCGCGTACGCTTCCGCGAATTATTACATGGTTCGGTATGTTACGCTGGAAAGCTGAATTAAGGAGGTTTTAATGCCCGGAGCGTCTTTTACCGCAGTCGGTTTTACCCCGCTTAATTTCTCCGTAAACCCAAGTTATCCAGGCAAAGTCACGCTGGACTCCGGTTTCATCAACCTGAAAAGCGAGGGCGGTGAGGATGTCTTTTTCCGAAAGGGTAACGGCTCGGTGCTTATCGCGTTGAATTTTGCGGGCCTTCCGGCGCCGGATTTCGACGGCGGGTTCGATTATGCCGCCGGAGCGCAGGCAGCAAACAGCCAAAGCCTCGTCAACTGGTTCATAAGCCTGTCGGGCAAAACCTTCACTTATGCAGACCCGTTCGGGAATTCGCATTCGGTTGTATTCGGCCAGGAAAAGCTGGAGTTCTCACTTGCGGAGGACGGCGCATGGAATGGCACTCTGCTCCTTAAGGAGATAATCGGCTGATGCAGACGGTAAACCAAAATTTCGCTGCTGCTGCGGCTGAACATCAGAGCGCATATATCCTCGCGGTTTTTCATTTCGCGGACGGAGATGTCTTTATCTCAGACAGGTCTGTAACCCCGCCAGACGGTCCGGCTTTTTCCGGGCTTGTCACGGAATGGGTTGCGCCCGCAATTGCATACGGGGGCCTGTTCTCGATTGCCATCCCTATGTTGGAGATTGAGATAGCCAATTCAGGGATTCCGCCATTCTCGACGTTAATCGAATCGTGCGACCCGGAAAATACGGAAGTCGAGCTGTTTACATGGTTCGAAGGCACGGATTATGCCGACAAGGAGACAATAGGGAAATTTAAAATTGCCGCCCCGCTATCCAGCGCGAAAAACGGAGTCAAATCAGCTTCCGTTTCGTATGGTGAAAATTCCGTCAGGCTCTTGCTGGCAGGCACGTTAAAAGACAGGGATCGGCAGGTCGGCGAAGTCATAAGCAGAGACGCATGGCCAAATGCGGAACCTCATGCTATTGGGAAAATAGAAAAAATAATCTACGGCTCTGTGAAAAACGTGCCCTGCCCGGCAGTCTCCGCCGGGGCCGTTACCACGCTGGTCTCGGACATTACGCCGTCCCAGACTGATGGCATCGAGCTCTCTCTCGCGCCAGGCGAGATGGCGTTTCCGCCTTCGGGGATACTGCAGGTGGGCGAGGAGAGAATAAGCTATACCGGCTTCTCAGGGAAGATATTGACCGGCGTCTCGCGGGCCGCCGACGGGACCCAGGCATTCTCCCATAATAAAGGCGCCAAGGTATTCGAGGTGATGAACTCCTACGATTACCTTGTGGCCGGGCATCCGGTTCAGTCAATCGGGGACGTCTATGTTGACGGCGTAAGGATCACATCCGGTGTGACGGCGGTCACCAATGACGGCAATGGGAAGGCGAAGCTCTCATTCAGCGACAAATTCATACTGGAAAAATCCGTTGACTTGAGCGTGAGTCAGGGCAGCCATTCCCACCAGAACACCACATGGAGCGGACAGGGAAGCCAGACTGCATCGACGCGCTGGACGGCATCCATAAACCCCGACTGGACGGCGGGTGAACATATAGGCAATGCGTTTATGGATTCCGGCGGCAATTATTTCTACATCGTTGACAACGGCGCGAACTATGTTGACGTGCGTAGCATAAACGGCTATGCGCTGGCCTCCGGGAGCTATGCAGGCACAATAATTCAGACACAGACCGAGACCCTATTCCAGGATGCGGTACAGGATACATTCGATGCCCCCGCCGCCGGCGATGCATATGCTCTCTGCGACAAGGGCCTTAATGACTTCGGTGCCATAATCGTCTCGGACGGTTATATCGACACGGTCCGCTCGTTTCTCGCGACGGACAGGGGATATATAGTCGGCGTGAAACTCTGCGCAGCCATCGGTCAGGCAACCTATGACGGGATAGGCCAGAGTACTGTCCAGGGCGGAATATTCTCCGGTGCGTTTGTCCAGGGCGGCGGGTCCTACATGCAAACATGCAAGACCGCCGACACCATAGTTCGCGATTCGGCGGGAGCAGTTTCCTGGAGCGATTTCTCCAACATGGCAATCCGTGCCACGTTTTATTCCGGCACAGCAGCAGCCGCATTTTTCGAGCAGTGGATAGAGGTGACGTACGTGCCTTATCATATTGCCACGCCCGCGTCCGGAGTCGCACTTTCCGGTAGATCGGCGGCTGATTATGTAATCGGTAATACCGTCAGCTGCGACGTGGAGGGCAACTTCGACGACGCATACGGCACTTACACCGGCGCGCCGAACGCGCTGATAGAAAACCCTGCGGACGTAATAAGTCATTTCCTTGTTAATTATCTGGGAATGCCGTCGTCTGAAATTGACGGCTCGTTCGCCTCAGCCCGCTCCTCTCTGGCGGGCGCGATAGCCGGAGGCTATACGTTTGCCGGGATTATCGACGCGGCGGTCGATGGCTTTAAGTTTACAGAGAAGCTCCTTCAGCAGTCGCGTCTGGCAATGATGCACGATGGATATGCGGCTAAACTGAGGTTCCTCTCGGACAGCCCGCAGCCTGTAAACCTGACGGTAGAGACGGAGATGGTCCCCATGGGAAGCCTGAAGGTTGCCCGCACGGCAAGGAACGAACTGATAAATTCCCTTGCCCTTCATTACCAGAGAGATTTCATTAAGGGCGCGAAATCCGCAGGCTATCTGTCCGTCTGCTCCTCGTCCGCGCTTTATCCTTACGGCGGGGACCCGATTTCAGTATCCAAATACGGTGAAATGATTCCCGTCCGCACCTTCTTCTTTGACTTTGTCGTTTCTGACTCCCAGGCGTCCGACCTGCGGGATTTTTATATAACCCGCTATAAAGACATAAAGAGGCGGATAGAATTCTTTACGTTTCTTGATTGTTTCGGCGTCGAGCCCGGCGATATTATTTCATTTGACTGGCCGACGACATATTTCTCATTGTCCGGCGCTCAGTTCTTTGTAGAGGAGGTATCTGTGATGCCCGGAAGCTTCAAAAAAAGGAGACCGGACCTGCTCCGGCTGATTGTCCGGGAGGTATAGAGATGGATTGGTTGACGCAGTTAATGGCCGCCGCGGTTGGGTTTTTGTTTGCATTCTTTTACTCTCGCACGATGAGAGCGGCGGACCAGGCTCCTGAAAAATATGTGAGCAAGCATGACTGTGAAACTACCCGATCCGAGTGCAGGCGCAATAATGAATTCTGGCGGGACGAGGTCCTTCAGAGGCTGGAACGCATGGAATTAAAGATGGACAGGGTAGTCGAAAGGATATCTGCTCAATATGGAAATGAAACTTAAAAGGATCTGGCCCGATTCAACGTGCACCATTGGCGAGCTTTTCATCGGCGACAGCGCATTACGTGAATGTTTTATTCTGGAGCCTCCGGTACGCGAAGTCGAGGGCGTGCCCGTCGAGAAATGGAAGGTGCCAGGTCATTCCGCAGTCCCACGGGGCAGGTATAGGGTAATCCGCAGTTTCTCACCGGAGCATAGGAAAGTCGTGCCATGGCTCGTCGGTATTCAGGGGTTCGAGGACGTGGAAATCCACTCCGGCAATACCGCCGCCGATACTAAAGGCTGTCTGCTTACGGGGCAGGAAAAGGGCGAGGATACTGTTTTCAGAAGCGTTGCCGCCTTCAATTCATTAGATTCGCAAATAGCCGCTGCGATTCATGACGGTGAGGAAGTTTTTATAACAATATCGTAAACAAGGAGGAAAATTATGGACGACCCGAAAACCACAATCACCGGAATAATTACCGGCATCATCAGTCTGCTTGGGTTTTTCCACATAGGTATTCCGGACTGGATAACGCCCCTGGCAACTGCCGTTGGCGTAACGCTCATAGGCATCTTCGCCAAGGATGGCGGAAGCAGCAGCCAGCCCTCAACGAAGTAGGAAGGGTTTCAGGGACATGACGATCAGTATTATATCCGGGATTATAGGACTATTAAGCGCACTGGCCGCCGTGTTCCTCAAATTCTGGCCATGTTGGGAAAGAAGTCACGATTTAAAAAAAAACGTGGAGGCCTCAGATGATTTCGGGCAGGAAGTTCTGGAAGGGGATGATATCGGCGCTTCTATGCGCCTGTCTGATGAGCTTGACCGCATGCGCCGAGAAGAGGGTGGCGATTCTTCAGTCGGACCGGCTTATTGAGACGATACCTGATAATCACTGTATAGATTGCCATGCGAACTGGTATGACGGGCGCAAGATAATTTCCGGTGGATATCTTCTGGACATCTTCAAGGAGTTGCAGAGCAAATGAAAAAATATCTGTTTATAGTATTTGTTTTTTTCATCCTGGGATGGTGCTCTATTTACGCATTCGCCGGGGCGGTCGGCCTCACGCCTCAGCAGGCGAGTATGATCTATGTAAACAAACCGGCGCTCAACAGCGAGACGGGCATCCTGCGCCATGAGATGCACACGCAGGCGGCGTTCTCCAGCTATTCCACAAACCATCCGTATCAGCAATACATCCTCGTCGAAGACCAGCAACCGATGGGCACGGGGGACGGCGCGTTCACTTCCGGTGCATGGTGTACGAGGGTTCTAAATACTATCGTCCACGACGATACCCGTTCCGTCGTCCTCAACGGATATTCCACCGTATCCGTGCCTGCCGGGACATATAGGTTCCGGGCATCGGCTCCAGCGATGGGCGTTGATGCGCACAGGTGTAGTTTGCAGACCTTGAATGCGGAATTTTCCGATTATTCCACTATAGCATATGGGACTTCCGAACGGGCGGCTGGGACGGCTGTTACATCGACGAGTTCCGTTGTCGTGGGAACCTTCAGCTCGACAATGGCCCAGAGAATGAAAGTCCGGCATCAATGCCAGAGCACCCAATCCAACACGTGGGGACGAGGCAACCCTTCTGGTTTCGGAGGCCCTGAAGTTTATACAACCCTTGAACTCTGGAAGGTGAAATAATGAACAGAAAACTACACAAAGGGATTTCCTGGGGATTGGTTTTCAGTATTCCCGTCTGGGCGCTTCTTCTCACGCTCATCCTCTCCGTGGGCGCGTTGGCGGACTTCACCGTCGGCAAGCCGATGTATGAGGCGTTCCAGATGTTCAATGCGGACGGTTCGGCCCGCACGAACTGCGACTTGACGAAGTTTACGGCAAAAACCTGGGTGAATGGTTCGCCGGTTGCGCTGACATATACATTCAGGGATTTCTCCACGGGGGTCTATAGCTCTACCGCAATACCGGCGACCGATGGAAACTATGTCCTGTCAATATTCTACAACAATACCGCCGTGGGGACATATACGGAACTCGTGCGGCTCTGGGACATAGACACGATGTATGGGAGCGCCGGGCCGAGGCTGGCGAACATAAGCGGGAACCTGGTCGGGTCTGCGACTGCGTTCGTAGCGGTGCGCAACGAAGAGGACAACATCACGAGCCTTGTGCGAACCACGAATACCAAGGTGTCGGCTATCCCGACAACTCCGCTCCTTGCAAATGATAC
>VFSW01013507.1_pt1 | contig 11347 bp, 8 predicted proteins | sample 5358111 | NCBI WGS metagenome assembly VFSW01 (sample SAMN11554181, study PRJNA540505) | mine drainage metagenome | isolation source: sediment from site ElyBrook_90M | place: USA: Ely Copper Mine, Vershire, VT | collected 2017 | reverse complement strand
AGTTTAAAGAGCAACTGGTCCTTTTTGACATGGTCGCCGATATCCACCGGCAGTGTCAGCAGCAGGCCATTGATTTCCGGGCGGACGGAGACCTGCTCGGCCGGCGCGATTTCGCCGGCGGCATTGACGGCGAAATTGATGTCACGCAATTCGGCCACGGCGGTGGTGGGGCGCCCGGGAGCCGCGGGAACTGAGTGGCTATTGTCCCATTGGCGCCAGCCGAAGTATCCGGCGACTCCGATTCCGATAGCGAATATTAAGGCGACCCACGTTTTCATCAGATTCAAAGATTAGCGACAGCCCGATACCGCAGCAAAGTTTTTTGCTTTACCACGGCGAGGCGGCGCTCAGCCGTGCTCCGGAGTGATACCGCGATTAGGCGCGATTAGGCGCGATTAGGCGCGGATTGGCGCGGATTGGCGCCTCGACCGTCCGGCCATCCCAACCGCTGGCAAGACGCCGGCGCGACTTTGTCTTGCCACATTTCCACCAAAGCGGTTTGTTCTGCGCGGCGGTTAGACGCGCATGAAGCCGTTTTATTTAATCATTTTGCTGGTGATGAATTTTTTCTGGGCGGCGGTGTACTCCGCGTACAAGCTGCTGGGCCAGGATCTTCCCACCGGAGGGATTGTAACCTTGCGGTTCGGGCTGGCTGGGCTTTTTTTGCTTTTAGCATGGCCTTGGTTGCCGGGGCGGGCTCCGCGCGGGCGCGACTTGCTGGTCACGTGCGCGATGGGGGTGGTGCTGTATGTGATCGGCCAGCGGCTCCAGGTTTATGGGAACCAGTTGGGGAGCGCCGGCAACTCGGCGGTGCTGCTGGGCTTTGAGCCGGTGCTGACTTCTTTGGCCGCGGCGCTCTTTCTGCATGAGCAGATTGGCCCCCGCCGCTGGATGGGATTCGCGCTCGGGCTGTGCGGAGTGGCTCTGCTGCACGGAGTGTGGCGGTCGGATTTCCGTTGGAGCGGCCTGGCACCCAGCCTGATTTTCGTGTCTTCCTTCGTGTGCGAAGCTGCTTACACCGTAATGGGAAAACCCGTGGTGCTGCGGTGGAGCGTCATGAAGATGCTCACGATTTCCTTGTGGTTCGGGACGGGCATCAACCTGTTGATCGATGGCGGTGAAACGATTCGGCTGGCGCGAGTGATGCCGCCGGGCGCGTGGTTCTTATTGATTGCGCTGGCGGTGGTTTGCACGGCGATCGGCTACAGTATTTGGTTCATTGTGATTCGGGAATGTCCAGTGAACGTGGCGGCGTTGACGGTTTTTGCTCAGGCGGTGTTCGGGGTGGCGCTGGCGGCGTTGTGGCTGGGCGAACGGTTAAACTGGGGGCAATTGTTTGGGAGTTTAGCAATCGTTGCCGGCTTGGTGCTGGGACTTTCGCGGCAGATTCGGAGGAAACCGAGCAGGCTGGCCGCCCAAGCGGGAGAGGACTAAGCCAAAGCAAGGAAAAAGAGGGGTTGACAACTGATGTCACAGTGATATCATATTGATAACACGAAAGGCTATTCCTATGACTGCTTCAACGCTTAGTACCAATCGCGAACAGATTGTCTCGGTCCAACGCGGCGCTATTTGGCTGCCGATCATCGTCCTACTGGGGCTCGGAAGCCCGGCCCTGTTCTTTTACTCGATTGCCGTGAGCGGCGACCATGGCGGGCATCCGTACTGGGAGCTCTTTATTGTGGGGGCGCTGGGGATTGTGCTGACGGGGTTCCTGTTGCCCGGGTTCTTCACGCTACAGCCCAACGAGGCGCGAGTGCTGGTGCTATTTGGCGGGTACCGGGGCACGGTACGAGCCAGCGGGTTTCATTGGGGGAACCCGTTTTACTCCAACGGAATTAAGGGCGGGTTGCGGTTCGCGGCGGCCAAGGACCAACCGGCTGAGGCGCAAGCGGCATTCCGGAGGCAATGGCGCAACAAAATCTCGCTGCGCGTGCGTAATTTGAACAGTGATAAGCTCAAAGTGAACGACAAGCGGGGCAATCCGATCGAAATCGCCGCGGTGATCGTCTGGCGAGTGCAGGATACGGCCCAGGCGATGTTTGACGTGGATGACTATGAGAATTACGTGCGGATTCAGAGCGAGTCCGCGATCCGCCACCTGGCCAGTTTGTATGCGTACGACCACGGCGAAGAGAACGAGGTGACCCTGCGGAGCGGGGTGGACGAGGTGTCGCAAGCGCTGCGCCAGGAGCTGCAGGTCCGACTCGATAAGGCGGGGGTGGCCGTGGAGGAAGCGCGCCTGACGCATCTGGCTTATGCGCCTGAGATCGCTCAGGCGATGCTGCGCAGGCAACAGGCGGAAGCGGTGATTGCCGCGCGGCAGAAAATCGTGCATGGCGCGGTGAGCATGGTAGATATGGCTTTGAGAGAACTGGCAGAGAAACAGGTGGTCCAACTGGACGACGAGCGCCGCGCCTCGATGGTGAGCAACCTGATGGTGGTGCTGTGCGGAGAGTCGGACGTCCATCCGGTAATCAACACCGGCACCTTGTACGCCTGAATCGCATGGCCGAGCGGAAGGCGTTTCTGTTGCGGATTGACCCAGCGCTCTGGGCGGAGCTGGAGGGGTGGGCTGCCGACGACATGAGAAGCGTCAAACGCCAAATTGAAAAACTCCTAAACCAAACGGTCGCCCACCGGAGAGGAGCGAGGTCCGGGCTTAAGGATTCCTCCAAGCCGCCGGGGCCCAGGGCGGAGGAAGAATCCTAGGCCTTTTGAAATTTGGCTGCATAGACCCCTTGCTCAACGGCGTCAGGCTTCCTACATTTGGCCGGGATCAAACCTGACGGTCGTAGTTATTTTTATGAAAAACCTGTTACGCAAATGGGCTCCGGCGCTGCTTTTGTTTTCGCTGCTGGGCGGGCCGGCTTGGGCACAGAGCAAGCTGGCGACGATTGATTTGAAAAAGGTGTTCGATGGTTACTGGAAGACCAAACAGGCCAGCGCTTCGCTGGAGGAGCAAAAGCAGGACATTCAGAAAGAAATCAATAACATGGCGGATGATTTCAACCAGAAGAAGCAGGATTATCAGACGCTGCTGAACTCGATCGATGACCAAAACATCTCGGTAACGGAGCGCGATAAACGCAAGAAGACCGCCGAAGGCAAGCTGAAAGACCTGCGCGATCTGCAGGACAGCGCCACGCAGTATGAACGACAGGCCAGCGCCCGTCTCTCGGACCAGACCGACCGGATGCGCAGCAATATTCTGAGCGAAATCCGCACCGTTGTCAGCGCCAAGGCCAAAGCCGCCGGGTTCAGCCTCGTGATCGATACCGCCTCGCGGAGCGGGGACGGGATGCCGGTTTTCCTGTACACCAACCACGAGAACGACCTGACCGACGCGGTTTTAATGGAGCTCAATCGCACCGCGCCCGCCGCCCTTCCGAAATCGCCCGCGGGCCCGGCGACCAATTCAAATTATTTGAAAAGCACCAAGCCGTGAACGGTCGAGAAGCCGCCGGCCTAACCCGGACATTTCAGGTGCGCCGTGAAGACCCAACGCCGACAGGTTGCCAGGTTACGGATTCCGGATGGTCTAAGCCGACAACATGCCGGCGCTCCGGGCTCGCGGGCATGAAATATCCAGCTTAAGTGCTCCCGGTCAAATTAGCTTTGGCTGAGGCGCTGGGCGGGTTTTTCGAACAGCATCTCATGGGCTTCGCGCAGGATGCCAGGAATGCGGGCGGCGAAGGGACTGCGGCGGAGGCAGCCATCGAAATCGAGCGTGGCCAATTTCCCGGCGTTTTCGCCAGGAAACCAATGGTCGGCCTGGCCTAAGAGGTTGTAGCGCATCTTGGCCCAGCCGAGCAAATCCAGCGACTTCGCGTAGGTCCAGAGCCGTAGAATCTCGAGCACATTTACCTGGCCCGGAATCTGGACGTATTCCGGCAGCCCCTCGAACCAGCGGGCACACCAATCGGCGCCCAAGGTTCGGGCCATCTCCGACCTCAACCGTTGTTCGATTGGGCCGATGAGTTCCGGGAGGTGGTCGTAGTGATCGAGGGCGCGGATATGCTCATCAAAATCCTCCGGCCGAGCCGGGCCGCAACTCAAGGTGTGGACTTCGGCGCGAGCCAGGCAGTAGAGGTCGTTGAACTGCATGGGGCTGAGCGGCGCGCAGAGTTCGACGAGTTTGGAGGGCGGCTCGTACAATTTGCCCCCTTTGTCATTGGGGCTGATGATGAACACTCCCATATCCTGGGCCCGGGCGGCCTGGACAGCGCGCCAGTTCAGGTCGTTGACAAAGTACCAGTGGAGATTGACGTAATCGAATTCCGCAGTGTTAACGGCCTCGAGGATAATATCAGGGGTCGCGTGGGTGGAGAAACCGATAAAGCGGCAGCGTCCTTCGCGCTGAATTCGCCGCGCCATGTTGAGACAGCCGCCCGGTTTGAGGGCGAAGCGCAGCAACTCGCGGTTGTTGATGCCGTGCAAGGCGAGCAGGTCCACGTATTCGAGGCCCAGGTACTGCATGGAGGTATTAAAGGTCTGAAGGAACTCCTTGGCATCCTCCTTGGGAGCAACCTTGGTTTGGACCAGCATCTTCTCGCGCGGCAGCTTCGGGAGTATGCGGCCCAACTGCATTTCCGAGGTGCCGTAACCACGGGCGGTCTCGATATGGTGGAGGCCCAATTCCAGCGCGCGGTGAATGCAAGCTTCGAGGTTCGCCTGGTTATCGGCGGGGATTTCGCGCGGAGCCACATCCTGCCATTTGAACTGATACCGCATGCCGCCGCAGGAGAAGACGGGCATCGCGAGCTCAGTCCGGCCAAAACGTCGATACTTCATGGTGGGGAACAATAGGGGAGCGGGCTGAAATCTCAAATTTGAAATCCGCGGAGGGGGTCAACGCATCAAAGGGGCGGGGAAGGCTCGTCCTCAGGAGTGTTCTAAAACCGTCCACGAACCGGGGGACGAGACGTCCCCGCCCCGGGGCTATGGCCTTCATGACCGGGGACGAGACGTCCCCCGCCCCGGGGCTATGGCCTTCATGAATTGGCCGGGGAGCCTGCGCGGAGGGTGCGAAACGGCGTTGCAATTCCGCCCTGGATCGGGCAGAGTCAGGGGGTTGTCGCAGGCGATGACCGAGGACGCTGAAGAAAGGGTGAACATTCGGAGGTGCATTCAGTCCAACCTGTGTTAATTTTAGATTTTATTGTCATGATCAAACGTTTAGCTGCGAGATTCCTGTTGCTCGTCCTGGGTGGCAACTTCCTTCTTCCCCTTCCAAACGCCCTGGCGGGTAGCGCGTCCGCCAACGCCGCGCCGGCACCCGAGCCGAACTACACGGCGACGGATGTTTTTCATCCCAAACACCCCGGGCCGGAGGACGGGCAGATCGCCTACGTGACCGCGCGCATGCTGGAAGAGTACCAATATTTGCGCGAGCCGTTTGACACCAAGGTCTCGGGCAAGTTCCTGGACGAATACCTCAACACCTTCGACCCGTTCCACCTGCAGTTCACGCAGGGCGACCTGGCTGAATTCGAAGCATACAGGACCAACCTGGATCATTTGACGATCAATTCCCACCATGTGGCCGACACCCGGCCCGCCTTCGTGATTTTCAACCGCTTCGTGGAGCGATTGCAGCAACGGGTGGCTTACGTGGATGAACTGCTCAAAACGGAGAAATTCACCTTTGACACCGATGAGCGTATCCTGCTGAACCGCAAGGACCAGCCGTTCCCGAAGGACCTGAATGAGTCGAAGAAGCTCTGGCGCGACCGGCTGCGATTTGAATACCTGCAAGAACTGCTGGGCAAGGCGGATGCCAAGACCAAACCGGCGGCGAAGAAAGCTTCCACCACGGCGGCCGCCAAGCCCAAAATGACCGAAGCTGAGGAGATTGTCGATACGCTGACCCGGCGATACCACCGCAATCTCCACTTCTATCTAGACATGGACAGCGACGATGTGCTGCAGATTTACCTCACCGCGCTGGCCCACGTTTATGATCCCCATTCCGATTACTTCGGCCATTCGCAGTTGGACAGCTTCGCGATCACGATGAACCTGAGTCTCTTCGGCATCGGGGCCGAACTGATGGCGGAAGACGGGTACTGCACCATTCATCGGCTGTTGCCCGGCGGCCCAGCGGCGAAGAGCAAGCTAATCAAGGAAAACGACCGCATTGTCGCGGTCGCTCAAAGCAATCAGCCGCCGGTGGACGTGGTCGATATGAGCCTCAACAAAGCGGTTCAGCTCATTCGCGGGCCCAAGGGGACAGAGGTGCGCCTAACCGTGATTCCTGCTGGTGCGGACAGCTCGGCGCGGAAGGTGATCACGCTGGTGCGCGACGAAATCAAACTCGAAGACCAGGAAGCCAAAGCCAAGCTGATTGAAATGCCGGATAATCACGGAAAGCAGGTTCGGTTGGGGGTTATCGACCTGCCGTCGTTTTATGCGCCGTTTGATCCTTCGAACAGCCGCAGCAAGGGCCGCAGCACCACTGCGGATGTAACCACGCTCCTGAACAAACTCAAACAGGAACACGTGGACGGCATCGTCCTGGACCTGCGCCGCAACGGCGGCGGATCTCTGGAGGAGGCGATCAAGCTGACGGGGCTCTTTATCAAGGACGGCCCGGTGGTTCAGGTGCGGGATTATGACGGGTCAGTCCAGGAAGACGATGACACTGACCCGTCGGTTGTCTATGACGGCCCGATGATTGTGTTGACCAGCCGTTTCAGCGCTTCGGCTTCCGAGATTTTGGCCGGAGCCCTGCAAGACTATGGCCGGGCCCTGATCGTCGGCGACATTTCCACCCACGGCAAAGGCACGGTTCAAAGCGTGCAGCCGCTGCGTCCCTTCATCCGAGGGGGCCCCGCGCTGGCGATCGATCCCGGCGCTCTGAAACTGACGATCAAGAAATTCTATCGGCCCAGCGGCGCCTCGACGCAGCTAAAAGGAGTGGTCCCGGACATCATCCTCCCCGACATTCTTAACGAGTCCAAGGACATAGGCGAGACGGCGCTGGACAACCCACTGCAGTGGGACACCATTGCGAGCGCGAAGTTTTACAAACTGGACCTGGTGGCGCCCTATTTGCAGGAACTCAAAAAGCTCTCACTCGCCCGGATCGCCAAGGACCCGGAGTACGGCTATATGCGCCAGGATATAGCGTGGTTCAAAAAGCAGCAGGCCGACAAGACGATCTCCCTCAACGAAAAAGAGCGCTTGAAGGAGACTGAGGAGTTGGATGCCCGGCAGAAGGTTCGGGACCAAGAGCGCGCCGCCCGCCCCAAGCCTGATGATGTGGTTTATGACATCACGCTGAAGCAGGCGCTGCTGCCCGGCTTGCCGCCGCCCGAAGGGAGCACGAACGCGACGATCGCAAAGGTTTCCGCCGCCACCAAGACCGGTGCCGCAACCAATGGCGTAGTCGCCGACTCCAGCGGCAGCTTGAGCAACGGCAACCTCTTGGACGATCCCGCCGCCTCTGATAAGCCCGCCGCGCCGGATGCCGCCTTGAATGAGTGCGAACACATCCTGGCGGATTATGCCAAGCTGCTCCCCAAGGGGGACCTGGTGAGCGCCGGCCATACCGCGGGGCCGTAGGGAGCCTTCCGGAGCATTTTCAACTCTGCGGCGCTCATTCTGCGCATCTCAGGTTTTTCCGACAGACCCTTCAAAATGTCGGCGCAGTTTTGGCTAAACATGCAATCGCGCCACGAATTGGACCAATGCACAGGATGAAAGGCATTGGATGCTCATCGGCTGGCGAAGAATGCTAGCGAGGGCGGTAGCGGAAGGCTTTGTTCGGGTAAGCCGGCGGCGGTGGAATGACGACCGGGTGGAGGCGAATCTCCTTCTGCAACTCCGCGACCGCGGCTTCGAGTTGGGCGTCGTGGCCCTCAAACGTGGCGTGCGGCAGGTCATCCACGACCACGTCGGGCTCGACCCCGTGACCTTCGATGAGCCATTTGCGCTCGGGCCCGTACACGCCGTATTCCGCGGCGGAGGCGATGCCATTGTCCACCAGCCAATTGTCGAACGAGAGCCAGATTTCGCCGCCCCAGGTGCGGGTGCCGATGACTTTGCCCAGGCCCAAGCGCTTGAATCCTTCGGTGAAGGCCTCACCGTCGGAGGCGGTGTGTTCGTCGCATAGGACCACGACATGGCCGCGAAAGGCGTATTGCATGTTCCAGTACGGGTCGCCGACCCGTGGCTGCCAGTAGAACCAGGCCTTGCGCATCAGCTTCTCGAGGATCCAACTGTCAATATTGCCTCCGCGGTTGTGGCGGACATCGAGAATTAGACCCTGGCGGTTGAAGATGGGATAAAACTCGCGCGCCCAGGCGGCGATGTCGTTGGCGCCCATGGCTCGCAGATGGACGTAGCCGATTTGGCCCGTGCCGAGCTTCTCGACTTCCAATCGGCGGGAGTATTCCCAGTCGTCGTAACGGAGTGCGGCTTCCTGCTGGAGACTGATAGGCGTGACGACGACCTCCCGCGCGGTTTCGGATTCCGAAGGTTTGACCTTGAGCAGCACCTGGTGGCCGGCCTGATTGCGCAACAGCGCCGCCGGATGCGGGCCGGCGAGCAACGGCACCCCGTTAATGGCCTCGATGATGGCCCCCGCTTTGAGGTCCACTCCCGGTTTGACCAAAGGACTCAGCCGGTCCGGGTAATCCGGGTCGCCCTGGTAGATGCGGCTCACGCGGTAGCCGCCCTGGGTTTGGTCGCGCGAAAGCAAGGCGCCCAGGCCCGCGGGTTCGATTTCGTCGGGTCCCTTGCGAAAATCACCGCCGGTCACAAAGATGTGCAGGGCCGAGAGTTCCCCGACCATGTCGGCAATCAGGTCGCTCAGCTCCTCGCGCTCGGTGACGCGCTGCGTGAGCGGCAAGTATTTATCGCGGAACGCCGGCCAGTCCACGCCGTTCATGGCGGGGTCGTAAAAGTAGTCGCGCATGAGCCGCCACGATTCCAGGAACATCTCGCGCCACTCGCCGCGCGGGTTGAGCGAGAAGCTCCAGTTCTTCAAGTCCACCGCCTTGTCCAGCTTGAGCGGCGCGGCGGCGGCGGCGTCCACCACGTAGAAATCATCGCCTTTGCGTATCAGCAACCGCTGGCGGTCCAGCGACAATTCGTAACCTTTCACGTCGGTGGCTAGTTCCTTGGGCTTGGGCTCGTCGTCGCTGATTTCCAGCTCGCTTAGCTTGAGCTTGAGGTGGGCGCCGACCGCCCATTCCAGCCAGTACAAGTGCTTGTCATTCACCGTCAGCTCGCTGTAGTTGCCGGGCGGAATCGGCACCGAGGTGAGCCGGCTCTGGAGCCCGTCGAGGTCGATGACAACAAGGGGAGGCGCGTTGGTTCCGCCGGACTTGGGGTTTTTATCCTCGGTTTTGGCTTCCGTTTTGTCCCCCTTTTCCGCGGAATCCTTTTTGGGTTCGGAATCGTGCTCGAGTTTCTCCGGCTTGTCCTTGGCCGGGTGCAATTCATCGGGAGTCGCAAAGGGAGAGCGCCCGCCTTTGAGGAGCGAGACGAGGTAGATTTTGACGGGTTCGTTGAAGAACGGTTCCGGCTGCCGCGGCCCCCAGGGACTGGCCACGATCGACTGCAGATGCCTCTCGGAAAGGAAGTAGAGCCACTTGCCATCGGGACTCCAGGCGGGACTGTAGCTGTTAACGCGGTCGTCAGTCAGGGGAGTGATGGTGGAATCAGCCAGGTGATAGAGGAAGATCTGCTGGTAACGGTTTTCGCGGCAGCGACGTAAGCCAGCCATTGGCTATCGGGCGACCAGCGGAGATCCTGGAAGGCGTCCACCTGCGAAGTGGCGACCAGCCGGCTTTGCTGGTCGGCGACGTTGAGCAGCCAAAGCTTTCGGTTTTTGTCCTGGTAAGCCACCCAATTGCCATCCGGCGAGGGGACCTCGTCGAACCGGAAGACCTTGCCGTCATGGCTCAGCGAAGCAGAGTCGCCAACGCCGTTGGCGGGGAGTTTGTCGAATTCCAGCTCGCCGGTTTTGTCGGAGAGCGCGAGGAGCGACTTGCCATCCGGCAGGAAGCAGGCCTGGCGGTAACGCACGCTCTGGTCGTGAGTGGCGGTCACCAGCCGTCCGTATTTGGCCGGCGCGACGAAGACCTCGCCGCGGGCAGTCAGCACGAGGCGGTCGCCCTTGGGGGAGAGATGCACCGTGGTCAGGTAATCCATTGAGCTTTTCAGCCATTTTTCGCGCTCATGGTCGAAATCCGAAGCGAGTGTGATCGGGAGTTGCGAGTCCTTCCCGGAAGCAATGTCGTACCGCCACAGGTCAGCGCCCAACTGATAGACGATGCGCCCCTCCGAAAGCGATGCGGATTTAACATCCCAGCCGCTGTGCGTCGTTTGCTGGCGCAAGTGGCCGCCGTTCTCGTCCATGGACCAGAGGTTCATGGTGCCGTCGCGATCGCTGAGGAAATAGAGGCGCTCCTGCCAGAGCATCGGGCTCTTGCTGGTGCCGGGATAATCCGCCGTCAGGGGCTTGGCCTCGGGGTCCCCGGGCGCGAATTTCCACAGGTTCTGGACGGTCCCTCCCTGGTAACGTTTGGTACTGCTGCCTTGAAACCATTGCCGGGTGAAGAAGAGGGTTCCGGTGGAGGGCTCGAAGACTCCGTCGCTGGCCTGGCTCAGCGGCAGCGGCGCTGTCAGCCCGGTTTTCGGGTCGGCGGTGGCCAATTGCCAGTCAGGCAGCGTTGAAAAATGGCGCGTGGCATAGAGCACCTTGCCGTCGGGGGTCCAGCCCTCGACGATGGCGGCTTCGCCCTCGAAGGTTTGGCGCGTCGGCAGGCCCCCCTCGGCCGGCATCGTTTAGACCTCCGTAGGTCCGTCATACTGGGCCGCGCCGGCCAGGGGCGGGCCGTCGGGTGAAAAGGCCGCGTGCGATTCTTCCCCCGGGTGGCTGGTCAGGCGCTCGGCCACACCGCCCTCCGCGCTCACCTTCCATAGGTCCCCTTCGGCGGTGAAAACAAAGGTGTCACCATGGAGAGTGGGGAAGCGGTAGTAGCCCTGGCGGCCCACCCCGGGACTCTCGGCGGCGCGGAGCAAAGCCAGCGGGAACGCCAGCGCGGCCAATAAGCAGGGCAGGCAAGGTAATGAAGCTCTCATGCTGTTAGGCGGAATCCTGTCATTTCAAAGACACCGGCGCATCACTTTTCGTATGCCGCTCAGAGTTTGACCTTGCCGGTTTCCTCTTTTAGACTCCGCGCTCCTTATGAAAATTCTGGTTTGGGACCCGGTCTCATCGAAAGGCATCGCACTCCTGCAGCAACGGCCGGAGTTCGAAGTGGTTGTCCTGCCGAAGCGCTTGAGCGAAGCCGAGCTGCTACCTGTGGTCCAGGACGCCGTCGCGATGGTGGTC
>VFSW01013506.1_pt1 | contig 11347 bp, 7 predicted proteins | sample 5358111 | NCBI WGS metagenome assembly VFSW01 (sample SAMN11554181, study PRJNA540505) | mine drainage metagenome | isolation source: sediment from site ElyBrook_90M | place: USA: Ely Copper Mine, Vershire, VT | collected 2017 | reverse complement strand
CAGGGCTCGCAGGAAGCCATGGCCGCGGTGATGAACGCTCATCCCGACGTGCTGAATCACAACACCGAGACGGTGCCCCGGCTCTACCGCCAGGTGCGGATGGGCGCGCGCTACGAACGCTCGCTGGCCATGCTGCGCTATGCCAAGCGCATCCGGCCGCATGTGCCGACCAAATCCGGCCTGATGCTGGGCCTGGGCGAAACGCTCGACGAAGTGCGCCAGGTGATGCGCGACCTGCGCGCGCACGAGGTGGACATTCTGACTCTCGGCCAGTACCTGCGGCCGACGCTGAAGCACCTGCCGGTGATGCGCTACGTGGCGCGCGAGGAGTTCGACGAGCTGAAGCGCGCCGGATACCAGATGGGCTTCTCGCACGTCGAGGCCGGGCCGCTGGTGCGCAGCTCCTATCACGCGCACGAGGGCGCGGAGCAGGCGGGCGGGACACGTTGTTGAACACCGGCGCGGCGGAGGAAGTGGCGCAGGAGGTATACCGGATCGAGCTCCCTCTGCCCTGGGAGCTGGAGACGGTGAACGTCTACGCCATCCGTCTGGAGGACGGCTACGCGCTGCTCGACACCGGCGTCGGGACACAAGAGTGTTTCGAAGCGCTGGGCGCCTCGCTCGAGGGGCTGGGCATCGCCTGGAGCGACATCCGCCTGGTGTTGATCACCCACACCCATCCCGACCATTCCGGTCTCGCCGCGCGCGTGCTCGACGCCACCGGGGCGAAGCTGTGGATGCACGCCGCCGAGCGCGAGCAGTTGCGCATCTACGCCGACGCCGGGCGGCACGAGCAATGGCAGGCCGGCGCCCTGGAGCTGGCCGGCGTGCCGGAGCCGCTGCGCCAGCGGATGCGGAAGGTGTTCGAAGGGATGCGCGTGAGCTTCGCGCGGCTGGAGCCGGAGCGGGAGCTGCGCGGCGGCGAGACGATTCCGGCGCGGATGGGTCAGCTCGAAACCGTGTGGACGCCCGGCCATTCTCCGGGCCACGTCTGCCTGTACCAGCGGGAAAGCGGTGTGCTGTTTTCCGGCGACCAGGTGCTCGAGAGGATCACCCCGAACGTCTCCTGGCAGCCCGACCACGACGCGCTCGGCAGTTATTTAGGCTCGCTGCGAATGCTCGAAGGATTGGAAGTACGCCGCGTCCTGCCGTCGCACGGGCCCCCCTTCGCCGGCCACCGCGAGCGCGTCGGCGAAACCCTCCGCCATCACGAGGAGCGCTGCCGCCAGATCCGCGGCCACATAGCGCAAGCCGAAATGACCGCCCACGAAGTAGCCGCGAAACTCTGGACGCGAAAGATGGGCGCCCTGAACCACTACTTCGCCGCCATGGAATCCCTCGCCCACCTGGACCACATGGAACGCCGCGGCCAAGTCCGCAGCCGGCAAGACGGCGGCGCGCTGGTCTGGGCGCCCGCAGCGTAGCCGGCGTTCGTCAGTCCCCACCGTCGAAGGAAGCGGCCCCGCACCACGGTCGTATGGTACTCAGGTTGCCTGGTACCATCCGCCCTTTCTGAAGGAGGCCCCATTGGCGAGCCGGAACCAACAGCGATGCCGATACCGGCAAGCCCGGCGCTCAGGTCCGCTGGAAAAATGTCCTCGCACAAGGCGAGGTCCTGCCGGAATAGGATGAAATCTAGGCGGTGAAAAATTGAAGACGACCATCCCCCTCGTCCTGAGCTGCGCCCTGGCCGCGCTGGCGGCAGATCCCTTCACGACCGGTAGAATCGATCCGGAAGCAGCCGGCATGAGTTCCGCGCGCCTGGCCCGAATTCCCGTCCGCATGCAAGAGTTCGTTTCGGCCGGCAAGACTGCCGGCGTGGTGACCCTGGTTGCCCGGCATGGTCATGTCGCCAGCCTCGAAGCGGTCGGGTATCAGGATCTCGAAAGCAAAACCGCCATGCGCACGGACACCATCTTTCGGCTGGCGTCGGTCACCAAGCCTGTCACTTGCGCCGGCATCATGATTCTGGTCGACGAGGGCCGCGTTTCCCTGATCGATCCCGCCGAGAAATTCCTGCCGGAATTCAAGGGTCTGAAACTGAATCCCTGTGGAACCCGCGCCGGCTACAACTGCGAATTGGTCACACCGTCCCGGCCAATCAACATCCTCGACCTCATGACGCATACCTCGGGACTGCCGGGCGGGGTCACGGGAGGCGGGGCGCCACCCGCCACGCTGGCCGAGCGTGTGGCCGCCGTGCGCGGGGCCACCTTGCTGTTCGAGCCGGGGACAGCGTGGAATTACAGCAATATCGGAATCGCCGCACTTGGGCGCATTATCGAGGTGGTCACGGGGGAACCCTATGATCGCTTTCTAGCCGAACGAATCTTCCAGCCGCTCGCGATGAAGGACACTTTCTTCTTTGTCCCGCCGGACAAGGCGAACCGCATAGCCTCGGTCTATCGCTATGAAACTGACGGGCTGCATCTGGTGCCCATGGCGCCGCCGAAGTTCCCCGCCCCCGAGGGCGGCCTTTTCAGCACCGCCGGCGACATGGCGCGGTTCCACCAGATGCTGCTGAACAAGGGAACACTGGACGGCCGGCGCATTCTCTCGGCCGCCGCCGTGGAAGCGATGACGACATCGCAGACCGGTTCCATGAAGGCGGGCTTTGCTCCCGGAGTGGGGCACGGCTTCGGCTTCGAGGTCGTGCGCGAAACCCTCGGCACCTTCCGCTATAACTCGATCGGCAGTTTCGTGAAGGGCGGCGCCTATCGCACTTATGGGTGGGTGGATCCATCCAAGGACCTGGTTGGCATTATCTTCATGCAGCGTACCAACGGTGGCGGGGACGTAGCGGACGAGATCAACAGCTTCATGGCCATGGCTGCGGCGTCGATTGAGCGCTGAACTCCCGGCGCGGATCGTCGCCTCTGCCGCCGGCTACCGGACACGTGCCGCCGGTCAGCTTAAGTCATTCGCCCGCCCAATATTCGAAACCCGCGCCACGATCGCGGCGCTACCGTTTTGGCGCCGCCCCGCAGCCCGACGTGTAGCAGCGGGCTCGCGGCATCGTTGCGCACGGCCGGCTGCGGCTTGCGTGCAGGCTGAGGGCGCCAGACGCGGCAGCGCGGCCGGCGCCGCCGGTGTTCCCAACGTCTCCCTCGCGCCGGGACGGATTCGGGCCGGGTGGGCAACGCTTCGGTCCGGTATTTCCTGTTTCGCCGCCGGAACCCTCTTTGCCGGCAAAAAGTAACTTTGCCACACGCCGCAGGCAGCGCCGCTTCGTGGTACGTGACGGATTCGCCCCACCCCCCGCCGATCAACTCTGCGGAAGCGAGAACTTATCGTTGGTGTCGTGAACCCACTGCTTCAGCCGCGCGGCCAGCTTCAGGCGCTCCGCCCGGTAGCGGTTGTTGAACGCCAGGTTCGCCTGTTCGTACGGGTCCTCGTTCAGGTTGAACATCAGCCACGCCTGGTTCTCGAAGCAGACGAGCTTCCAGCCGTCCTTCGTCACCAGGCCTCGATACGGCGTGTTGATGCTGTCCGGGTGGCCTGTCGGGATGACGTTCTCCAGGTACGCCGAATCGGGCTCGGGACCCGCCGCCGGCTTCTGAATCCGGTAATGCGAGTAATCGGTTCCCTCCATCCAATCCGGCTTGGCAATATTGCAGAGGCCGAGCGTGGTGGGCGCGATGTCGACGTTATTGGACAGCACCGGCAGGTTACCCACTTTCCATCCGTTGTAGCGCGGCTGGCCGCCGGAGATGATCATCGGCGTGCGGATCGACTCGTTATACGGGTTCGTCTTGCGAAACATTCCGTGCGAGCCGTGCGTGTCGCCGTGGTCGGCGAAGAAGAACACGTGCGTGTTCTCGAGCAGGTTGCCTTTCTCCAGCGCTTGAATGATGCGGCCATAGTTCCAGTCGAGATTCTCGATCATCGCGTAATAGCCCGCCAGTTCGTTGCGCGCCTGCGCCTCGATGCGCGAGTCGTGAGCCACGTTGGGCCGCAGCTCCAGCTTCTCGGGGTTGTAGCGCGCCATCCATTCCTCGGGCGCCACGTAGGGATCGTGCGGCGGCTGAACGCTCATCACCGCGAAAAACGGCTTGCCGCCCTTCTTCTGGTCCTCGGCGCGCTCGTTCACGTAGCGCAGAAACAGGTCCGTCATCTGGTCGGTTTCGTAGCCCGGCAGCCGGTAATGGAACGCGTCCTTGCCGCTGCCGCCGTGAACCCAGCTATCCCATTGGCTGTTGTTGTTCTCATAGCCGGTCCACGTTTCGAAGTTGCCGCGGCGATTCGGATCGGTGATGAAGAACGCCGCGCGGCCGTGGAACTCGTGCCATCCGCCCAGATGCCACTTGCCGAAATACGCGGTGTGGTAGCCGTTGGCGTTGAAAACGTCGGCGATGGTCTTCTGCCCCTCCGGCAGCGGATATTCGTGGCCGGGCACGCAGTGATGCGGGTAGCGGCTGGTGAGCATGGATCCGCGGAAGGGGCAGCACAGCGGGAAGCCGGAAACGTGCTGCCCGAACGTGACGCCATTCACGCCGGCGCGGTCGAGGTTCGGCGTGTGGGAGTTGGGATCTCCGTTCGAGCTGAGCGCCTGGGCGCGGAACTGATCTCCCAATATCCAGATCACGTTGGGATGCGGGTTCACCGGCAGGGCCGGATCCAGGTGGCCGGCCGGCGGCGCCGTGCTCTGCGGACCAAGGCCCTCCAGAATCGCCCGCATTTGCGGATCGGCGGCGGGATTGGTCTGCTGCGGGCCGGCGGCGGCGGCGCCCGCCGCTGCGCCCGCGGCCGCTCGAAGGAAGTGACGTCGGTTCATGAGTTCTCCTGGGGTATGACGGTTTAGAAAAGCAGCTTCAGCGCGAGCTGAAGAATTCTCGGCTGATTGGCCTGCGAGCTCACCGTGCCGAACGCCGGCGAGCCGAAGGTGGTGTTCGGCGGAGCGAATACGGGCGTGTTGGTCAGGTTGAACGCCTCGATGCGGAACTGCAGCGACAAACGTTCCGTGAGGTTCGTGTTCTTGTGCAGCGAAAGGTCGATGTTGTGCGTCCAGTCGCTGCGCAGGCCGGAGAAAGTGCGCGGCGACGTGCCGAAGTGGTACGGCAGCGGAGCGCTGAAGTCGCTCGTGTTGAACCATTCCGCCGGCGTCGGGTTCGCCAGCGCCGCGCTCTGCCCGTTCCAGTTCGGCCTCTGCCCTCCTCCCTGCGAAAACGTCGTGTTCACCGCCGACACGATGCCCAGCGGGCTGCCGCTGTAATACGAGCCGACAATGCCCGCCTCCCAGCCGCCCAGAACATGGCCAACGAATCCCTTCTGAGCCTTGAAGAACGGCAGTTCGTAAACCGCGTTGACGATCAGCCGGTGCGTCTGGTCGAGCGACGAGACGCCGTACTCGGAGGCCAGGTTGTTCCAGTCCTGGATCGCTCCGCCGCTGAACGACTCCCCGGCGAACGCGCCCGTGTTCAGGTCCATCATCTTCGAATACGTGTAGGAGGCCAGAAGCGTGAACCCGCTCGAATAGCGCTTCTCCAGTTTCACCTGCAGGGCATTGTATGACGAAGGAGAATAGTTTGCCGCGTCCGAAGTGACGCCGAGGTACTGCGGGTAGGGCAGCAGAAGCTGAGCCTCCGCCACTTTCGGCTGGGCCAGCGGACCGATCGCGATCTGCCCGTAAAACGGGTTCGGCACCAGCGTGTGAAGGCCGTTGCCGAGCGCCAACTCGGAATCCGGAAGTTGGTTGATAAAGAGGTTGTTGGGGAACTTCAGTCCGCGCGTGCCCACGTACCCCACATCGAGAAGGAAGCCCCGCGGCAGCTCGCGCTGCAGATCGAAGTTCCACTGCACAGTGTACGGAGTCACGTTGCCGCGGTCGTAAAAGCTGACCGCCTGCCCCAGCAGTGTCGAGGCGCCGAGCGTGCTTCCCGTCGGCTGGTTCAGGCCCTTGGGATATGGGTTGGCGAAATCCACCACCGGCGTGACGCCGTCCAGGCTCGTGACGATGCCCGTGGTGGCCGCGAAGCCCGAAATTCCGAATCCCGCCGGAGCGCCGCCGATGCCCCAGTTCGTCCCATAGAACATCCCGATGCCCGAGCGCACCACGGTCTTCGGCGTGGCGTGCCAGGAAAATCCCACGCGAGGGGCGAAGTTGTTCAGGTCGGGGTTGGCGTCATAGCGGGACACTCCGTTCACCCCGACGAAGCTCAGCGCGCCCCGCGGAGCGATCCCCGGCGCCTGCAGCGGCGAGGCCGCCTGGTAGTTGAAGTTGGTGAGCTGGTTGTACCGTTCCGTGCGCGGGAATTCGACTTCGTAGCGCAGGCCCACGTTGAGCGTGAAGTTGGACGACACCTTCCACTGATCCTCGACGAAGCCCGCGAAGTAGCGCGTCTCCATGGCGAGGGCGGGCGATGGGGCCACTGACCCGCCGGGAATCCCAAGCAGGTACGTCGCCAGCGCGTCGCCGGCGATGGCGCTCGATTGCGTCGGATTCGGGCCTTGCGTGAACGCGCTGTTGAACGTGAACGACGTGCTGTTGTCGGCCGTCTGGATCGTATTGAATTGCACCAGCCGCGTCTCGCCGCCGAACTTGATTTCATGCGAGCCGAGCGTTTTGGTCATGTTCGCCTGAAGCGCGTAGTTGTTCATGCCGAAGGCGATGAGGCCGGTTTCCCCGAGCGTGCCGCCGTCCCGGGCGCTGTTCGGGATCGAGCCGTACACGCCGTAACCGGTGATGTCGACCGCCGGAAATGCCGCCGGCGCTCCGATTTCAGCCGCCAGGTTCGACGGGAAGCCAAGTTGAGCGATGTTAAATCCCTCGCTGATCGGTCCGCGGAAATTCGACAGCCGCGAGAACGACGCTCGCAGCGTACCGATCAGCGTCGGCGAAAATATGTGGTCAAACTCGGCCACCGAATTGTAGCGAGTAAAATCCTGCGGGCCGAAGGCGGGCGAGCCCGGGTCGCTCGGGCCGTATGGCGACGCGCGGGTCCAGGGCGTGTCGTCGTAAGAGTACCGGATGAACATGCGCGTGAGGTCGCTGAAGTTCTGGTCCAGCCGCGTGCTGAAGGTGTTCTTCGTGATGTTGTTGGAGTCCGTGCGCGCGTAGTTGTTCGCCCCGGTGAATGGCGCGCCTACGGTATTGGGCGCCGGAAGGTAAGACGCGATGGTCGTTGAAATCGGGCTGATTCGATTCGCCGGAATGATGTTTCCCGGGAACGGCGTCCGCACGTAGCCGGAGCCGGACGGATTCGGCCGCGTGGTCGCCGGGTCGTAGATGACAATGGGTTTCCCGGCCGCGTTGCGGTCGTTACTGAAGTTCCCGGTGAGCTCGGCCGGGTTCGGCACCGTGCCCGTGAACGTGATGCCCTGAATGTAGCGGACCAACTCCGTGCTCACGAAGAAGAACGTTTTGTTTTTTCCGTTATAGACTTTCGGGATTACCACCGGGCCGCCCAGAACGCCGCCGAACTGGTTGAACTTCAGCGGCGGCGGCGACTTGCCGGCTCGATTGGCGAAGAAGTCCGTGGCGTCCAGGTCGTTGTTGCGGAGAAAGTCGTAGGCGTCGCCGTGCAGCTCGTTGGTCCCCGATTTGGTAACCACGTTGAACACGCCGCCGGCGGCGTGTTCAACGTCGGCGCTGTAGCTGTTGGTCTGGACCTTGAACTCCTGAACCGAATCGGCGCTCGGGTAGACGACGGGCTGGTTTTGCGCGGCGCCCGTGTTGGGCGCGCCGTCGAGCAGGAATTCGTTGGCGTTGCCCGGCGCGCCGTTGATCGAGACCGACGACGTGCTGATCTGGTCCACCGGCAGGTCGTTCATGCCTCTCGATATTCTCACGCCGGGAACCAACTCGCCGAGCGCGTAGGCGTCGCGCCCGAGCAGCGGCAGATTCACGATCTGTTTGCTCTGCACCACCTGGCCCACCGACGGCGTTTCGGTCTCCAGCAGCGGTGCCTGCTCCTGCACCACGATCTTCTGGCTGACCTCGCCGACTTCGAGCGCGAAATCGACCCTCAGCGTCTGTTCCACCTGGAGCTGAAGGCCGGGCCGGACCACAGGCCGGAATCCTTGATGGTCCACCGACACCGTGTACTGGCCCGGCAGCAGCGAGGGAGCCGTGTAGTAGCCGTCCGAGTTGGACTCCGTGGTCCGGCTGACTCCCGTGTCGCTGGCGGTGATGGTGACCTGCGCGCCGGGAACGACCGCCCCGGCAGGGTCGGTGATTCGCCCCGTGATCTGTCCGGTCTGAGCAAAGAGGCCGGGCGCCGCCAACAGCGCCGCCGCGGCAAGCAGTTTCGGAAAAGCGGAAATTCGGCTCGACATAGGGCTTCCGCAATCCTATGCGCCCGAGCCGTGGCCGTCTACGCTATGCCCGTTAAGAACGTAGCGTCACTCAACCGCACGAGGAAGTGCCGAAGAAACAACGTGTCCCGGCTCATGCGGCCGAGCGTTACGCGTACGTTAGGCCTTTGTCATTCCACGTTACCGGTGTTAGACTACCGCGAAGTGAGTATTTCCGGAGTACAAATGGCGTCCGATTCCTCCCCGGGGCCCGGGCCGCTCTCCGGCCAGACGTGTGAACTGATTCGCGCACACCTCGAAGAGATTCTGCAAAGCGAAGCCTTCGCCGGAAGCCGCCGCAGCCAGGAGTTCCTCCGTTACGTCGTGAACGAGACACTCGCCGGCAGGGGCGCCGGCATCAAGGAGCGCAACATTGCGCTCGACGTTTTCGGGCGCACCAGCGATTTCAATTCGCAAAGAGAGTCCATCGTCCGCGTCAAGGCCGTCGAGGTCCGGCGGCGTCTGGCGCAGGCCTACGAGAACACCTCGGCAGGCGGCTTACAGATCGAACTGCCCGTGGGGGCGTATCAGCCCGTTTTCCGTTTTGCGGTCCCCGCCGCCGTGCCCGCCGCCAAACCCGAGCCCGCACCGCAACACCGCGCCAAACCCTGGTGGGTGTTCGCGCTTGCCGTGCTCGCCATCGTTCTGGTCGGCGGTTTCGTAATGCGTCACAATTCCGAGGCGCCGGTCGGCAAACTCTGGGATGGGTTTGCCGATCAGGACCGCCCGGTTCTCCTCTCGCTGCCCGCGCCCACGGTGCTCGAACTGGAGCACAAGGAGACGTGGCTGCCGCTGCGCGCCGGCGAATCCGTCCCGTCGGACGAGATGCGGGCGAAGGAGAATTACTACGTCGGCGTCGGCGCTGCTCTCGGGGCGGCGCGGTTCGCCGAACAGCTCACTTTGCGGGGCCAGCCTTTCATCGTGAAATTCGGCAGCGATGTTACGTTCGCCGATCTGAAGCAATCCCCTGCCCTGCTGCTCGGCGCCTTCACGTCGGCTTGGACCATCGAGATGACCCGGCGGCTTCGCTTCCGGTTCGACACCGAAGACACGCAACGATCGATCGTCGACTCCTGGCCCGGCGGCCGCCACTGGCGCGAGGTCAATGTGCCGCCTGTGTCCGAGCCGGAAGACGGCTACGCCTTGATCACTCGGATGGTGAATTCCGATGCCGGCCATCCGCTCCTGATGGCCGCCGGCATCTCGGCGCTCGACACGCAGGCCGCGGTGGAATTCCTCACGCGGGAGCCTTACTTCGATGCGTTCGCGCGGGTTGCACCTCGGGATTGGATCCGCCGGAATTTTCAGATCGTCATCCGGACGAAGATCCACGGGCACTCGGCGGGACAACCTTCAATGGATGCCTGGTACGTCTGGTGACGGCGCGAAGCGTCCGTCAGACGCCGGCGTACCACGCGTAGCCGGCTTCCGGCGACGCTGAGCCCAGGCCTTTGCCGAAATTCTTCAGGCTGTCGGTGAGCGTCAGGCGGTTGATGTATTTTACGCTCTTATAGCCAAGCTGGCGCGGAATGCGCAAGCGAAGCGGACCGCCGTTGCCCACCGGAAGGTCGCCGCCGTTCATCCCGTAAGCGATCAGCGTCTGCGGATGCAAGGCGTCGTCCATGTCGAGACTGTCCCACCATCCGCTCTCCATCGAGGTGTAGACAACGTACCGCGCTTGCGGAAGCGCGCCGGCGACATCCAGCACGTGCGACAACGGCACGCCCGTCCATTCGGCAATGTACGACCAGCCCTCTTCACAAGCCAGGTGCGTGATCTGGCTGCGGGAGGGATAGCTCTTGAGCTGGTCGATGGAGAACGATCCGGGGCGGGCGACCATGCCGTCGACGGTGAGACGCCAGCCGGCGAACCCTCCGGCCTGAAGCCGCGTGAAGGCTTCGTCCTTCAGCGGCGCGCCGTTGGCGAACGGAGGATTCGAAATCGCGCTGCGCGGGAATTCGCGGGCGAGCGAATGGCGCGTCAACAGACGCTGCGCGGCGTAGGTAAGCGTTGCGCCGGCGCCGTAGAGGGTGCCGTGGTCGGGAGGGATGAGACCATAGCGAGCCGCGAGCCGGGCGGCCACGGCGAGGCCGGAGGCGCCCGCCGTTACCGCGAGCCCGGTAGTGATCAGTTTGCGGCGTGACAAATCGCTCATCAGTTCTCTCTCTTTGTTCCGGCGCGGCCCGTGATCATCGCCCGCATGCGGAGCCGGAATCCGGCGAGCCAAACCATCACCACGTGGATCACCAGAAACGACGTGAGTATCAGGGTGAGTAAAAAGTGAATGGTGCGCGCCGATTGCTGGCCGCCGAACGTGGTGACGACGATGGGAAACGCGGAGACGACGGCGGGCGACATGGCCAGGCCGGTCCAGACAATGAGGGGGAACAAAATGAAGACAACGGCCAGGTACGCGAGCCGTTGAAGAACGTTATAAGACCAGGCTTCTTCCTCAGCCGGCGGCTTGAGGCGCAGGTGATCCGCAATGGCTGCCGAGAGAGCGCGCCAGGAAAGATCGGCCGGGCGCGGGAGCAGGTTCTTCCGGAAATGGCCGCTGAAGAATCCAGCGACGAAATACAGCACGCCGGTGAAGGCAAGGAGCCAGGCGGATTGAAAGTGGAGCGCGCGGCTCCAGCCGTTCTGGTCCGGCAGAACATAGCCGTAGCCGGTGGGCACCGTGGCCCGCGAGGCGGGGATGGGAATGGCAAACAGGGGAGCCATGTTGACGTTGCCCGTTTCGCCCCAGTAGAAGCGCGGGTGCGAGACGACGATTTCCAAGCCGGTGACCAGCAGCGCGAAAAAGCACAGGGCGGTGAGCCAGTGCGTGAGGCGGACGAGTGCGGAGTGCCGGGGAGTGGCGGCGGCTGGGACCGCGGCGGAGCTCATCGGTACCCAGACCGAATCTGCCATTCGTGCATCGTAGCACGCGCGTGCCTGCGGAGTGCGGCCGTGGATTTTGACCGCTGGCTTTCCTGTGGGAGCCGCGGAGGCGGAATTCGGTCGGGGCGGAGGGCGCTTGGGCGGCGGCGTGGGCGGTGGCGCTGCTGGCGGGTGT
>VFSW01013505.1_pt1 | contig 11348 bp, 10 predicted proteins | sample 5358111 | NCBI WGS metagenome assembly VFSW01 (sample SAMN11554181, study PRJNA540505) | mine drainage metagenome | isolation source: sediment from site ElyBrook_90M | place: USA: Ely Copper Mine, Vershire, VT | collected 2017 | reverse complement strand
GATTCTGCGCGCGGCGGTCTGCGTCGCTGCGTGCGTTTTTCGCGATCGCGCGCCGTGGCTCTTCACCGGCTGGTTCTGGTTCGTCGGGACGCGCGTGCCGGTGATCGGGATCGTGCAAATCGGCGCACAAGCGATTGCCGACCGATACACGTATTTCCCGTACGTCGGCCTGTTTGTGGCGATCGTCTGGGGCGGAGCGGCGCTGGCGCGGCGCGCCGCGATTCCCGAATTCATCCCCGCGGCCATCGCCGTCGCGGCCATCGCCATCTTCGCGCTCATCGCCTGGCGGCAGACGGGATACTGGAAGGACACCGAGACTCTGTTCGCGCATACCATCGAAGTCACGCCGCCGAACCCGCTGGCCGAGTATTCGCTGGGACAGGCACTCGAGCTCACCGATCCTGACCGGGCCATCCGCCATCTACAGCGATCCATCAGCCTCGTCGAGAGCGTTCCCGGATCGACGAAGGGATGGCACGCCCAGGCTTACGTCGGTCTGGGAACCGCACGGATGATGGAGGCGCGATCGATGGTGCCCGGCCCGCAGCGAACGGCGCTCATCGAACAGTCGATTGCAGACAACCAGCGCGCGCTGCAGATCGATCCGAAGGCAACGCACGCGGAGAACAACATCGCGCTGGCCCGGCAGTGGCTGGCGACGAATTAGTTGTCGGGTTGTCAGGTGGTCACGTTGTCGACAACCCGACAACTCGACAACCTGACAACCTGAAAACCTGACAACCTGACAACTGCCTACCTCGTGAGCTGCTCGACCGTCTCGCGAATCGTCCTTCGCACCGCCTCGGCGCTCGACATCTTCGGACGCCAGCCGAGCGCTTCCATCCGGCGCGTGTCCAGCCGCACCTGGGGCACGTCGCCCGGCCAGCCGCGCGAGCCGCCGGTGTAGTCGAGGCGGACATTTTTCGGATTGAGCTTCATCGCCTCGATCGTCCACTGGGCGATCTCGCTGACGGACGTGCCGTCGCGCACCGCGAGGTTGTAGCAGTTGATCAGCTCCTTGGCGTGCTGGTGCCCGTACATCATGCCGTCGAGGCAGTCCTCGACGTGAACGTACGGCTTCGACTGCCGGCCGTCGCCGAGGATCTCGAGCCGCGTCGGATCGCGCTGCAGCTTGCGGACGAAATCGTAGATGACCCCGTGCGTCGGGAACGGTCCGGCGATGTTGCCGAACCGGAAGATCCAGCTGCGGATGTCGTAGTTGCTGGCAAACGCGGTGATCAGAGTCTCGCAGGCCACCTTGCTCGCCGCGTAGAGCGAGATGGGAAAAATCGGGCCGTAACTCTCCGGTGTCGGCATCACGGACGGCTCGCCGTAGATCGATCCGCTGCTGGAGAAAATCAGCTGGCGTACGCCCGACGTGCGCATCGCCTCCAGCACGTTGTAGGTCACCAGCGTCCCCCCCTTCAGATCGAAGTCGGTGTAGCTGGTGCCGTAGCTGATGTCGCTGTTGGCGGCGAGATGCCAGACCAGGTCCGGCCGCAGCCGCTGAAAAAGCGCCACTACGCGGTCGCGATCGAGCAGGTCGAATTCGTGAAACGTGAAATTCGCTTTCGCCACCGACCGTGCGACGTACTCGCGTTTGCCGAGGAAGAAATTGTCGATGCCGTGAACCTCGTCACCGCGATCGAGAAGCCGGGGAAGCAGGTTCGTGGCGATGAAGCCGGCAGCGCCGGTGACGATGATTCTCATTGCAGCACCGCCCGCGCCCGCGCCAGATCTTCCGGCGTGCCGATCTCCACGAAATCGAGATCGACGATCTCGCATGCGAGCCGTCCCTCGGCCGCGAGCCGGGGAAAAACAATTCCCTCGAACGAGCAGAGACCGGCACCCGGCAGGAGATCGATCGCGCTCGCCGGCATCACGCAAAATCCCGCATCGATGTACGGCAACTCGGGGGCGCTTTTGTCGAAGCGAACGACGCGATCGCCTTCGACGGCCGTATTGCCGACCGTGATCCGCTCGTATACGGCAAGGCAGGGGCGATCGTGGACGCGCACGAAACGATCGTAATCGAATCGCCGCAGAACGTCGCCATAGGTGAGGAGAAAACGGTCGCCGAGGAGCGGTCGCGCCTGGCGAATCGCGCCGCCGGTGCCGAGCGGATCGCGATCGCGACTGTAGGTGATGGTCACGCCGAAGCGGCTGCCGTCACCGAAGTGCTGCTCGACGACCTCGCCGCGATGGCCGGTGAGGAGAACGAAATCGCGCAGACCGCGTTCGGCGAACGACTCGATGACGAATTCCAGAAACGGCCTCGTCCCGATCGGCACCATCGGTTTGGGCAGCCCTTTGGCCTCGGCGCCGAGCCGCGTTCCCAGTCCGCCGGCGAGAATGGCGCCTTTCATCGCGCCTGTCTCGCGCGCCGCAACCGCTTGAACGTCCACCAGGTGCTGCGGACCCGCTGCAACGTGGAGGCGCCGATCCGCTCGCGATAGTCGATCGGGATCTCCGCGAAGCGGAACCCCATCCGGTAGGGAATGATCATCATGTCCACCGGCAGCGCCGGGCCCACCGGATCCCACTGCACGCGGTCGATCATCGACTTGCGATAGGCGCGCATGCCGCTGTGCACGTCGGTGGTCCGGATTCCGTGCAGCAGCCGCGCGGTCCAGGCGAACACGCGGTTGGCGAAGTAATTCGACAGGGGCATGGCCTTCGGCCGCCGGGCAAGACGCGTGGCGTTGACCAGATCGTAGCCGCTGTCGATCATAGACATCAGCTTCGGGATGGCCTCCACCGGATAGGTGTAGTCGCAATCGAGGGTGATCACGACGTCGCCGGTGGCATCGCGCACGGCGCGGTCCATCGCCGGACCGTAACCCCGCGGCGGAAACTGCTTGAGCACGCGGCAGCCGAGCTCTTGCGCGATCTCCGCCGTGCGGTCGCGGCTGGAATCGACGAGAAAAATCTCGGCGTCGGGCGCGACGCGACGGATGTCCGCGACCACCTTGGCCACCGCGCGCTCTTCGTTGAGCGTGATCATGGAGACGGTGAGCTTCACGCTCTCCGCGCCTCGAAGATCATCTGAAAGGCGAGCATTCCAGGCCATAGCCGCGCGATGGCGCGCTCGGCCGGATAGGCGGTCGACAGATAAAGACGGTACGGCTTCGATTCCAATATGGACGCCGGCCCGCCGCCGCTTCCGCCTAGGATGCGTTTGGCGAGTGGAACGAAGGGACGCATCAGCCCCGGATTGTAGGCGCGGCGCAGCGGTTCGAGGCCCGGTTCACGAAGCATCTCCACCGCGCTGCTGCGCGTGAAGAAACGCAGATGCGTGCGATCGAGCACGCCGGTATCGGCGTAGGGAAATCTTCCCAGGAGCAAACCCAGCCGGACGGACCACAAGCCGACGTTCGGAAGTGAGACGATCACCGTGCCGCCCTTCTTCAGAAGTTCGGCATACCTGCGCAGGATGCCAACGGGCCAGGCGAGGTGCTCGAGGACATCCGCGAAGATGATGACGTCGAACGTCCGCGTGCCGAAAACGCCGGCCTGCTGCAAGTCGCCCTCGATGACCTCTCCGATGCGCTTGCGCGCCACGGCAACCGCCTCGGCGCTCGACTCGATGCCGGTCACTCGATTGCCGCGTTTCTGAATCTCCTGCGACGTCGTGGCAAAGCCGCAGCCGACATCGAGAACATCGAGGCCCGAGCGGGAACCCCAGAGGCGGAGGAGGCCCCAGTTGATGTCCTCGAAGTATTGGTACTGCGTCGATTCAAACATGCTCAAGGATGAAGGAAGAAGGATGAAGGATGAATGGGCGGGCGGGATTCATCCTTCATCCTTCTGACTTCATCCTTTTTGCCAGGGCGATCGCTCTCTCCACACAAACATCCGAATTGATGTAGTCGAACTGCGCGAAGCGGCCTAACAGGCGGAGGCCGGTCGCGGCGACGGCATCGCGCAGCGCGGTGACGTTCCTGCGATAGTCGAGATCGTAGACCGGATAGCCGTATTGGAAGCGGATCACCCGCTGATACTCGATCGCTTTCGGATCGATCAGCTCCATCGCTTTCAGATCGGCAATGACCCGCGCCAGCACCTGGTCGTCGGTCAGGTCCCAGACGCCGTCGCCTTGATTCGCCGTGATCTCCGCCATGATGGCCCACGATCCCGAAGGGACGTTCCGGTCGCTGAAGTACTTCGGGAACGACAGGCGATGGAACACGATGCCGGGATCGGGAACGTACAGAGCGGTATATGGGACGCCGTCCCCCTTGAGGCCGAGCAGAATGTTGAGGAGCGAGTTGTGCCGCAGCTTCGAGGCTGCCTCGCGCGCCACGGCCGGCGCATCGCGCCATACGCCTAACAGCTCGTGAATGGGAATCGTGGAGACCAGCGTGTCGAACGTGCGGCGATCGCCCGTGGTCGATACGACTTCCCAGCGGCTTCCGGTGCGGGAAACCGACGCCACCTGCCAGGACGTGCGGATGGTTCCCTGCACGCCTTTGGCGAAGGCGTGCACCACCGACTCGTATCCCCCCTCGACAGGATAGTAAAAATTCAGCTGGTGCAGATAGCCCTCGGTCGGGATTCCGATCGACGACTTCAGCACGTCCTCCATGGGAGGCTTCGGAATGCGGGCCACGAACTCCAGGCCGAGCTTCGCCGGATCGTAGTTCCAGATCTTCCGGTTGTACGGGATGAAGTACTTGTCGGAGATGCCTTCGCCGAACGTCTTGTACGACCACTCCGCGAGATTCGCCGGCTCGTCGTTCGCATGCGGATTGACGATGTAGCGGTAGATGCAGTCGAAATTGTCTTCCTTCGGCAGCGACGCCAGATCGTTCTCGAACGGATACTTCACCAGCCGTCCCTTGAACCAGATCTTGTTATCGCGGCGGCGCTGATGCACGTTCTCGCCGAGGACGCGGACCATCAGATTCAGCACCTCTTTGTTTTTGCTGAACATGATGTGCTGCCCGGCGGCATCAAAGGTGTATCCGCGCTCGGCGATCTAGCCGCAAAGCCCTCCGATGCGCGCGCGTTTCTCGAGGACTTCGACGTTCTGACCGAGATGTGCCGCGAGCGAGATTCCGGAGATGCCGCCGCCAAGAATGCCGATCGACGTCAAGCACTCTCCCGAGCTGCGGCGACGACCGCCTGCGGCGTGACCAGAAGCCCGTGGCCCATCTGGACGACCACCTTCGTCCCTTCCGGCTCGACGGTGTAGTGCATGCGCGGCATGCCGTGATCGGCCATGAAGCGCTCCAGCCGCGCGTGATTTTTCGCCGAGTACAGCATCAGGAACCCGCCACCGCCCGCACCGATGACTTTCCCGCCCAGGACGTCGTAGCGGCGGCGCACTTCGTCGTAGATCTCGTCGACGCGCGACCAGGTGATCTTCTTCGACAGCTTTTTCTTGGTCTGCCAGTGTTCGTCGAGGAGCTGCCCGAAGCGGTCGAAATTGTTCGTCTCGATCGCCTCCAGGATTCGATGTCCGAGCTCCTTGATGCGATGGAGGCTGTCGGCCACGCGGGCGTGATCGGCGCTCTCCTTTTTCTGCATCGCCGTATTCTGATCCGCAAGAACTTCGCGCGCATCGCGCTGCGAGCCGGTGTAATAGATGTGCGTGTGGGCCACGAGCTCGGCGACGTCGCTGCTGTTCGGCGTCAGTTGCCGCACTGTCACCCGGCCGTCCTGAGCGATGTCGAGCACCGTCAGGCCGCCATAGACGGCCATGTACTGGTCCTGCTTGCCGATCCCTTCCTTCAGGATGTCGAGCTCGATGCGGCACGCCTCTTCGGCCAGGGCCTGCAGCGAGACGAAGTCGCGCCGGTCGTTGTGCAGCGCGTTGAGCAGCCCGACCAGGTAGCAGCTCGAGGAGCCAAGCCCGGTGCCGGCCGGCAGGTCGGCGATGGAGGCCAGCTCGAACGTGTCCTCGATCCCGTGCGCTTTGAGCGCTTCGCGCGCCAGCTCGTGCTTGAGCTGGCTGACGTGCTCCACGGTCTCGGCCTGAGAGTAGTGCAGCCGCACGTGGCGGCCGACCATCGGCCGGTTGACGATCACGTACATGTACTTGTCCAGCCCCATGGCGAAGATGAATCCGCCGTGCTGGCCGTAGTACGACGGCAGATCGGTGCCGCCGCCGCCTAACGTGACTCGAAACGGCGTGCGGGTGACGATCAAAGCCGGAACCCCGCCGAGGACGCGTCGTTGTAGAACATCTTCACCGTGTCGAGCGAAAGGTCGTCGAGCGATTTGCCGACCATCGACAGCTTCTTGAGGATGTCCGCCGTGACGGTGATGATGTGGCAGCCGCACGCGTCGGCCTGAAAGATGTTCAGCAGCTCGCGCGGGCTGGCCCACAGCAGTTGGGCTTTCGGCTTTTTGCGCACCATGCCTGCGGCCTCGGTCATCAACGGCACGGGATCGCGCCCGGTGTCGGCAATCCGTCCGGCGAAGACCGAGACGATCGCCGGCACGCTCGCGTCGACGGCCTCGACCACGCGGCGCACCTGATCGAGAGTCAGGATGGCCGTGATGTTCAGCTTGATTCCGGACGCCGAGAGCCGGCGAATCAGATCGATCGACGATGCGCGGCGCGTGTTGGTGATGGGAATCTTCACGAAGACGCTCTCGCCCCACGTGGTGATCAGCCTGGCCTGGCGCTCCATCTCCTCGAATTCGTCGGCGAAGACCTCGAAGGAGATCGGCAGCCCGGAGACCGCCTGAAGCGCTTCGCGGGCAAATTTCTCGTAGTCGGAAATGCCCGACTTGCGCATCAGCGTGGGATTGGTGGTGAATCCCCGGACCAGGCCGCTGTCGCGCGCGGCAACCATGTCGCGCACGTCGGCGCCGTCGGCGTAGAGATCAACGTTGAGATTGAGACCCATGCTTCGATGGTTGACCGATCAGCGCGAGTACGAAGTGACCGAGGTCACTACAGGTGAGATCCGGTCGCAGCGCGCCGCGCCGATTGCTCGAATGTGGATATTCTAACAGCGCGGTCCGGCAACCGGCCCGCCGCCCGCATTCGACGTCGCTGTCCGCATCTCCCACGAACCACGACTCCTTCAGATCGATTTCATGCCGCGCCGCGGCCTGCTGCACGAACAGCGGCTCCGGCTTGCGGCAGACACAGCGGTCTTCGGACCGGTGGTGACAGTAGAAAAACTCGGAGACCGGCGCGCCGCCAAGCAGCTCGAGAAGCCGCCGATGCACGTCCTGCAGCGACTCGATCGTCGTTTTTCCCTTCGCCGCATCCGGCTGATTGGAGATCACAAACAGCAGCCATCCGTGATCCGCGGCCAGCCGCAACGCGCCGGCCACACCGGGCAGCAGACGAAGATCCTCGGGGCGCAGCGGCGCGCCCCACTCGCCGTTCTCATGCCGGACCAGCTCGTCCAGAACGCCGTCGCGATCGAGAAAAAGGGCGCGATTCATGATCCAAAATGCGGGACATGCCACCGCGGCGACGCCGATGCTTCGATGGTTACGCCGTCGGGCGGCGCCACGAACAGCTCCTGGCTCGGCTCGCGCGTCAGCAGGACTCCCACCGGCACTGCGGCACGGCTCACGGCGACGACGACATCGCGCTCCGTCAGGGAAATCGATGTTGCGCCCGCCGGCACCGGCTGTCCATTCACGAAAAACTCCACCGGTGCCGCCGCGCGGTCCCTTTCACTCACTTCGGTCAGCGCACGGTCGTGCCACCAGGGGCGTTCCAGATCGATCGGGTTGGAGAACCATGGGTGCAGCGCCAGCCGAGGAGAGGCGTAGACGGCGTACGTGCCGGTCGCGGGGACAAACCAGCGCGCGCCTCTTCCCGGCCGGAGGCGTGCGCTGAGCCCCGGCAGCCAGAGGTCGGTCCAGGTCGGGAGGTATTCCGAGCTGAAAAACACCGCCAGCGGCAGGTTCCGGACCATCCATTTGCGCGTGTCGTAATCGGCGATCACCGCCGCGGGAGGATCGCGCAGAACGTCGGCGACGGTGTACGGCGCGAATTCGCCGTGCCGTACCAGAATGCCGACGTTGGAGCGGAGAAACCAGTAGCGGTACGCCGGCCGCCGGTGCAGCGCCCATCCGACGCTGTCCCACACCGCGGAACCGGGCGGAGTCCGCGCATCGACTTCCCGCATGATGGTGTCCTGATAGTGCAGGTCGGCCTCCTTCCCGCGAAAGATGGCCACGGTGACGTTCACCACTGTAGTAATCAGTAATACAGTCAGGACGACCTGACGGCGTCCGAGCACTTCGATCTCCTCGGCGATCAGCGGCACCATGAGCACGGCCACGACGCCGAAGTGATAGGTGAAGATGTACTTCATCGCCGCGATGAACAGCAGGTTGGCGAACTGCACGAAGGCGATGAAAAACTGATCGTCCGGCGTCCGGAATCTTCCGAGCATGCGGATCATCCCGATCGTCCCGGCGATGACCACCACGATGCCGCCGGGATCGACCATGGAAAGCGTGAACGGCGGCTCGCCGGGGGCCAGGTGGAACCCGAACGGAGAGAGCACACGATGAAGAAACATGTGGGCGATCTCCGGCCGTGCGTAGCGATCGGCCACGAAGTTCTCCGTGATCAGATGCCGGAAGGCGAGCAGTGCGGATCCGGTGACGACGAAATAGGAGGCGCAGGCCGCGAATGTGACGGCCGCACCCACGAAGATCCAGTTCGCGCGCAGGTTGCCGCCCCCGCCCCAGCGCCGCTCGCGAAAATCGATGAGGCGCGCCATGAGCATGGTGAGAACCAGCACCGGTCCCATCCTCAGGTTCGCAAACCCGGAGAGGCAGAACGCCGCTCCGGCGGCCATGGCAATCCAGACGCTGCGGTCCATCCGCTGGATGCACAGCAGACCGGCGATGAACAATCCGCCGGCCAGGACGTCGACGCGGTACTCGACGGCGGGGAGCATGAACAGCGTGCTGGTCAGAGGGAAGGCCATCGCCGTCCAGCGGGCGAACGGCGAAAGCCCGACGCCGCGCATCCACCGATTGATCAGAAAAAAAATCGCAACCCACAGCGGCACCTGCGCCCATCGCATCAGCAGAATGGCGTCGACGCCCGGCGAACGGGTCAGCCCGGCCACCGGCGCGAAGACGAACCACTGCAGCGGCGTGTGATGCTCCCAGAAATCGCGGTAGGGAACGAGGCCGCGGCGAACCCAGTCCGTGGCGCGGAAAAACTCGATCTCGTCCCAGTTCAGCGGATGGAGAAACTGGAGAAAGACGAGGCGGGCCGCCACGCTTGCGGCGATCCATGCGCCTGCGAGGCGGACGCCGCGCTGTCCCGCCGCGGAATGTGAGTCGTCGAGCGGCACCTGCAACGAGTATAGCGTTCCGGCCGAGCTATCATTGGCCGATGTCCTTCAGCCGCGCGTTCCTCGACGAGAGCATCGGCATCCTGCAGCGCGTCGATCACGAAACGATCGACCGCAGGGCCACAAACCGCGCCGCCGCCCGCGAGCGCGGCGGCCGCCTCTTCATCCTCGGCGTCGGCGGCTCCGCGGGACATGCCAGCCACGCCGTCAACGACTTCCGCAAAATCTGCCGCTTCGAGGCCTACACGCCGACCGACAACGTCTCGGAGCTGACCGCCCGCGTCAATGACGAAGGGTGGGAAAGCTGCTTCGAGGAGTGGCTGAAAATCTCCCGCGTCGGCGGCAGCGATGCCCTGCTGATCTTTTCCGTTGGCGGCGGCAACGTCGAAAAACAGGTCTCCGTGAATCTCGTACGGGCCATCGACCACGCCAAGGGGCGCGGCGCGCAAGTGTTCGGAGTCGTCGGCAAAGACGGCGGATATACCCGCCGCGCGGCAGACGAATGCGTGGTCATTCCCATCGCCTCGCCTGATCGGATCACGCCGCACACGGAAGGACTCTGCGCGGTGATCTGGCACCTGCTGGTGAGCCATCCGGCACTGAAAGCGGCGCCCACCAAGTGGGAGTCGGTCAGCGCCGGACGATAGTCAAAAATTATCCCGCAGCCGGGGCAGGTGTGTGGTCACTCGCGCAATGCCGTCGAGAGAAACGCCTGACGGCGGCTGGCGGAACAGCCGAGTGATTCCGTCCGGCACGATCATGAGTCCGATCGGCTGCGGGCCACGCCAGTCGACATGCAGGCGCGCTCCGCGACGCAGCACCAGCCGGTCCGCCGGCGCGATCGGCTCGCCATCGAGGGACCACGACAACGGCAGCCGCGCGGCCGGCGGGAAGCCGGTAAGGGCGACCTCGACGTTGCTCGTCTCGAACGTCCCGACGATCAGCGGCACGTCGAACCACGGATGCATCGCCAGGCGCGGCGATCCATAGATCCGGTATGTGCCGTTCTGCGGGACGATCCATTCCGCGGAGCGGCTCGATGGACCGAGTCTGCCGCTCATCGCCGGCAGCCAGAGATTGCGCCACAGCGGCAGATAGTGCGTCACCGCGTACGCGGCGAGGCCGCGGTGCGCGGCGATCCAGCGAAAGGCGCGATAGTCGGTGATGATCGCGGCCGGCGGATCGGCCTCCATCTGCGCCGCGCCGTACGACGCGATCTTGTGCTCCTTCTCGAAAGTGAAAATCAGCCCTGGCAGAAACCAGTAGCGGTATGCAGGGCGCCGGCGGAGGGCCCAGCCGACGCCGTCGAACACGGCCGACCCGGGGGGCGTTCGCGCGCCGGCCTCGCGCATGATGCGGTCCTGGTACGCCAGGTCGGCTTCGTCGCCGCGAAAGAGCGAAGCGAAGAGGTTCACTGCCGACACCAGAATCAGAAGTGCGGCGATAGCGCTCCATCGCAGCTCGTGGTCTCTCAGAAATCGATCGATCTCCATTGCGACGAAGGGAAGCATCATCAGCAGCACGATCTCGAAGTGGTACGGATAGACGAACTTCATCGAGGCGATGATCACCACGCTGCAGATCTGCAGGATGGCCAGCAAAAAGAGGGAATCGGGACGTCTCCGGCGCGCCACGACGACGCGCACGAGCCCGATCGTGCCGGCGATCAGAATTACGATGGTCGCCAGGTCGATGGTCGCGGCGTCGAACCGCGGCCGCCCTTCGAAAAGATCGAGCCCGAACGGCGTCGCCAGGCGAGAAAAGAAAAACGATCGCGCGTTTTCCGACACCGTGTCTTGGTAGTTGTCGATCACCGTCCGGCGGAACGCCAGCGCCGCGGTGCCGGTGGCGAAGAAGTAGATCGAACACAGCAATCCGGTCACCGCCGTTCCGAGAAACACGGCGTTGGAGGAGGCGGCGCGCCCCCAGGCTCGAGCCCGCGGCTGCATCAGATAGGCGAAGAAAATAGTCCGCACCAACAGCGGATCGAGCCGCAAATTGGCAAACCCGATCAGGCAGAGCGCTGCGCCGGCGGCGAATCCGGCCCTCGCGCTCACC
>VFSW01013504.1_pt1 | contig 11348 bp, 10 predicted proteins | sample 5358111 | NCBI WGS metagenome assembly VFSW01 (sample SAMN11554181, study PRJNA540505) | mine drainage metagenome | isolation source: sediment from site ElyBrook_90M | place: USA: Ely Copper Mine, Vershire, VT | collected 2017 | reverse complement strand
GTCCCACCCAGGGCGCGCGATCGTGCCTTATCGGCGCGATAAAAACGCTCGAAGATACGCGGCAGATCTTCTGAGGGAATGCCGATGCCGGTGTCGCCGATGAGAATGCGCACCCTTCCGTTGTCGGACCGCATCTCCACCTGCACTTCGCCGTTGGGACGATTAAATTTCACGGCGTTGTCCAGCAGGTTGATGAAAACCTGCTCCAGGCGCAGCTCATGGCCAACCACTTTCAAGTCGTCCAACGGTTCACACAGCAGACGCACGCCTTGCACCCGCGCGGCCGATTCCACGGTCCGCAGAGCCGACTCCAGCGCGGCGCGGATAGAAACCGGCTGGGGCGCAACCGCGAGTGCGGCCGATTCGAGTTCGGAAAGCGACAGCAGATCGGAAGCGATGTTGCTCAGGCGCGTAGCCTGCGCCAGAATGATCTCGACGAATCGGCGGTTGTTCTCCTGGTCTTCCAGCGCGCCATCCAGCAGCGTTTCGGCGTAGCCGCGAATGGCCGCCAGCGGGGTCCGCAATTCGTGCGAGACGTTGGCCACGAAATCCCGGCGGACTCGCTCCAGGCGCTCCAGTTCGGTCACGTCGTGCAGAATCGCCAGCGCTCCGCGCGTAGTGGGCGACCCCAAGGGACCGGCCAGCACCTCGAAGGAGCGCGCGCCGGCGCCGGGCAATGTCAACCGTTGTTCCACCCGCTCGCCGGTCGAGATCGCCGTGATCATGATTTCGCGCAATCCGGGGTCGCGCACCAGTTCCAGCAGCGGCATCCCGGCAATCACGGGAAGGCGGGCGTCGACGGTGCGAGCGAAGGAGTGGTTGCAGAACGTGACGCGCAGATCCTTGTCCACCGCCAGCACGCCTTCCACCATGCTGGCCAGGATGGCTTCGCGGCGCGCGCCCTCCAACTTCAGATTTTCGACCAGTTCGCGGATGCGGGGCGCGGTGCGCTGCAGCGATCGGGCCAGCAGACCCAGATCGTCGTCACCGGAGGGCAGCGGTTGATCGAAGACGGGCGGGTCCAGCAAGCCTTCGGCGTAAGCGCGGATCTGAGACACTCGGCGGGAAAACGATCGCGTGAACAGCAACGCCAGGCCGCCCGCCAGCACCAGCACCGCAAGCGTGACTCCCAGTAGCGGACGCCAAAGCTCGTCGCTATGCCGCGCCACGTACAGGTCCATCCCGAGTAGCGAAGCCGCGAGCAGTGCAAAGCCGCTCCAAAGAAATCTGCGAATAATGCGACCGCTCACGTAATCTGGTGACAGTATACTCGTTCCCACATGATCCACGAAACGCCGCCGCCGCAGAAACGCTCTTGGATTCGCCGCAGCCTCCTGCAGTGGTATCGGAAACACAAACGCGATTTGCCCTGGCGGCGCACCCAGGATCCCTATCGGATATGGATCTCCGAAGTCATGTTGCAGCAGACTCGAGTGGCGGCCGTGATCCCTTATTACGAGCGCTTCCTGACCTTGTTCCCGGATGCATCCGCCCTGGCCTCGGCCGCCGAGCAAGACCTGCTCGCCGCCTGGGCCGGATTGGGTTATTACTCGCGTGCGCGCAACTTACAAAAAGCGGCCCGCGTAATTGTGGAACTTCCAGGATTTCCCGCCGATTATTTCGCGCTACGCGGATTGCCCGGGGTCGGCGATTACACGGCGGCGGCAGTGGCCAGCATTGCGTTTGGGATGCCGCACGCGGTGCTGGATGGAAATGTCCTGCGGGTGCTGAGCCGTCTGGTGGCCGAGCGCGGCGACATTAAATCGCAGGTTGTGCGAAAAAGGCTGGCAGCGCTCGCCGAGACGTTGCTGGACCGCAAGCGTCCGGGCGAGTTCAATCAAGCGCTGATGGAGTTGGGCGCTACGATTTGTCTGCCGAAGCAGCCATTGTGCGGCGATTGCCCCATCCGGCCGCAGTGTCAGGGGCGCCGGCAGGGGATCGAAAATCAGTTGCCGTTGATCGGCGTGCGTCCCAAGGCGAGCCGGCGCGAGAAGCACTTACTCGCGATCGAAGACGATGACCGGATCCTGCTGTGGCAACGCCCCGCCGATAGCCGGCGTCTGGCCGGTTTCTGGGAGCTTCCCGAGCGCGACCAAGTGCCGAACGCGCACGTAACTGTGGCCGCGGGCACATTTCGCCATACCATCGTCCATACCACTTACTTAGTGGAAGTTGGTCGGGCCACCGTCTCCTCCCGCCCCCGGGAGCTTAAATGGGTACCGAAGAGCAGTCTCAGGGATTTACCTCTAAGTACCACGGCGAAGAAAGCATTGAATCTTCTGGCTCAAATCGACAAACAATAAGGCGAGTAACTTTCTGTCGATATGGAAGTCTATCTGTAAGATGAATAGATTGCGAACGCTGCTGTTACTGGTTGTTGTACCGGCATTGTTTTTCGCCGAAAGCCTTTTCGCCGAAAGTAAGACTCCCAGCCTGGGATATACGGGTGCGCCCACCGATCACGGCGGCCAGAACTGTAGCACCTGCCATACAGGCTCGCCCATGAACGATCCGTCGGGATTCCTACACGTCACCGTGAGCGATTATGTTCCGCGTGTCCAGCAGGTGATCAAGATTGTTGTGCAGAATCCCAACGCCTCCAAGTGGGGCTTTCAGATCGCGATTCGCGAGCAAACCGATGAGACCCTATCGTCCGGCACACTTGCGATCCCGAGTACCATGACGGCCACCGAGCAGATTGCCTGCGATGACGGCTCGCAGTATGGATCGGCGGGTCCCTGCGCCGCCAGCGTCGCTCGCCAATTTGCGGAGCACTTGAACGCTCCGAAAGGGGCTACGGGCGCCGCGTACGAGTTTGATGTCCTGTGGACGCCGCCCGAGCAGGAGGTCGGCAGGCTGCAGGTTTATGTCGCCGCCGTTGCCGCGAATGGCGACGGCACTCCCCAAGGCGACCGTGTCTACACGTTCACGCAGGCCCTTTCGAACGTGGGAGCCTGCACTCTGGTGGGAACGCCGGTGTTTCAAACAGTACTGAACGGTGCGTCATTCGCCCCCGGGTTTTCGTCCGGGTCGATGGTGTCCATCTTCGGTTCCGGATTTCAGACCTCGGGCCGCCAGCGCACCGCCGGCCTGGGCGATTATGTGAACGGAGGCTATCCCACCGAACTGGGATGCGTGGGGGTTGAAGTCACCGGGCCGGGTATCGCGCAACCGGTGCAAATCCCGATTGCCTACGCGAGTTTTGGTCAGATTAATGCGCAGATGCCTGAATTCTCGGGCGCCGGCCCAGTGACGCTCACGGTTCTTTTGAATCCGGGATCGCCGAATGGGGTGGGTAGCGCTGTGGCCACGCTTAATACGTTGCAACCGTTCGCGCCGGCGTTTTTCGTATTCCCGAATTCGACGAGCATCGCAGCCGAGAAAGCGGGAACGGCGTCGATTGTCGCCGACTCCACCGTCGTCGCGGGAGCGTCGCCCGCCAAGCCAGGCGATATCGTTTCATTGTTTGGGACTGGCTTCGGAGACACCAACCCCTCGCTGACAGCGGGACAATTGGCCACTGGAATGGCGACGCTAGTGCATTCCATCACGGTGACGATTGGCCCGACCACGCTCGCGCAATCGGACATTCTCTATGCCGGCTTATCGCCGGGGTCGATCAGCGGACTGTACCAATTCAATGTGCGAATTCCATCCACGGCCTCCAGCGGCGAAGTTCCGGTAACGATCTCGATCGGCGGCAGCGAAACGCAGGCTGGCGCGACCATTCCCATCCAGTGACAGACCGCTGAACGTCCCGCGACCGCTGACAGCCTCACGACCGCTGACCGCTCCGCGCGAAGAAACCGAGCCGCGACCAGAGGGCGTCGGTCGCCCAAGGCCTTTTCGCCGCCAATCCGGTGTACCATAGCAGTTTAGCTCGATGCAGTCTAGTTCAATAAAAGACCTGTTCGAGGTTCTCAAACCTGGCAGTAAGGATTGGATCCTCGCCAACTCGATCGATCCGGGCCGCTTGCCCGCGCACATCGCCATCATCATGGACGGCAATGGCCGCTGGGCCCGCCGCCGCAACCTGCCGCGCGTGGCGGGGCACAAGGCCGGCATGGATCCAGTGCGCAATACGGTAGAAGCATGTACGCGGCTAGGCATCCAGGCGCTCACGCTTTACGCGTTCTCCGCGGAAAACTGGAAACGGCCGCGCGCCGAAGTGGACATGCTCTGGCGATTGCTGCGGCTGTACCTAAGCCGGGAACTGCCGGACTTGCTGCGCAACGGGATTCGGTTCAGTTGCATGGGCCGCATCGATCAGCTTCCCGCACCCGTGCGCCGGGAACTGGAGTCCGCGATCCAGGCCACCGCGCACAACACCGGCATGCGGTTGAACGTCGCGATTAACTATAGCGGCCGGGCAGAACTGGTTGACGCGGTCAATGCCATCGTCGAAGACGCGCGGCTGGAAGGGCGGCTGCCCGATTTGCGCATCGATGAACAGGACATCGCGTCGCGGCTTTACACAGCGGGCCTTCCCGATCCCGATCTTTTGATCCGGACGTCGGGCGAAATGCGCATTAGCAACTTCCTGCTCTGGCAAATCGCGTACGCCGAGCTGTACGTGACCGAAACTTTGTGGCCCGACTTCCGGCGCGCCGATCTGCTGCACGCCATTCTGGACTACCAGAAGCGCCACCGGCGGTTCGGCGGCCTCGGTCCCGGCGCCACCGGCGACGAGTGGGTTGAAGTGGCCGGCTCGCTGGCGCGATGAAGCGCGTCGTAACGGCGCTTTTCCTCATCCCTTTCTTCTGCTACATCGTGCTGTGGGCGCCGCAGTGGGCCTTCCTCATCACCGTGGCGGCCGTGGCCATCCTGTGCTTTCGCGAGTACAGCGGCCTGGTCGCGCTGCACGGGATTGGCAAGCCGGGTCTGTTTGGGTACGTGGCCGGATTGTTGGTGTTGTTGCTGCCAGGCAAAGACGGCGCGTTCTTTGTCCTGATCGCCATCCTCGCGATGTCGCTTGCGCTGCGGTCGCGCCAAATGGCGCAAGCGTTGCCGGAGGCGGCGGCTCTGTTGCTGGGAGTCGCCTATGTTTTTGGATCGCTGCGCTGCGCCGTCGAGTTGCGCGCCATCAGTCCCTACTGGACCTTCTTTGCGCTGTCGCTCAATTGGGCGGGCGACATCGCCGCGCTCTATGTAGGGCGCAGCTTTGGGCGGCACAAACTCGCGCCGGAAGTCAGCCCGGCGAAGTCATGGGAAGGCGCCGTCGGTTCCACCGTGGCGTCGGTGATCTATGGCGCCTTCTACTTTCGATGGTTGCTGCCGGCGGCGCCCGTGGCGGAAGCTTTGGGGCTCACGCTGATTGCAAACATCGCCGGCCAATTGGGCGACCTGTGCGAATCGGCGATCAAGCGCGGCGCGGGTGTGAAGGATAGCGGAAATCTGCTGCCGGGCCACGGCGGCTGGCTGGATCGTGTGGATAGCAGCCTGTTTGCGCTTCCCGTCGTTTATTTTGTGGTCAGCAATTTCGGGTGGTGACCTCGCCAAAAACGTCAGCCACAGATGTACACAGATGAACGCGGATCGGCCAATAATTGCCGATCAGTGTTCATCCGTGTTTATCCGTGGCTAATCGATTTCGGCGTCGCTGTCACTTCCCCCGATAGTAAACGTGCCAGATCGCTTTGAAGCCGCCAAGAGGAAGTGATCCTCCCGATTACTTCGGGTCCTGTATTTCCAACTCGTCCGGCTTGTCTCCGGCGTACATCTTGGCGCTGTCGTAGAAGCCCGCTGTGGTCAGGTGAATGTCCACCTGCTTCTTTCCTTTGTTCTCCCAAAACCAGCCGTGGATTCCAGTCGTCGGCGCGATGAACGAACCGTAGGAGTGATCCTTGCCCGCCTGGTTGTCGAGTTCGTAGCTTTCGAAGTAATCCTTATTGGGCTTTTGATCCGGCTCGCCATGAAATTCGTACTGAACATTTCCTGTGGCCTTCCAGGCGTAGACCATCCCGGCGCCTTTCTGCATGTGATACTTGATCTCCACGCCGTCGCCCGGAAATAGCGTGAGATCCTCGCTGTCCACCTTGTACCCTTTGGGTTGCGCCGTGTAGATGCCGGCCGGCGCGGGCACTGGGCGCGCAGCCGCGACAGGCGCGGCCTCCGGCTTCTTTTCCGATGCTTTCGAAAGATCCGTCAGGTGAAGAGCGGCGCCCGTTTTCAGCGGATCGATTCCGTATTCCGCCGGGAGCACGGCGGTGAAGAGAATGACGATCGCCACCAGCAATGCGACGCCCGTGGCTTTGGCGATGGCCTTCTTCGAAGGCGAGATGTGCTGGTATTCCTTTTGTTCAAGCATGTGATCCCTCTGAATTACGACGCATGCGATGCGACGAAATAGCCGGCCGCCTGATATCCAACCAGAATGAACCCCACCGTCATCAGCGCCGTGTTGGTTGCAAAGGCTTGGCGTAAGAACCCGCTTTGAGTTCGCCAGATGCTCAGCACGATCAGGATGGCCGACAGCGCGAGCACTTGCCCGATCTCCACGCCGACATTGAAGCTGATGATGTTGGTAATCAGGCCGTCCTTCGACATTGTCAGCTCCTGGAGCTTGGTGGCGAGCCCGAATCCATGGAACAGGCCGAAGATCAGCACCGCCAGCTTGGTGTTGGGTTCAAATCCGAAGAAACGCCGGAAGCCGTCCATGTTGTCGAACGCCTTGTAGACCACCGACAGCCCGATGATCGCATCGATCGCGTACGGGTTGGCGTGAATTCCTCCCAGCACACCTCCCAGCAAAGTGATGCTGTGTCCCAAGGTGAACAGGCTGACGTACTGCACGATGTCTTTCAGCCGGTAGAGGAAGAAAACGACTCCGATAAGAAAGGCGATGTGATCGTAGCCGGTGACCATGTGTTTGGCCCCCAGGTAAAGAAAAGCGGGGATCGCGGCGCCGTGGTTCGATTCAACGAAAGAAGCGTCACGTTTTGAGACGTTGTGGGCGTTGGCGACGCCCGGAAATACTAACGCGGACACAATCAAGGCGATGGCGATGATAACAGCGACACGGCTGCGGAGGGGCATTGCACGAAGCTTACCACGGCGACGCTGCAAATCCCTCAGGTTGGCGGTCACGATGCGGTCACTGACCGGTCTGTAATCCGTCCGTAACAGGCGCACGCACCTTGTGGCGCACGCACTTTGCGTGGCGCGTTCACACTTCTGTGAACGCTCTTGGGCCTGCGGATCGGTGTCGAAACGAGAGGTCATCAGCATTGAAAATCGGGGCTCTACAGTGCTACTGTCGGGAACAGAGATGCCTGTTTTAGATTTTCCCGATCCCGCTGTCGACCTACCTGCCGCTTCTGGCGGACGGCAGGCCGCCGTACTGGCTGGCGGCTGTTTCTGGTGTACCGAGGCGGTCTTTCTCCAGATTGAGGGAGTGGAGAAAGTGGTGTCGGGATATTCGGGCGGCGAGAGCCGCACCGCTAACTACGACGCGGTCTGCACCGGCAAGACCGGGCACGCCGAGGCGATTCAGATCACCTTCGATCCCGCCAAAATCTCCTACGGACGGCTCTTGAAAATCTTTTTCAGCGTGGCGCACGATCCTACGCAGGTCAATCGCCAGGGGAACGATCGTGGAACCCAGTACCGGTCGGCCATCTTCTACTCCGACGAGGAGCAGAAGCGGATCGCCGAAGCCTATATCCGGCAGTTGAACGAAGCGAAAATCTTTCCGTCCCCGATCGCGACCGAAGTGACGCCCTTGCAGGCGTTTTATCCCGCTGAAGGCTACCACCAGAATTACTGCAGCTTGAATCCGCACAATCCCTACGTGATGGGTGTGGCCGAACCCAAGGTGGAAAAGACGAGAAAGCACTTCGCGGAACTGCTCAAGAAGTAGCAATCGCGCTCCCCGAATCACGACCGCTTTCTACGAATCGGCCTTTCCTTAGCCCAGCGCCAGAAGCGCCGCATCGACGGCGCACATCGCGGCTGTCACTCGTTGGAGGCGCAGGGCCTCCAACACGTCGCACAGGTGAGTCCCGATCTCGCTCGCAGTGCGGTTGGCCGTGGGTGTTGGCTCTCCCGGTTCGTAGTTCCGGAACAGGCTCTTCCTTCCCACTTCGTTCGCGAGGTCGCGGACTTCCCCGCTCAACCCCTCGAAATCCGGGTTCCCGCTTCGAAGCTTCGCTCTCAGGCCAAGCAGCATCGCTCGAACAATGGTTATCTTCATGAGCGGAGTCTACACCGAGTCCCCGCGTTTTATTCATTGTGAGCGGCCAAAGTCTTGAACGCAGGCTGTAAAAGTTTTCTTGCCCGTTGTGAACGCCAGGCGCCGACGTTCCCTAGTGAATCGTCCGCGTCTTGCGATTCATATAATCCATCAGCAAATACTGCCCCAGATTATACGGCGTCGTAAAGTACGCCTTGCCGCGGCACAACTCGGTCACCTTCTGAACGAAATTCACCAAACCAAAATCGCTCGCAAGCATGAAGGTGTTGATCAGGATGCCTTGCTTCTTGCACCGCCCCACTTCTTCGAGCGTGCGGCTGATCACCAGCGGATCCAGGCCGAAGGCGTTGCGGTACATGCGCCCATCTTCGAGCGTCAGCGCCGACGGCTTCCCGTCGGTGATCATGATGATCTGCTTCATGTCCTTCTTTTCCTGGTTCAGCAGCCGCTGCGCCAGGATCAATCCGTCGCGCGTATTGGTGTAGTACGGACCCACCTGCACCCGCGCCAGATCCCCCAGCCGCAATTCCTCGGCGGAATCGTGGAACAGCACGCAGCGCAGGCTGTCGCCGGGATACTGCGTGCGAATCAGGTGCGCCAGCGCCAGCGCCACTTTCTTGGCGGGCGTGAAGCGATCCTCCCCGTAAAGGATCATGCTGTGACTGCAATCCAGCATCAGCACGGTCGCGCACGAGCTTTGATATTCGGACTGATGCACGTGCAGATCGGAGTATTCCAGGTTCAGCGGAACCTTCAACCCTTCGCGCTGGATGGCCGAGAACAGGGTCTGGCTGATGTCCAGGTTCAGCGTGTCGCCGAATTCGTAGGGCTTTGCGGCGCCGCTGGTCTCCACGCCGGTGGCCAGGTCGCGCGTATCGTGCGCGCCGAAGCTCGATTTCCCGAGCGAGCCGAGCAGATCCTTGAGCGTCTTGAATCCGAGGAAATCGACGGATTTGTCCGTGATCTTCACATCCACTTTTCGATCCGCGTTGCCCGTGCCGCCCGGGCCGCTTTCGTTGGCCTGCTGCCGATCGGTGTTGATGTACCCGTCGTCCACCAGCTTCTGAACCAGCCGATTCATCAGCTCGTCCATCTGCTCGGGCGACATATTTTCCAGCGCCTGCTGGATGCGCTGGGCTTGCTCGGGATCGAACGTATCGCCCTGCTCCAGCGCCCGCTGCAGCGCGTTCTTCAAGTCTTCCAGCGTGTGCTGGTTCCACTCGCTGAAGCCCATGTACTGGTTCTGGAAGCCGCTCTCGAGGAAAAAATCCGAGAGCGCCTTCAGAAGATCTTCGGAGCTGAGCCCGAAGTCATCGCCGGTGAAACGAGTGTAATGAATCCATTTCATTTAGTTGAACTGCTTCCTTAGTTGAACTGTTTCCGAGGCGGACGCCTGCCCTCGTTGCCCTCGGGTGGTTCGCGTTTGCGTTCGCCGGCCATGAATCCTACTTCTTCATTTCTACTGATGCGGCGATGCGCATAGAGACCTTCCAGAATGAACTCGGCCGCCGACGCCCGCACTGCGTCCGGTTCGCTTGCGCCCAGCCCCAAAGCTCCGGTCTTCTCCATCAGCCCCTGGATCTTCGCGAGTTGCTTCAGGATGTTCGACGAATCCACCGATTCGTCCATCTTGAGCGAGCCGCCCAACTCGAACCATTGCACGATCTGCGCTACGTTGACTCCCTCAAAGTAATTCGTGTACACTTTCCCGACCGCCGTCTTGATCAACTCGCGCGCGATGTTGTCGCCGCCTTTTAGCTCGCCCTCGTATTCCAGTTCCAGCTTGCCCGTGATGGATGGCAGCGCGGCGTAAATATCCAGCACGCGCGGCACGGCCAAGTCTTCACCGGCCTTCAGCGCCCGGCGTTCGGCGTTTGAAATGACGTTTTCGAGCGCTGAAATCGGCAGCCGTTGCGAGACGCCGGAGCGCTTGTCCACGCGCTTGTCCTCGCGAGCCAGAAAAGTCAGATGCTCCACGATCTCGCGAATGTAGTTCGGGACCTCAAGCCGGATCGGCGATGGCCGCTCCACCCAGGATTCCTGCTTGGTGATCGACAAACCTTGTTCCACCGTCAACGGATAGTGGGTGCGAATTTCGCTGCCGATGCGATCCTTGAGCGGCGTGATGATTTTGCCGCGCGCGGTGTAGTCTTCCGGGTTCGCGGTAAACACCAGCATGATGTCGAGCGGCAGCCGGACCGGATAGCCTTTGATCTGAACGTCGCCTTCCTGCATCACATTGAACAACCCGACTTGGATCTTACCCGCCAGATCGGGCAGTTCGTTGATGGCGAAAATGCCGCGATTGGCGCGCGGCAGCAGGCCGTAGTGCACCGTCATCTCGTTGCCCAGCTCGTGGCCGCCTCGGGCCGCTTTAATGGGATCGATGTCGCCAATCATGTCGGCGATGGTGACGTCCGGGGTCGCGGGCTGTTCCAGGGAGAGCTGGTCGGGGTCGGGGGCGGCAATGTGGGTGGTCTCGCCCTGCTCGGCGATCAGATCGCGGCAGCGGCGGCAGATGGGGTGAAACGGATTGTCGCGGATTTCGCAGCCCGCCACATATGGCAAATGTTCATCAAGGAGCCCGGTGAGCATGCGGATGATGCGCGTCTTGGCCTGTCCGCGCAGACCCAGCAGAATGAAATTGTGCCGCGACAACACGGCATTCACGATCTGCGGGACCACCGTGTCCTCGTAGCCCACCACGCCGGGGAAAAGCTCCTCACCGCGCTGTAGCTTGCAGATCAGGTTCTCACGCAGCTCGCTTTTGACGGTGCGCTTGCCAAGCTGACGCTCGCCAAATTTGCTGCTTTTCAGGGCTCCGAGAGTCGAAGGTAATTCAGGCATAGCAAGAAGTAGGATCTATCAGGATTCTAACAGTAAACCTTGTGGGGCATCCGATGGAGCTCTAAATCTGTTCGGGTTGATGTGGTAGTATTTGCGGCTGAGTGCCGGCCCACCTCAACCGACAGTACAAACATCTCAAGAAGCTCGCCGCTACCAATCTGGGCAGCCAGGAAGTCGCGAATCTAATAGTCGACATGGGGACTCATGCACGCACGATTCTGGAAGCCTGCGAACTGGTGAGCTTAACTTCGAAGAACGGTAAGCGCTACTTTGGGTTCCGGGGGAAGGATGAATCTAGGCCGGTTAACAT
>VFSW01013503.1_pt1 | contig 11348 bp, 8 predicted proteins | sample 5358111 | NCBI WGS metagenome assembly VFSW01 (sample SAMN11554181, study PRJNA540505) | mine drainage metagenome | isolation source: sediment from site ElyBrook_90M | place: USA: Ely Copper Mine, Vershire, VT | collected 2017 | reverse complement strand
GGGCAGGGCTGAGAGCGGCGGGGCGCCTATCCGCTCTTGGGGAGCTGCTCTTCCCCCGGGCGCTCGCCCTTCGGGTCGCGCGACGGCGCACTCGGCGACGGTTCCCGCACGCGCTCGAGCTTGCGATAAAGCGTACGGCGATCGAACCCGAGGACCTGAGCCGCCAGCGTCTTGTTGCCGCCCACGGCCTCGAGCACCTTGAGGATGTACCTCCGCTCGACCTCCTCCATAGGAAGGAGCTCCGCCGGGTCGTTCGACTCGACCGCGATGCGCGAAGTCTGGTGATCTTTGATTTTCTCGGGCAAGTCGTCGACGCCGATCTGGTCGAACTGCGCGAGCGCCACCGCGCGCTCGATGCAGTTTTGCAGCTCGCGGACGTTGCCGGGCCACGGGTAGGTAAGGAGCTTGTCGGCGGCCGCGCTGGTCATCCCGACGACGGGGCGGCGGCTCTGGACGGCGTAGCGCTCGAGGAAATGCTGCGCCAAAAGGAGGATGTCGCTCCCTCGCGCGCGGAGCGGGGGCACGTGAACGCGGACGACGTTGATCCGATAAAAGAGGTCTTCGCGGAAGCGCTTCTCCTCGACCTCCGTCTCCAGGTCGCGGTTCGTCGCGGCGATCATCCGCGCGTCGAAGGGCTGCTCCTGGTCTCCGCCCACCGGGCGCACCGTGCGCTCCTGGAGCGCGCGAAGCAGTTTGGCCTGCATTCCGGCTGGCATCTCGCCGATCTCGTCGAGGAAGAGCGTACCGCGGCTCGCTTTGATGAAGAGGCCCGGGCGCGCCGTACGCGCGTCGGTGAACGCGCCCTTCACGTGCCCGAAGAGCTCACTCTCGAGCAGGCTCTCGGGCATCGCCGCGCAGTTGATCGCGACGAAGGGCCCTTCCTTGCGCCCGCTCTTGGCGTGCAGCGCCTTGGCGACGAGTTCCTTGCCCGTGCCGCTCTCTCCCGTGATGAGCACCGTCGTCTCGGTGTCGGCCACGCGCGTGATGAGCTCGCACATCTTGAGCATCGCCGCGCTATTGCCGAGGATCTCGTCGAACCGCTGCGTCCCGTCGACCGCCTTGCGCAGGCGCTTCACCTCCTCGCGCAGCGCGCGGTGCTTGAGCGCGCGCTCGATCGTGAGCGCAAGCTCGTCCATGTCGAACGGCTTGGTGACGAAGTCGTAAGCGCCGGCTCGGATGGCGGCGATCGCGGTCTCCATGTTCGCGAAGGCCGTGATGACGATGACGGGCATGTCCTCGCGGCGCGACACGAGCTGCCTGCAAAGGTCGACGCCGCTCATCCCCGCCATGTTGACGTCGGTGATGACGAGACCGAAATCTTCCCGTTCGAAGAGCCCGAGCGCTTCCGGAGCCGAGGTCACCGACGCGACGTCGAACTCCCGCCGCCTTAGCTCGCTCTCGAGCACCTCGCACATGCTCTTGTCGTCGTCGATGATGAGGATGCGACGTTGCATGGCTCCCTTCGAGACTTTCGGGGCGGGCTCCCCGGACTCTATGGCGAGCACGTCGAAATCGCCACCCCGACGCCGCGCCTTGACCGCCCCGCTGCCGATGCAAGATTGAGCACATCGTGGCGCACGCAGCACTCTTGTGGCGACCGGAACGGAGCGGGTCTTCGGCATGACGTTTCTTGCGAGCCCTCTCCTCACCGCGCTCCGCACCGCACGGGCTGCCCTCGCCGCGGCCGCGCGCGCCGTGGCGGGGGAGGTAGCCGTGGCAAGACGGATCCGGCGGGAGCTCGACGAAGCCATCGCGGCGTTCGAGGGCCGACCCGCCGAGAAGGATCTCCTCTCCATCGTCTGCCACGACCTCAAGGATCCGCTCGCGTCCATCGTCATGGGCGCCGGCTTCCTCAAGAAGACCATCTCGGCGCAGGAAGGCGCCGGCTCGAATCGCCGCGTGGTCGACGCAATCGCCCGGTCCGCCGATCGGATGACCCAGGTCGTCGCCGACTTCCACGACCTCGCCAGGCTCGAGGCGGGCTCGCTGACGGTCGAGATTCGCCCCTGTGACGTGACCCTTGCCACGAGAAGCGCGGTCGACACGTTCATGTCGCAAGCGACCGACTGCGGCATCGAGCTCGAGCTCGATACGCCCGAAGCGCCGGTCATGGCGAACTGCGACCGCGGGCGGCTCTTGCAGATGATGGGGAAGCTCATCGCAAACGCCCTCAAGTTCACCGGTCGCGGAGGCGGGGTGCTCGTGCGGGCGTCGGCCGACGGGTCGAACGTCTTCGTCCCCGGCCCCCACACGGGGCGGGGCATCGCTCCCGAGGCGTTGCCCACCATCTTCGACCGCGAGGTCAACGCGCGTCGCTCGCCGCGCGACGGCCCGGGCCTCGGGTTGGCCATCGTGCGGGGCCTGGCGGAGGTGCAGGGCGGACGGGTGAGCGCGGAGAGCCGGCTCGGCGCGGGGTCGACCTTCACGATTGCGCTCCCGCAACTTCTGCAGCCGGCCCGCTGAAGCGGTGGCGACCGAGGCGGACGGTGGCCAGCGATGCCAGCGGTGCTAATGCGCGCCGCATGAGCAGCGTGCGCATCGAGTCCGACAGCATGGGGCAAGTCGAGGTCGGCACCGACAAGTACTGGGGCGCGCAGACGCAGCGGTCCCTCGAGAACTTCAAGATTGGCGGACAGCGCTTCGGCCGGCCGGTGATTCGCGCTTTCGGCATCGTGAAGAAGGCCGCCGCCATCACGAACGAGGACCTGGGCAAGCTCGACGCCGCCAAGGCGCGCCTCATCCTCCGCGCGACCGACGAGGTCATCGAGGGGAAGCTCGACGGCCATTTCCCGCTCGTCGTGTGGCAGACGGGAAGCGGCACGCAGTCGAACATGAACGCCAACGAGGTCATCTCGAACCGCGCGATCGAGCTCGCGGGGGGGCAGATGGGGTCGAAGAAGCCGATCCACCCGAACGACGACGTCAACCGATCGCAGTCGTCGAACGACGTCTTCCCGACCGTGATGCACGTCGCCGTCGCGCTGGAAATCCAGGAGAGGCTCATCCCCGCGGTCGAGAAGCTCCGCAGCGCCCTCGAGAAGAAGGCGGAGTCCTACGGGGGCATCGTGAAGGTCGGCCGCACGCACATGATGGATGCGACGCCCCTCACGCTCGGGCAAGAGTTCTCCGGGTGGGCGGCCCAGCTCGCGTTCGCGGAGGTCCAGCTCGCGCGCAGCCTCGACGGTCTCCAGGAGCTAGCCCTCGGCGGGACGGCGGTCGGCACGGGATTGAACACGCACCCCGAGTGGGCGGCTCGCGTCGCCGCAAAGATCGCGTCGCTCACCGGCGTTCCCTTCCGGACTGCGCCCAACAAGTTCGCGGCTCTCGCGGGACACGAGGCGCTCGCCGCCGCGAGCAGCGCCATGCGCACGCTCGCCGTCGCGTGCTTCAAGATCGCGAGCGACGTGCGCCTGCTCGGGAGCGGCCCCCGCTGCGCGATCGGCGAGCTCCACCTGCCGGAGAACGAGCCCGGAAGCAGCATCATGCCGGGCAAGGTGAACCCCACGCAGTGCGAGGCGATGACGATGGTGTGCGTCCACGTGATGGGGAGCGACGCGGCGGTCGGCTTCGCAGCCGCGAGCGGGCACCTGGAGCTCAACGTCTTCAAGCCTGTCATAGTGCACAACGTCCTCGAGAGTTGCGCCTTGCTCTCCGACGCCTGCCACAGCTTCACGGACAACTGCATCGCCGGGATCGAGCCGAATCGCGACGTCATCGCGAGGCACCTCGAGAACACCCTCATGCTGGTCACCGCGCTAAACGAGGTGATCGGCTACGACAACGCCGCGCAGGTCGCCAAGCTCGCTCACAAGAAGGACATGACGCTGCGCGCTGCCGCCGCCGAGCTCGGGCTCGTCAAGCCGGAGGATTTCGACAAGTACGTGCGGCCCGAAAAGATGACTTCCCCGTAGTCTCGCCGAAATGTGGGATCATGGTGCCCGATGCCTCGGGTGCTCCTCGTCGACGACAGCCCGTCGGTACGCAGCCTGCTCGGGTCACGCCTGCGCGACAAGGGCTTCGAGGTGGAGGAGGCGCCCGACGGGGTCGTCGGCGCCGAGAAGGCGCTCGAAGAGCCGCCGGACATCGTGGTGACCGACCTGTGGATGCCGGGGATCTCCGGCGTGCAGCTCTGCCGACTCCTGGGCACCGAGGCCCGAACCCGCCACGTCCCGGTGATCCTCGTCACCGCCGAGTCCGGGCGAAGGACCCGCTTCTGGGCGCGGTGCGCAGGAGCGGCGGCCTATGTCTCCAAGACTGACGTTCCAGGCCTGATGGAAGCCATCTCGACGCTGCCCCTCGCGGAGCGCCCAGCCCTCGCTCCCTCGACAGCGTCACCGCGAGGCACCATCCACGAACGGCTCTCCCAGCGCCTCGACGCAGCGCTCTTCGAGTCCGTCGTCGCCGGAGAAGTCCGAGCGCTGGCGCACGGGGACGGAGAAGGCGAGGCGGTATTTCGCGGCCTGGCTCGTCTCTCGAGCGAGATCGTCGGCTACCGTTGGCTCGCGCTCGAGGCAGGGGGCGGGCGGGCCTTCCTTCACGCCCACGCCCAGGCAAGCGAGGCATGCGAGGCCGAGGCCAGGGCCGCGCTGCGTCTCCGCGGAGAGGCCGAAGTGCTCACCGTGCTCGATGACCGCCCGCTCCTCGGTCGAGCCTCCGACCCCCTCGTCGCGTCGGTGTCGCTCGAGTCGAGTTCCTCGAGCGCGACCGCCGTGATCGCCATGGGGCCGAGCGAGCGCGGAGCCTCGGAAGAGGAGAGGCGACTGCTCTCCATCGTGGCCGCGGAGCTCGCCGGCCCCCTCCGCATCGTCGCCCTCATGAGCGATGCGCGCCGCCTCGCCCTGACCGACCCGCTGACCGACCTGCTCAATCGTCGCGCGTTCGTCGACGCGATGAATCGCGACCTCCATCGTGCCTCGCGGCACGGCCACGCTCTCTCCGTCCTCATGGTCGACGTCGATCACTTCAAAAACGTCAACGACACGCACGGCCACGAAGCGGGCGATACGGTCCTCAAGGGCGTCGCCGCGATCATCAGGCGCGTGGCTAGAAGGAGCGATCAGGTCGGCCGATGGGGAGGCGAGGAGTTCGTCGTGGGGCTCGCCCACTCCGCGGAAGCCGGGGCTCGCATCGCCGCCGAACGCGTGCGCCTCGCCCTTGCGCAGGCATCTTTCCAGGCCCCGAACGGGACGCTTCTCCACGTGACGGCATCGATCGGCGTCGCCACGGTCGGGCCGGAAGAGACGCTCGAGGCCCTGGTGGCGCGGGCAGATCACGCCATGTACGCGGCCAAAGCCCGCGGCCGGAATAGGGTGGAGACGGCAGGGTAACGGTCCGCGGGCCGCCCCCAAGTGCGATCCGCCCTACTCTTCGACGCCAAAGGAAACCGGCTTTTCAAACCGGAGTGCTTCAAGCGAGTTCTCGCTACTTGCCGAAGTACCGGTCCAGCGCACCTTCCAGAGTCGACGTGCCCTTCTCGACGCGGTGGCCCGGCTCGACTCCAAGAAGGCCCTTGGTCGCGCCTTCCAGCATCTCCTGGTAGAGGTTCGCCATCGACGCGCCCATGCCGGCCTGCTGGATCGCGCCGGAGGCAGCCGACACGGGCAGGTTGAGCAGCTTGATCTCCTTGCCGAGCTTCTTCGAAAGGTACGCGGCTTGGTCGACCGCGCTGTACTCGTGGGTGCCGAGCACGTAGACGATCTCCGTCGCGGCGGGCGGTGCCAGCAGCGAGCGCACCGCCGCGGCGGCGATGTCACGTGTCGCGATCGTGGCCACTTTGAAGTCCGGCGGGAAAAAGTTCGGAAGGACGCCCTGGTGCTGCGCGGCCGGCAGCATGGCTAGAAGGTTCTCGGTGAACGAGCCCGCGCGGAGGAAGGTAGAGACCACGCCGGTCTTCTTCAGCGCCTCTTCCAGGACGTGGAGCCCGACGATGGGACCCGTGCCGGATGTCTTCTCGGCGCCCCAAGAGGATAGAAGGACGACATGGCGGACACCGCTCTCGTTGACTGCGGTCGCCTCGGCGTGGGCCACGCGATCCTGGAAGGCGCGCACGTCAGGCGAGTCGTGTGGCGGCGGGGGCAGGAGCAGGAATGCGCCGTCGGCCCCGCGCAGCACGCGCGTGAGAAAGCGCGCGTCGTTCAGCTCGCCGGCGAGGAGCGCGGCGCCCTGGCTGGCGAGCGCCTTGGCCTTGTCGACGCTCCGCACGATGGCGCGAACCTCGTGGCCCGCGGCGAGCAGCTCGCTAGCGACCACGGAACCAACATGACCGGTGGCACCGGCGACGACGAAGATGGACATGACGCCTCCTCAAAACAGGGTTCGACCGCAGCGCAGGGGTTGGATGACCGGGCAGAAAGGGTGGTTCCGCCGTTGTCCTTCGAAGCGAACGGAACCTCGAAGTTGCACCATAAACATCAAGAGCCGCCTGCTTTCGTCGATGGCGCTCGTCGCCTCGGGAGGCCCTGGAGCAATCTCCATCTGGTACCGACGTAAACCAGCGAGGACGTGGCTGCCGTGGAAACCCTGCCTACAGGGATGAGCCGGCCGCCGGCGTAAGGCAAGAAGCACGAACGACGTGAGATTTGCGGTCGATGGAGAGTTCTGGCAACCTGTATTGTCCTGGTGCCCGTACGTCTGCGTGGACGGCGAGTGTGCGCCCTCCGTGCAATGGGGCGACGGGGATGAATGCCCATCGATCCGCACGCCCCACCGCCTCGGCCGAGCACCCCCGACTGGGACGGCGACGACATCCCGACGCGGACGGACATCCAGATCGGCGGCGCGGCGCCCTCCGCTCCCTCGTCGCCGGACCGCGCGATGCTCCGGGTTCTCGCGGGGCTCAACGCGGGCCAAGTCTTCACGATCCAACGCGACGAGACCGTCATGGGACGCGGCCGGGATGCCGACCTGCGCATCGATGATCCGGGCATTAGCCGCAAGCATGCGCGCATCCTGCGGGCCGCGGGCGGGCGGCACATCCTCGAAGACCTCGGCTCGGCCAACGGCATCTTGGTGAACGGCCGCAGGATCGAGCGGGCCGACCTCGCCGATGGCGACCGCGTTCAGCTCGGCCCCTCCCTCGTGCTCCGCTTCGGCCTGGTCGCCGCTGACGAGGAGGCCCTCGCTCGCAAGCTCTACGAGGGTTCTACACGAGACGCGCTGACCCTCGCCTACAACCGCAAATACGCCGGGGAGCGCCTGGCCTCGGAGGTCGCCTATGCACAACGCCACGGGACCCCGCTGAGCCTTCTCATGTTCGATCTCGACCACTTCAAGAACGTCAACGACAGCGCCGGGCACCTGGCGGGGGACGCGGTTTTGCGCGTGGTGGCGGCGCAAGTACAGAGGACGATCCGCACCGAGGACGTCCTTGCGCGCTACGGCGGAGAGGAATTCGTGGTGCTGGTGCGCGGCATCGAACACAAGAGCGTGTTCATCCTCGCCGACCGCATCCGCGTAGGGGTCGAGCGGCTAACCATCCCCTGGGAGTCACGGACCCTCAAGGTGACGGTGAGCATCGGCGTCGCCTCGCTGGCGGAGTGCGCGCCGAAGGCGACCGTGGAAGCGCTCGTGGCACTTGCCGACGAACGGCTCTATCGGGCCAAGGCAGGCGGGCGAAACCGCGTGCGCTGAAATGCCGACGACGGGCAGTCTACCCGTCGGGCCGGCCTCCCGTCCCTTCTTGCCCCCGCCCGGCGCGAGGACTACGTCCCCCTCATCATGAGCGCTGGCCGTCTTGTTCCCGACACCTTCGCCGCCAAGTCCTCCCTCACCGTCGGCTCCCACTCGTACGGCTACTACCGCCTCGGGGCCGTCTACGCGAAGTACCCGCAGGCCGAAAGCCTCCCCTACGCGCTGAAGATCCTCCTCGAGAACCTCCTCCGCTCCGAGGACGGCGTCTCGGTTCGCGCCGAGGACATCGACGCGCTGGCGACAGCGGACATCTCGCAGCAACCGTCGCGCGAGATCGCCTTCCGGCCGGCGCGCGTGCTCTTGCAGGACTTCACGGGCGTCCCCGCCGTCGTGGACCTCGCGGCGATGCGCGAGGCCATGAAAAAGCTCGGCGGCGACCCGAAGAGGATCGAGCCGCTCCAGCCGGTGGACCTCGTCATCGACCACTCGGTGCAGGTCGACGCCTTCGCGACGAAGGACGCCTTCACGCTCAACACGCAGCTCGAGTTCGTCCGCAACAAAGAGCGCTACCAGTTTCTCAAGTGGGGTCAGAGCGCGTTCCGCAACTTCAAGGTCGTCCCGCCCGGGACGGGCATCTGCCACCAAGTGAACCTCGAGTACCTCGCGCGCGTCGCCATGAAGAGCGACGACGGCAAGATGGTCTACCCCGACACGCTCGTCGGGACCGACTCGCACACGACGATGATCAACGGCCTCGGCGTCCTCGGGTGGGGCGTCGGAGGCATCGAGGCCGAGGCGGCGATGCTCGGTCAGCCCGTGAGCATGCTCATCCCGATGGTGCTCGGCGTGAGATTGACCGGTGCGCTGCCGGAAGGAGCGACGGCCACCGACCTCGTCCTGACGGTGACCGAGATGCTCCGGAAGAAGGGCGTCGTCGGCAAGTTCGTCGAGTACTTCGGCGACGGCCTCGCGAAACTCCCCCTCGCCGACCGCGCGACGATCGCCAACATGTCCCCCGAGTACGGGGCCACGTGCGGCATCTTCCCCGTGGACGCCGAGACGCTCCGCTACCTCCGGCAGACGGGCAGGACGGAGGAGCAGGTCAAGCTCGTCGAGGCGTACTTCAAGGAGCAAGGCCTCTTCCACGGGGTCGGACCGAACGCGGCGCGCGAGGCGCGGTACTCGGAGGTCATGCACCTCGACCTGGCGACCGTCGTCCCCAGCCTCGCCGGTCCCTCGAGGCCGCAGGACCGCGTGAAGCTCTCGGAGTCGAAGGCGGGCTTCCACGCGGCGCTCGAGAAGATGAGCGCAAGGTCCCCCAAGCCCATCGTGAAAGACGCCAGGGCCGCCGCCACCGTCGAGGGCAAGAACGTCGAGCTCACCCACGGCTCCGTCGTCATCGCCGCCATCACGAGCTGCACGAACACGTCGAACCCGAGCGTGCTCATGGCGGCGGGGCTGCTGGCGAAGAAGGCCGTGGAGAAAGGGCTGGCGCGCAAGCCCTGGGTGAAGACCAGCCTCGCGCCCGGCTCGAAGGCCGTGACCGAGTACCTCGCGAAGGCGGGGCTCGCGCCTTACCTCGAGAAGCTCGGCTTCTACCTCGTGGGCTACGGCTGCACCACGTGCATCGGCAACAGCGGGCCGTTGCCCGAGGCGGTGTCGAAGGCCGTCGAGTCGGGCTCGCTCGTCGTCGCCGCCGTTCTCAGCGGCAACCGCAACTTCGAGGGGCGCGTCCACGCCGAGGTGCGCGCCAACTACCTCGCCTCCCCGCCCCTCGTGGTCGCCTATGCGCTCGCCGGCACGGTCGACTTCGACCCTTACACCGAGCCTCTCGGAACGGGGAGCGACGGCAAGCCGGTCTTCTTGAAAGACGTGTGGCCGACGCGCGCCGAGGTCGAGAGCCTCGTGGGTGAGTGCGTCGATCGCGCGATGTTCGAGAACGTGTACGGTTCGGTGTACGGCGGCGACGAAGAGTGGAAGAAGCTCCGCGTCCCGACGGGCGATCTCTACGCGTGGGACCCGAAGTCGACGTACGTGAAGCACCCGCCGTACTTCGAGGGGATGCCGAAGGAGCCCGGTGCCGTCGACGACGTCAAGGACGCACGCGTGCTGCTCGTCCTCGGCGACAGCATCACGACCGACCACATCTCACCGGCGGGCTCGATCAAGAAGAGCGGGCCGGCCGGTGCATACCTCATGGCCCACGGCGTCGACGTGAAGGACTTCAACTCGTATGGGTCACGCCGTGGGAACGACGAGGTCATGGTCCGCGGGACGTTCGCCAACGTACGCCTGCGAAACCAGCTGGCCCCGGGCACCGAGGGCGGCGTCACGCGTCACCTGCCTAGCGGCGACGCGCTGAGCGTCTTCGACGCGGCCGAGCGATACGCGAAAGAGGGCGTGCCGCTCGTCGTGCTGGCGGGAAAGGAGTACGGCTCGGGTTCGTCGCGGGACTGGGCGGCCAAGGGGCCGAAGCTCCTCGGGATCCGCGTCGTCATCGCCGAGAGCTACGAGCGCATTCACCGGTCGAACCTCGTCGGCATGGGAATCCTTCCGCTCGAGTACTACCCGGGCGACAGCGCATCGTCCCTCGGGCTGACGGGCGAGGAGACGTTCAGCGTAACGGATCTGGCCGACGCGATCGCAGAGCGCAAGGCGATCGTGCACGCGAGGCGTGCGGACGGCTCGGTCCGCGAGTTCTTGACGACCGTGCGCATCGATACTCCGCAAGAGCGCGAGTACTATCGGCACGGGGGGATCTTGGAGTACGTGTTACGGCAACTCCTCCGCGGATGAAAGGCTCCCCCTCGTCATGAAGAAGCTCGTTTTGCTGCGTCACGGTCAAAGCCAGTGGAACAAGGAGAATCGCTTCACAGGATGGATCGACATTCCCTTGAGCGACGAGGGGATCGGCGAAGCGAAGGAGGCGGCGCGGCTTCTCCGTGAGGGGGGCTACACGTTCGACGTCGCGTACACCTCCGTCCTCAAGCGCGCGATCAAGACGCTCTGGACGGTGCTCGAGGCGAACGACCAGATGTGGATCCCGGTCTTTCGCACGTGGCGCCTGAACGAGCGCATGTACGGTGCCCTCCAAGGGCTGAACAAGACGGAGACGGTCGCCAAGCACGGCGAGGCGCAGGTGAAGATCTGGCGCCGGAGCTACGACACGCCGCCCCCCGCGCTCGACGAGAACGACGACCGCTGGCCGGGGCGGGACCCCAAGTACGCCAAGGTCCCGAAGAACGAGATTCCGAAGACCGAGTGCCTCAAAGACACCGTCAGCCGCTTCCTCCCCTTCTGGGAGAGCGACATCGCCCCGGCCATCCGCCGCGGCGAGCGCGTCATCATCGCGGCGCACGGCAACAGCCTCCGCGCCCTCGTAAAGCACCTCGACCACGTGAGCGACAGCGACATCGTGGAGCTGAACATCCCGACGGGGATCCCGCTCGTGTACGAGCTCGACGACGGCCTCAAGCCGATCAAGAGCTATTACCTCGGGGATCCGGAGGCGGCGAAGCGGGCGGCCGATGCGGTGGCGGCGCAGCTCAAGGGCCCGCCGGGAGCGAAGTAACAGCCTCACCACGTCCACCCGTACCCCACCGTCGCTCCCAGCGTCGTCATCGCCGGCGTGTTCGTCGCGTACGTGAGCGATAGCGCGGGCGTGAGGATGCCGGCCAGACCGCGGCGTCCGAGAACCACGTTCACCCCCACCCGCTGCG
>VFSW01013502.1_pt1 | contig 11348 bp, 25 predicted proteins | sample 5358111 | NCBI WGS metagenome assembly VFSW01 (sample SAMN11554181, study PRJNA540505) | mine drainage metagenome | isolation source: sediment from site ElyBrook_90M | place: USA: Ely Copper Mine, Vershire, VT | collected 2017 | reverse complement strand
CCCCCCCCCCCCCCCCCCCCCCCGCCTCCTCGTCCCCGCCGACCACCGCAGCGTCGCTGCGCGTTAGACCCGCCGGCTCGGTGCGGGGTATAACAGCATGGTCGTGGCGTGGGAGAACAGCAGCGTCGAGGCGCGGGGGAATGTATTCATCCGGCTTTTTTCGGCTCTAAAAATCAAGGCGTCTGCTCACGTGGTAATCATGGTTCACGGCACCGCGAAAACTTTCATAGGCGGCCGACGCCTTAAGGCCAACAAGCCGAAGATTGCTAAGGACTGGTGCAAGCATTACGGTGTAGACGTCAAGCGCGACATCGCTACTCTCTATAAGGCAGTGGACGATGACTTCTCGACTGATAACGGGCGCAAATACGGCGTTTCATACAAGCTTGGCACCACTCCCGTGGCTCCGGACTGGGATGGCGGCAAAGCAGAGTGCGGCGGCGGCTTGCACTTCTCACCTCATCCGAAGATGGCGCTAGAATTTAACGCCAGCGCGAAGAGGTTCGTTGCCTGTCTAGTAAAACTCTCCGAAATCGCCGTATATCCGGATGGACTGTATCCGCAGAAGGTAAAGGCTCGGGGTTGCTGCGGTCCAGTCGTGGAAGTAGACCGAAACGGAAATTCGATTGCGGTGCAGTCATGAACGCGCGCGCCGGGTGGTTCGAGGTGAACCGCGCGGGACTCGCGCGGGTAGCGGGGCGCCGGGTCGTCATCCACGACCCGTCGGATCAGGAGGCGCAGCCGTGACCCCGGCCCAGGCCGCCGCCTTCCGGCTGCGCTACTCCGGCCTGCCTGTCCATGAGCACCGGCAGGCCGAGCGCGAGAGCCAGCGCGGCAAGGTGAACCAGTATTCGCAGCAGCGCCGCTCCGTGAAGCGCCCGGGCGTGGGCAAGGGAGGTGGACAGGGGCGCCCGGTCCTGATCGACGGCACGCGCTACCCGACGCTTAAGGCCGCTATGAAAGCGCACGGCGTCGGCGTGACGCGCTTCTATAACTGGATCGCCAGCGGGCGGGCGAGATACTGCAAATAGCGCAATTCAACCGTGAAGGGGAACGCAATGAAAACCGTCAACGAGAATTTCGACGTATCACACGGCGCGCAATACGTCCTGGTTTCTCCGTTTGAACTGCACATTCTGGGGGGCGTCGCGGAAGCGTGGGGAACGGGGAGCGTCGCGCAAGCGCTGGAACCGGGGAGCGTCGCGATTTCGCGGGGAACGGGGAGCGTCGCGATTTCGCGGGGAACGGGGAGCGTCGCGCAAGCGCTGACAGCGGGGAGCGTCGCGATTTCGCGGGGAACGGGGAGCGTCGCGTTTCAATACACCGACCTGCTGCGCCTCGCGGATGATGAGATTTTCGAACTGATAATGACGCCCGACGGTTTTTTCTATGCTGGTTGCCGACGCCGATTAACCCGGGAGGAAGCGCTGAAACACTGGGATCGGGAAGATGACCGGGCGTGCTTATTCACCCTGGCAATTGGAATCTGCACATGAAAACCGGCAACGAGAATTTCGACGTATCACACAGCGCGCAATACGTCCTGGTTTCTCCGTTTGAACTGCACATTCTGGGGAGCGTCGCGATTTCGCGGGGAACGGCGAGCGCCTAGCCGCGCTCGATATGCTGCGGCCATTGCAACCGAAACTTACGCAACCGCAACTTACGCTTACCTAATCCTCCCCTACCTCGCGCCCGCGCTTGAACCTGTCCGCAAGCGCATCACGGGCCTTCTTGCGCTTTGCCGCTTCGATCAGCGCCCGCTCTGGAAAGCGCCGATGCGCAGCCGGATTGACCGCGTAGCTATCATCGTGCCCCGAGCGCAACCAGCCCGCCTCACATAGCCCGCGCAGCGCATCCCGGCGCACGCGCTCCTCAAGGTGCCGCCATGCCGAGAGCGAATGCCAGCACATCCCGAGCTTCAGCTTCTCGACACCCGCCGCCAGTATGAACGCGGCCACAAGGCGCTGGGTGTAGATCGTGCTCCCTTCAGGCGACAGGGTGGTATAGAAAGCCGACGCGTGCGGGTAGAGGAGATTCTTAATCAGCGTTTTGACGCGCAGCGCCGTTGCCGCGCTTATCTGTGGCGCGATGGCGGGCATGTGGGCGTGCGCGCACTCGCCAGCGTGCATCGTGAGGCATAGGCGCGAGAAGCTGCCCTCGAACTTGCCGACCGCAGCCGCCAAGCCGTCAGGCATCGCATCGTTATTGGTGGTGGTGCGGTAGACCCACTTGACGAACTCGGTACGAACGAGTTGCGCGTCGGGGGAAAACTGGCACGGTTCCGCGCCAGCATTAAGCGCCACCGCCGCCGTCATCATCTGCTTATAGTTGCTCGCGGCGAGCGCATCGACGGGCCGCTCCTCGCCTTCGTTGCCTAGGCCGCTCACGACGAGCAGCAACCGCGCCAGCATCCCATCTTCCCTCATGTGCAGCTTGGTTATGAGACGGGCCAGCACGCGCGGCTGGATTCCCCCTAAGATAGAGGCCGCCCAGGACTTCACGTAGACCGCCGGCGTCGGCGCGGCACGGTCCACCATTAAAGGGCGAGACTCATAGAGGCGCAGCAGAAGCGGTAGGTCCTTCGACGGGCCGCTAGACTTCGAGTACGCATCGGCGGCGCCGAACATCCCGGCAAGCTCCGGCACGATGATTAGCACCTTGCCGCGCCCGGAGTGCGACAAGATGGACCGCAGCCCCTCGGTAGTGAACGAGTCGCATAGCAACCTGTCCTGATCGGCGGGTGGCGGCGCTTCAGGGCGCGGCCCTACGCCCTTCGCCTTGCGCCACGCCGCGAGCGCATCCTGGTGCAGCGCATCGGCATCGCCCTGCTCCTGCATCCGCTTGGCCGTCGCCCGGCGCATCTCGGTATCCAGGCCGATCAGCGGCCCCACGGCTATCGCCTGCCCGGCATCCTTCTTGCAACTCGGCAAGCCCACCGTCGCGCCCCACAGTACCCCACGCTCAAGGTAGTCCGGCTCCCCCGGCTTCGGACGCATCGCAATGCTATTGTGCAGCGCACCAGAGATAGCGACAAGGCATTGCAGCGCGGGCTGTACCGGGTCCACGCCACGCAGCGCGGATTGGTCGAAAACGTAATCCGCCAGCCACGGCGCCAGCATGTCCACGCTCACCACCGGCAGCGGCCCGCCCTCCCCGGCCCACCAGTCCACCGGATCGGGCCAGTCATCCGGCCCCTCGTAGCCACGGCGAGGCTGCTCAGGGCGCTCCTGGAGCGCTTCGGGCGGGAAGTCGATAGGCGGGGGTCCATCTCCCTCGCCCGCATTGTGTGGCGCCGCTGTCGCAGGCGATTCCGCGTTGCTGAGCTGGCCGGCCTGACCAACTAGCGGATTCTCACCAGTCCTAGCCTGCGCAGCGGCATTGTCAGGCCCAGCATCCTGCGGCGCGTCAGCGGGAGGGGGAACCTCTGCCGCTGACTCAGCCTTGCGAGCCGCTTCTCCCCGGGAGGACGGGGCAGCGGCTACCGCAGGCGCTGGACTCTTTACGATGTTCGACTTGGCCCATTTTACGGGTTCCGTGGGTGGCGGGTCCGGTATCTCGGCGTCAATGCGCTGGACCTTCTGGGCGTACCCTTGCGCCATCTGCGCGAGCACGGCGCCGAATGCGACGACATCGCGGCCCTCGATACCGTGCCAGTCGGTCTCTCCGTTCGCGTAGACGCACTCCGACTTGGGGAACAACGCCTGCGCCCGGTCGCGCTCGGCTTCGCTGCGGCATAGTATCAACTGCGCGCTCATCCGAGCAGCCTTCGCAGCCGCTCGCACTCGGCCTGGCACGCGGTGAGTAGCGCCTCAGCGTTCTGGCGCAGGATGCACGCGCAGTCGTAGAGCATCGTCATGCGCTCGGCCTCGCGCTCCCACTGTTTCGCATAGGAAAGCGCATCCTCTCGCGTCCGGATAGCGACTAGCGGCGCTGCCTGCTGTGCCATCGTTCCCCCGTTGCTTACTTCAGTGCGTTCGCTACGTCCTGCGCCGATGTTGCCATGAAGGCGAGTGCCCCGCCCGCCGTGCAGTCCTTGAGAAAGGCTGCCTGATCGTCCGTCAGCTTGCCGCCCGGGCGCTTGACCTCGCAGTAACCAGCTCGGCCCCCTTTGAGCAGGAAGTGAATGTCGCTAAAACCCTTGCAGGTATTGAATTGCGTGAAACTCTCTCGGCCATTGTATTCGCTGCGCACCATGCCGCGATTGAAGCGGTGCGCCCAGGCGACTTTAGGATGCGCCCGCAAGTAGTCGAGAATGGATTTTTGAATCTCGCGCTCGGTCGCCTCTAGGCTTGGGTGCTTGCGATGCGCTCTGTCAATATCAACGCCGGGCGCTTCACGGCCCATTGAACGAGTGCCAGTGTCTGAGTGGGAAGCCCGGCCGTGCGCGGCTTGCAGCGCGGGCGGGATGTCGCCGTAGCTGGCGAGCGTTCGCATCGTCGCGGCCACGGTGTCTCTGAGGCGCGGACGGAAGCGCAGCCTACGCGCCATTCTTCTTCCACCGGGTATTAGCCATCGCGCGCATGTGGGCCGACTTCTGCGCCTTCGTCTTGCCGCGCCATCGCTTGCGCCCCCCGTTGCTGGCGATCTCTTTAAGGAACCTGCGGTTGGCCGCGGATACGCTCATGGACGCACCTTTTAGCATAGCCGCGCGGAATCTGCAATGCCGCGTAGCAGCGTTCGAGGCGTGGGGGAACAGCAGCGTCGAGGTGCTCGTCGAGGTGCTCGTCGAGGCGTGGGAGAACAGATGATTGCGCTTGACAAGCCTAGCCGCCTAGCATTAGAGTGCGCGGCATGGAACCTACCGCAGAGAAGCAGGAACTCGCCACCATCCCGCAGCCGCAGGGCACGAACGCGCTCATGGCGATCATCGACCGGGCGGCGATGGACCCGGCGTTCGACGTTGCCAAGTTGCAGGCGCTCTTGGCTGTAAAGAAAGAATGGGAGGCAGACGAAGCGCGCAAGGCGTTCGTTGTGGCGCTCGCCAAGTTCAAGGAAGATCCGCCGGAGATTGTGAAGAACATTCAGGTGGACTATGCCAACAAGACGGGCGGCCGCACGAAGTACAAGCACGCCGACCTGCATCAAGTATCCGGCATCATCGGAAAGGCGCTCGCTGCGGTTGGCATCACGCATCGCTGGAACCTTGAACCGCTTGACGGCGGCAAGATCAAGGTGACTTGCACGCTGACGCATATCCTCGGACACAGTGAAAGCGTTGCTCTCATCGCATCGCCCGACGAATCAGGCGGCAAAAATTCCATTCAGGCCATCGGTTCTACAACGGAATACCTGCGCCGCTATACGCTGCTCGCCGTATCCGGCGTCGCGGTAGGAGCGCAGGACGACGATGCGCAAGGCGGCGAAGTGCGCCAGATGGACGACAAGGACAAGCAAGGATTGGCCGCGCAGATCGAAACCGCGCCGAACGCGAAGGAACTCGAAGCACTGTGGGCCGGCATCGCCGCAGCCTGCGCGAAGTCCGGCGATGTACCGGCTTACGAGGAACTGAAGAAGGCCGTCATCGCCAAGGCCAAGGCGCTGAAGAAAGCGGAGGCGCAGACGATATGAGCACGCCGATGGAGCAACTGATCGAACGCGCGCAGGCGAGGCCAGATGCCGATGGCGTTATCAGCGCGGGCGGGGCTCCGCAAGGGTCGGCGGCTTGGTTATTCGCCAAAGTAAAGCACACGAGCGCAAGCCGATTCGAGGATGTAATCGGGCGTCAGAAGAATGGCAAGCCCTATGCTGCCCGCGAAACCTACCTGTGGGAAAAGGTAGTAGAGTTTCTTACTGGAAACCCGCTGGATCATTTCACTTCTGCTGCGACTACCTGGGGTGAAGAACAGGAGCAGTTTTCCGCGATGGATCACGAAGCGCAGACTGGCGAGATTCTTGAGCCATGCGAATTCGTCAAACACCCGACAATCAAGTGGGTGGGTTGCTCGCCGGATCGGTTAATTGGCGAGGATGGTGGATGGGAGAGCAAATCACCATACAACAGCGGCGTTCATTTGAAGACCTATCGCGCTGGCATCATTCCTGACGAACATATCGCCCAAGTGCAAGGCTGCATGTGGGTCACGGGGCGAAAATGGTGGTGGTTCAAGTCCTACGATTCGCGTTTGCCGGCGCCAGTGTGCCGCTTCGTACAGCGCATCGAGCGCGATGATGCTTATATCGCGCGGCTTGAGGCCGAGGTAATCGTTTTCAACGCCGAGGTTCAGACCCGCGTGCAGGAAATTCTCGCAAAGGTGCAAACATGAATCAGGAGATTATCGAGTACAAGCCGATTGAAGCCGCACTCGCTGATATTCAGCGGTTCAAGGGGCTCGTGGTCGATGTCAGCACCGATAAAGGCTTGGCTGACGGAAAGGCTGCGGCGCGTCAAGCGGCGGCTGTCCGCATCGCGTTGGACAAGACCCGCAAGAAACTGAAGGAAGAAGTGCTTGAGCGTGGCCGGAAGATTGATGGCGATGCGAAGCCGCTGTTTGCCCGCGTCGCCGAGATTGAGAATCCGATCATTGCGCAACTCGAAGCCAAGGCCAAGGCAGAAGAAGCCGCACGCGAGGCCGCGATCCAGGCCGAGCAGGAGCGCATCGAGGCGGAGCTGCGGGCCAAGCGCGCAGCCGAGGAAGCCGAACTGAAGGCGGCCCGCGAGGTTATCGCCAAGCAGCAGGCCGAGATTGCCAAAGCGCAAGCCGACCAGGCGCGCATTGAACGCGAGGCGCGGCTGAAGATTGAATTGGATGAACGCGCAGCCCGCGCCAAGATCGAGGAAGAACAGCGGCAAGAGCGCCTTGCAAGGCAAGCCCGCGAGGAAGTCGAGCGCGTCAAGCGTGTGGCGGAAGAAGCCAGCATCAAGGCCGAGCGCGACAAACTGGAAGCGACGCGCCGCGCCGCCGAGGATGCCGCGCGTGCGCTCAGGGATGCCGAGGAAGCGGTCAAGCGCAAGGCGCAAGCCGAGGCCGACGCGAAGGCGAAGGCTCTGCGCGAAGCAGAGGAAGCCAAGCAGCGAGAGATTCTCCGCAAGGAAGCCGAAAAGTCCGACGCTCGCGGCATGGCAAAACTGTTCCGTCACCGCTATAAGCACCTGCCGGAGTGCGCTGATATCGTGGCGGCAATCAACGCCTATCTGGACGCGATATGACCTTTAGCCGCCGCTACGACATGGAGCCATGCGCCGCGTACAAAGAAGCCGACGAACTGGCGATGAGCGAGGGCAGGCACGCGGGGCTGCTGGGCCTCGCGCCTGGATTGAATCCATATTCCAACGGGAACAGGTCGCTGGCCGAGACTTGGGAGGAGTGCCGGGCCGAGGCTGCGGAGAAAATTAGATGAAGCCTGATCCTACACCAGAAGAAGCCATTGCTAGGGTCCTGAAGCAGCGCGAGTACCGGCGCAAGTACAATCGCAAGCCCGAGGCCATCGCCAAGCGGCGCGAGTACCAGCGCAAGCCCGAGGTCATCGCCAGAAATCGCGAGTACCAGCGCAAACTAGTCTCCGGCTACGCTGCCGCGAAGAAGGCGGGGCTGGTGAAATGATCGACTACTCCGACAAGTCCTGGCTGCGCGAGGAGCCGTTCGTGCTGCGTGCCATTGGCTTCATGTTGCGCATGGCGGTACTGGCGGCTATCCTGTTCGCCCTCGCAGCGGTCATCGGGCAGATCGAGGCGTGGGCTGCGACGAGGGCCGTGCTGTTCGAGCCCTCATCTGAGCCGCTGACCTTCGCGGAGGCCGTCCGGGCGCACCCGGAGCTAGGCCGACCGGCATCGTGCATGAGCGCGCAGCATCGCTCGAATGAGCCGTGGCATCGCCGCGTGTGCTGGTATGACCGCTAATCCCGTCGTGAGCGGCAACGCGACGCTGCCTGCTGATCGCTTTAATTCGTCATGGCGCGCAGTTTCCGATGTGCGCGAGTGTTCTGTGTCAGATGTGGACGCCTTCATTCAAGCGCACTATCTCGGCAAGCGGCCTGCTATCGTCATGCTCGCGCTGAAAATGTTTGTCCGCAATACGCCTGTTGGTGCCGTGGTCTATGCAATGCCGCCGCCCGAAACGGCCAAGCGGTACGGCGGTCTGACGTGGGAACTAGCGCGCCTTTACCTGCTCGACGAAATCCCGCGCAACGCCGAATCGTGGCTGATCGCGCAAAGCGTTCATTGCATAAAAAAGCACTTCAAGGAGGTGCAATATCTGGTGAGCTACGCGGACCCGTCTGCGGGCCACGCCGGAACGATTTACAGAGCCTCGAACTGGAAGCAAGACGGCAGCACAGACGACGAACGCAAGACCCCGCGCAGCGATTACGTCGATATGGCCAGCGGGAAAAAATACGGGAGAGCCGGGAACGTGCCGCCTGGCGCTTCAATCGAAAAACGTGAGCGAGTTTCCAAACTCCGCTATTTCCTCAAGATTCAAGATAATCCAGCCTGCGAGCGCATCGAGAACGCCCAAAGACAGGAGCGCATGTTCAAATGACTGATCGCTGTACCTCGGGGGATTTCATGCCGAACGGTAAGACGTGGGACTGCGCTGACGGAACGCCTGACGAGGATCACGACTGGCAGCGTGTCAATGACTGGTATGGCGATCCGAGCATTCCGAACGGCACGGCTGATTGCAGTTTCCGCCGTTGCCGAGTCTGCGGCAAGGAAGCCGAGCTTGGCGATGTGGACGACTTTTACGAGGATGATTTTCATTTTGAAAGGTAGACCATGAAAGCCGCGTTACTGGTCGAGAATTGCCTAGACCTGATAAAGCAGGTTCTCGTAAAACACACCGCCGCAGTGTTGGAGGAAATGCGCGATCAGATCGTCTCGCGGAATGACCGGATCAAACATCTTGAATCACAATTTACTGCACTGATAGGCGACAAGGACGAGTACTGCAAAGTTCTGAGAGTGTTGGGCATGACGGAGGATGGATCTCCAGTTGAGGAAATCCTGGAACGGGAGAAAATAACAGACGAACTGCGCGAACTACTGCGCATCGAATATCTGCGCCACGGAGCCATAGAAACTCCGTGGATATGCGTTGAGGCAGATTGCCCGCGATCAGGGAAGTCTGTTTTAGTGACTGGCTGCAATTGCAAACTGGATTTCGAGATGCGCCATATTGCGGAGATTAAAAAGGAGTTGGGACTGTGAGCGGATTCAACGTCCACGAAGTAAGATGGTGATAGGCGGCATTACCGTTCCGGTTGCAAGCCTTCCCTACACGCTAACCAGCGATGCGGGGCATCTGATGGCAACCGAACACGCGAGCAAGATCGGCGTCTGCTACTGGGACACTCCGCAAGGGCGCGTGTTCAGTCTGCGCTCGACCGATGACGGCCCCGACGTTTCCGAGATTGCCAAACAATACGGCGGTGGAGGGCACGCGCACGCAAGCGGGTTCCGCGTTCCTTTCGACCATGAACTGACCAAATGACTTCCGCTCTCGCCTGCGAGCGCATCGAGAACGCGCAGAGACAGTCACGGATGTTCGCGTGAGCGCGACATGCTGACGATCAACATGGACAAGAAATGCGCCGAGTGTCGCAAGCCCGGGGCCGCTAATTCGGGAATATGCCTGCGTTGCGTGGGCAAGATCATGCGCGGCCAGCCTATGAAGTCGGCAGAAGGCAGGGCCGTGGCGGCTATCATCAACGCGGGATTGAGGAATCTGAAATGACTAAACTACGCACGCTGCTCGCCTTCCTGCGCTGGTATCTGCCGAGAGTGGGACGGCGATGACGCGCAAGGAACGATTGCTCCGCGCTGCGCTGAGGCGTTCGATGATCGCGCTGGACGACTGGCTGAACCTGTTTGCTGAATCCGAGTGCGATCCGCAGCGCGTTGCCGAGGCGCGCAGAAGGATCACCGAGCGCGGCACGATTGCCTACATCGCCGACGTGCAGCAGCAGAACCGCTGGGCACTGAAGGATTACACCCGTGAGTAAGCACATCATCTACAAGTCATGTTCGTGCGGCGGCAAGATGCAACTTTGGCACAGCAACAAGACCGGCGATTTCTGGTGGTGCTATTCCTATTGCGGTAAAAAGGAGCCGAAGCATGGATAAGTTAAACAGTGCGCCGACGCCGAGGTTTGGCTACGACGACGATCCACTTCAAGACGCACTGTGCGCGGTCGAGGAAGTAAAACGCCAGCGCGACGATGCGCGGCGCGAGCTTGAAGCCATGACTCGTGCGTTCAATGTCGAAGAAAAAGAATCGCATAAGCAGGCAAAGCGTGCAGAGGAAGCAGAGCGCGAGCTTGCGGTGATGGAAGCTGACCGCGATGTGTGGCGCTCTTTGGCACCTTATATCGGGCCGAGCGCACCGTTATGAACGATAGCGCGATAGGATAGCGAAGTCACAAGGAGAAAATATGAACATCCCGCACGTGAAACTGCTCAAAGGTTCGCACGTCGAAACCGGACAAACTGGTCAAGGGTGCTTTATGAACGTCATCGCCTACCTGAACAACGAGCCGACGATCACCGACAAATCAAATTGCGTGTGCTTCGTCATTCGTCCGCTTGCGATATGGGCGAACGACTGGATGACAGATGAGGAGCGCCCGCAACTTCTCCCATTCATCCTGCGGGCGCTTGGCTCTAGCAGCACCGACAAAGCGGAAGTATCGCGCCGCCTTGCGCTGGTGGTGGGATTTGGAAATGAAATGGCCGCGTTCTCCAAGAACGTCAAGCACACCGAATACTTAGCCAGGCATGCCGCGTTATACTCCAAGAGCGATGGGTACACCGAATTCTTCGCCAAGTACGCCGCGCTCTTAGCCAATAACGCCGCGTTCTTGACCAAGTCCCCTGCCGAGTACACCGTCATAAGAAAGCAAATCATTGCCTCTCTGCTGGCGCTGTTCGATGCCGCCCTGCCGCCGTTGCAGGATGTTGGCGAGCAGACGATGCAGTTCGTGCGCGAACTCGAATCGTTTAATGAGTGACCAAGCCATGACCGAGAGCAAGACGCCGCAGCGCCATACCGCAACGTCATTGGCTGACGTGCTGGAGAGGGACTATTTCCCGATGCCAGAAGGGAAAAGCCTGTTTCTGGCTGAACACGAATGGCGCTTGGTTATCGGTGCGTTGCGGCTATCGGACAGAGCGCCGACAAATGACCAATAAACAGATTACCGCTCCAGCCAAAGCTATCCTTGCACGGTTGACTTCGCAGGAGATAGACACGCTGCGGACGCATTTCGCATGGACCCTGGAAGAAACGCGGCGCGAGCTTGCGGTGATGGAAGCTGACCGCGATGTGTGGCGCTCTTTGGCGGAGAATCCTCTGTTATATGGAGCCCACAATGTCTAAGCAACCCAAGATACCATCCTCTGACGAGGCGTG